>Ga0302320_10001945_pt1 | contig 49256 bp, 38 predicted proteins | sample Bog_T0_3_FD_202130 | JGI IMG/M metagenome (GOLD analysis project Ga0302320, IMG submission 202130) | Peat permafrost microbial communities from Stordalen Mire near Abisko, Sweden - Bog_T0_3 | ecosystem: Environmental > Terrestrial > Soil > Wetlands > Peat | place: Sweden: Abisko, Stordalen Mire... | reverse complement strand
CTGCCGTCTATCAGTCGGAGTTGACCTTTCGATTGCGCGAATTGGGCTACGAGATCACGCCGGGCAGAAGCGGAGCGCCGGAGATCAAAGGATACTCGCAGGAATACCTGGACGCCTCAAGTCAGCGTCAGAATCAAATCCTTGCCCACATGCAGCAAAATGGTCTATCTGGCTACGAGGCGGCGGAGATCGCCGCCCACGCCACGCGCGACAAGAAGCAGATTCAGTCACCCGCCGAAGTCCTCTCGGCGCATCGCAAGTTGGCAGCCGAGTTCGGCAATCAACCGAATCGGGTTGTGGCCACGGCGCGTGAGCGGACCGAAAAGAAATTCGTCGAACGCGCTCCCGAGAAAGTCCAGAAGTCTGCCCAGGAAGCAGTGACCTTTGCACGCGAACGCAGCTTCGAGCGCGAAGCCGTCACCGACGAGCGCGCCCTCTTTCGCGATGCCTTGCGGCGCGGCATGGGTGAAACGACTTACGCCCAGGTTCGCGCCAGCGTAGAAGCGAGATTGTCCTCTGGCGAGTTTCAACTTGTCACCGGAGGGAAACACGGTTCCGCGCGGCAGTTCACCACGGCGGAAACCATCCATGCTGAGAAGGAAATCCTGCGGCAGATGCGCCAAGGGCAAAGCCGCGCCGACCAGATAATGCCTGTTCAGCAGGCCGTTGCGCATACCGCCCAATACCCGATTCTCAATTTCTCGCAACGCTCGGCGGCGGAAGAGATTCTGACCTCGCGCGACAGAATCCAGGGTCTACAAGGCAGCGCAGGCGTGGGAAAGACCACTGCTCTCAAAACCGTGCGCGAGGCCGCCGAACAGCGTGGGATGATTGTCGAGGGCTTTGCCCCGACCTCGCGCGCCGCGCATCAGCTCCGCGATGCCGGCATCAATGCCGATACGCTGCAAGGCTTCCTCGCTCGGCATAAGCAGCCGACACCGGAACGCCACCTATATATGGTGGATGAATCGAGCCTCGCCAGCACCAAACAGGTGCGCGATTTCCTCGCCAAACTCGATCCAGGCGACCGGGTTCTCTTCATCGGCGACACGCGCCAGCATCAAGGCGTGGAAGCCGGGAAACCCTTCGAGCAGTTGGTTGATAGCGGAATGAAAACGGCCACGCTCGACAAAATTGTGCGCCAGAAAGACCCCGCGTTGTTGCAAGCCGTCGAGCATCTATCGCGCGGCGAAGTGGCGGAGGGCGTCGCACTTCTTGAACAGGAGGGTCGTGTTACGGAGATTGCAGATCCCGAAAAGCGCATCGCCTCGATTGCCCGGAACTATGCCGACAATCCGGCCAATACAATCATCGTTTCTCCCGACAATGCTTCGCGTCGCGCGATCAATCAGGCGGTCCGCGCGGAGTTGCAGGAGCGCGGCATCGTCGAATCCAAAAATCACGCAATGCGCGTCCTTGCGCCGCGTTCCGATATGACTGGCGCTGATCGTGCCTGGGCCGCGCGCTATGAGGTTGGCGACGTGCTTCACTACCAGCGTGGCAGCAAGACTCTCGGCATCGAGCAGCGCAGCTACGCGCGAGTCGTCTCGACCGATCCAAAATTGAATCTCCTGACAGTCGAGAAACCCGATGGCCAGCAGGTCACCTACGATCCGGCACGGCTGCACGGTATCTCTGCATACCGCGAGATCGAACGCGAATTTTCCGTTGGCGACCGCTTGCAATTCACCGCTCCGAATCGTGAACTGGGAGTCGCCAACCGCGACCTTGGAACCGTACAGAAGATCGACGAGAACGGCACAATGACAGTCCGCATGGACGGCGGCAAAGATAGGCAGGTCACCTTTGATCCGGCGGAGATGCGCCACTTCGATCACGGCTACGCCGTTACCTCGCACAGTTCTCAGGGGCTCACTTCGGAGCGCGTTCTGGTCAACATGGACACCAATGTCCATCCCGAACTCATCAACACCCGCTTTGCCTACGTCTCGGTCTCCCGCGCCTCGCAGGATGCGCAAATCTTCACCAACAACCTAGCCCAACTCACTCCGCAACTCAGCGCGGATATTTCCAAAACATCTGCACTCAAGATTGCTCAAAGCGCGGCATTGGCACCTGAGATTGCCTTGACCTGATTTTTCAGACGGCGTCTGAAAAATCAGAATCGGTACACCAAGATTCGGCCAATTCTCCAGACGGTGTCTGGAGAGTTGGAATACGTCAGACGCGTCCTACGAATTCTCTCGACACTGTCGAAAGAATTTAAAGTCAATTAACCACCATCTATTGAGCAGGATAGGGAATCGCTCCTCACATTACTCAATAGTCGTACTTGACATATATGTCATGCTGGGCTATTTTGCCTAGAGAAGGGTTTTCTTTATGCCAATCATTCCTCCCTTCGACAGCGACGGCCTTTTGCCGCCGGGAGACTACGAGCTATCCTTCGATGAACTGCGCCTATCGGGGCTCGCGCGCGGCGGCGGAAAGCAGAATACCGATTCGACTTGGGATGCCGCTTGGCGCGAGCAACTTGTCGGCGGACTGGAGATTCTCGCCCGCCAGCTTTGGCAGGTTGGCATCCGCGAAATCTTCGCCGACGGCTCGTTCGTGGAGGATAAAAATCATCCCAACGACATCGACGGATACTTTGTTTGCGACCTGATGCAACTCGCATCCGGGGATCTGGCGCAGCAGCTCAATCGCCTCGATCCGTACAAGGTGTGGACTTGGGACCCGGCCTCGCGCAGACCTTACCGCGGCTATCCCAAACGCCAGCTTCCCATGTGGCATCGCTATCGGGTCGAACTGTATCCGCACGTACCCGGACTTGGCCTCGGCAGCGGCATCCGCGACAAGTTTGGCCACGAACTTGAATTTCCTTCCGCCTTCCGCCAGTCGCGCCGGGACGGCAAACCGCGCGGCATCGTAAAGATCAAATATGGGGGACAGTCATGATTCGCAACGAAGCTGAATACCAACTCGCAACCACTCGTCTTGAGGAAGAACGTGTCCGACTCGCCGAGCATCGGGACCGGCTCAAGGCCACGAGTTTGTCCGACGACGAGATCAAGCGCGTCATCGATCCCATCGAGTCCTTTCACCTGCAATTGAAGGAGGAAGTGGAGAGCTATGAACGGCTGAAGCGGGGCGAGTTCGACGAGTTGGAGAACCTCCGCGGACTCGGCCAGATGCTGATTTCGTTGCGCATTGCCCAGGGAATCTCGCAGCGCGAACTGGCCAAGCGGCTCGGCGTTCACGAGTCGCAGGTCTCGCGCGACGAGCGCAACGAATACTTCGGCATCACGCTAGAGCGCACGATCCGTATACTGGACGCGCTAAATGTTCGACTGCGCACAAAGGTGGAAATTGAACCTGACAAGCAGGAGATGGCAGTTGCGTGATTGATGCAGAGGAATTCTGTGGCTAACGTTTCCCGATAGTAATACGCCTTTCGCAAATAAACCAAACTAAATGGGCGCAATGGGCCGGTGGCGTCAGCTGAGATTCAATCACGAGGCGATATGCCATGAACCATCGCCGACTTTCCAGGTTGGGCTTGGCCAAGGAAACCTCGACTACGGGAGAGTATTAAGGCGATCCAGAAGCCACTGTGCAATTTTGCAGATTAGTCAGCGCGGCGCAAACCGTGCGCAATTCCGGGAAAAGGCCAATCTAACCCAGGAGTCTCAGCAACTCCCACGGGTCCTTATCCGCATAAACCTTGGGAACGCCGGTTCCATTGAAGACAATCAGAATATGGTGACCATTTGCCGTTGAAATTGAGTGTGTTTTCTCGACAACGCCATCCTTGGTGACGGACAGTCCGCTTGCGCCCTCATTCCCCCTATATCCTTGATGCACCGCCCCGTCCTGGGGTCTTGTGTGCCTCTTTTCGGAGATCGCCACCAACTGCGGCTTGCCGTCTTTTAGACGGTTGTAAAAATACTGTGAGAAACACGACTCAAGCCCATGATGCGGTGCAACGAGGATAGACAGCCCATGCATTCCGAGCAAAGCGCCCAATCCAAGTTGACCGGAGGTCCTCTCATGCCAGCCAGGGTGCTGCAAAGTATAGCTCTGAGAAAATACTGTGTACCGCTTCTCCACCCCCTTGCCGTCGTCCAGTATGCATTTCATCGGGTCAGGCGTCATGTCTCCAGGAAACAAGATCGTGTTTACACCGTAACGCAGGAAGAACATGATGCTGGTAGCGTTTCCGTATTCATTGTCGTTCCCCGGATGAAAAGCATCGCAACTGGGAGGGCGCAAATAATACAAACCATATTCCAGCGGGTGAACCAATCTCCGATCAGACTCGTAGAGAATCGTCTGTAGGGGGGGCGTACGGTTCTTGAAAAGCCCGCGATAAGTACGTAGCAGTTCCGGTGAGCCAACGCGATCATCCTTGAAGCGATCCCAGTCAACTTCTTCACCGGGCTGCCGATCATTCGGGCATGTGAGCAGTCGCGGATGCAATTTCTTTTGATCCTGCAGGTATTCACATTCTTGAATGTGGTCACGATGAGGATGGGAAAGAACCGCTTGGGCAATTCTCTGACCGCCATACTTCGAAAGTTTCTCGGAAAATGTATCCTCAATAAACTTCGCGGGCGAAAACTCATCAGCGTTCGCCATGTCAATAATAAAGCCGTGGTTCAACCCTGTACGAACGAACGCCGCATTGCCGCGACCAACGCTAAAAATCCAGATTTGCGTATCAAAAGATTCCCACCAAGCCATATTTCACTCCGGTACTGAAACGCTCTTCCTCTTATTGGTAACGTTTGGATCCGATGCGTTATTGTGCTCAATCAGTCCCGCCATAACAGCGTGAGTCACACGATATTCTGCGAAACGCCTGTATCGTCTGACAAAAAGCACTGCGATTCCAGCAGAGATGAGCAAATTGAATACAATCTCCCAGCGAGAAACGCAGAACACATCCTTGTTCAGTTGAATCGAGCATCCTGGAATGCACATACGTACAGCCAAAGCAACGGAAAGAAGGAGCAATGCAATCGCCGTCCCGCGATAAAACCCCTCACGATAGACGAACATATCTCGATCCCCCGTTTCACCCGTGCGGCACATATACTCGTCTAACGCTCTAAATATCCAGCGCGGCTCAAGTTGGTGGGAATCGGTGTTCAAGAGGTCGAGAGCAGCTCGTTGCGCATTTTCCTTCATCCAAGGTGGAGCGTTTCCTTTCTTAACATCTAGCACTGCGGCCTCTGCTCCACTCCAGAACAGATTCCCGATTGCTTGTACTGCATGCCCAAGGATATAGGAGCCTAAAACCACGCAAGTTCCTGTAACCATATTGGCCTGATCTGCCCCGATTCTGAGCGGAACTGCGGGAAAGAAGAGAGCCCATTCGACGACAGAGAACCCAACGAGTGCGACCGCCCCCGGCAGCAGATAGCCAAGTAGCTCATAAAGGGTGAACACGAAATTACTTAGCATCGGAACCTCTCCAGAATTGTACAATTGCGTCAACAGGATGCAAGAAGATGCTCGAAATCACGGTTTGGGACGTTAGCCACGGGAATGCTGCCTACATAAACACTCCAAACAATCGCCACATTGTGGTTGACCTTGGGGATAATGGCACCGAGTTCAGCCCGTTGCAAATTTTACAAGCACGTGGGGTGCAACAGCTTGACGCGGTAGTCATCACACACCCACACCGGGATCATATGGACGAGATTGAGGATTTCTATTTGCTCGCCCCAAAAGTTCTCTGGACACCCAGGCACATTACGGACGCCGACATCAGAAATGCGAACAGAGCAGGTGACCTTGCGGTGGTCAACCGCTACCTTGACATTCGCCGTTATTATACAAGCCCAGTGACAGGCACAAACGACCTTTGCGCGCCTGGACATTTCGGCGGCGCAGAATTTCGCGTTTTTACGCCATCTACCTGTGGCGTGAACAACCTGAATAACCACAGCCTTGTAGTAGCCCTGTCCTATGCAGGGTTGAAGGTGTTAATCCCCGGAGACAACGAAAGCCTCTCGTGGAAAGAACTTCTCGGAAACCCTGCCTTTGTTGCGGCAGTGAGGGGCACTGATGTCCTCGTTGCGCCCCATCACGGCAGGGAGGCTGGCTATTGCGGAGAGCTGTTCGACGCCATGGGAAAACCGAGGCTCGTTGTTATCTCGGACGGGCGATTCGGGGATACGAGTGCCACTGATCGATACACCAAGCAGGCAAGGGGATGGACCGTATTCGACGCCAACGGACAGAAGAGAGATCGATATTGCGTGACGACGCGCAACGACGGTCATATCACAATCAAGATTGGCTGGAATAACAATGATCCGTCACAGGGAAATTATCTTAACGTCACCACAAGCAAGGCAGACCACTATGCGTGGCTCGCGGCGATGCTTGGAGGGCAGAACTAGCTCTCCATAAGAGCCTTGACCATGCTCGGCCTTTATTCTCACACGCAGTGCGCAGATTAGTCCAGCCAGATACGCAAATTGCTGGGAAGGATTCTCAGTTGACACAAAATCGCTAATGCGCTCAGTGAGGGCGCATAGATCCTCGAAAGTCGCCTTCGCGTATGAAATGTTGTGTCGCAGAAGATTCAACACTATACCCCTCTGTTTCAAAGTGACGACCTACCGCCTCCAACTCTCGTGGGGCCGCTAAATCCGTAGCTGGTTGTTTCCTTCCATTTCACTACGCGCTCTCGGGTGGACGGCCCAGCGCACTATCCTGCCATGCACGGAACAAGTTTTTTTCGTTCGGAGCACATCTCGATGTGAGCGCAGCCAAACTCCGCGATCAATCGTCGATTCTTTTGCGGGAAGGCGGCTCTGCCCCTTCCCCCGCTGCGACCGCCGCTGAAACTGGCGTTCTCCGCTTCCCATCCATACGGGGCCGTTCCCGCCCCGTAACGCCCCACCCTGAAAAGCAATGCGGTGCAGCCTTCGGCTGGACCACAGGTTCGACATTCATTTCCCGGCGAACTCTAGGCTCCGTTCGGCTCCTTCTGTCAACTCCGCTTGTGCAGCTCCGCGCGGCATAAAAACCGCCGTGCTCGCTTCCGCGCCCCTTGCGGGCTTCGGGAGTTGACAGCGCCTCTCTGCGCCCAATTCGCCAGTCATGAAATGAATGTCTTTTTTTAGCCCTCCCAGGGCTTAAAAACGGCAAATCTCACTCCGAAGGAGCCGAAAATCATGACCTACGCAGCTACCAGCACCAACAACAACGCCACCACCGCGCCGCACAGCAAAAAAGCGGCGCACCGCAGCGAATCCCCCTACCAGCAGCGCACCACGCAGCGCGACAACCCCACGCAGCAACTCATCAAGCAAGCCGTGGATTACCTGCTACAGCAGCTTGAAGCGGGCAAGAGCGAAACTCTGACCGCCTATCTCGCAGCGATGGCCCGTTTCCATAATTACTCTTTCGGCAACATCATGAGCATTGCGCGGCAGCGCCCAACGGCGACCAGAGTCGCCGGATTCCACGCGTGGAAGGAGTTGGGCCGGTTTGTAAAGCGCGGCGAAAAGGGTATTCAGATTCTCGCCCCGATGGTTGGACAGCGCCGCAAGAGAGACGACACCGACCGCAACCGCGCACACGATGACAACACCAAGGCCGCGCCTGTGCTGATCGGCTTTCGCGCCGTCTACGTCTTCGACGTGGAGCAGACCGAAGGTGCAGAGCTTCCAGAGTTCGAGCACAACATTACCGGCGAAGTCGGCGAACACCGCGAGCGCCTAATTGCCTTTCTCGATTCGCAGAATATCGCGCTCGAATACACCGAGAATATCGCGCCCGCGCTTGGCGTGAGCTACGGCGGAAAAATTGCGATTTTACCCGGCCAGTCTCCCGCCGAAACTCTGGTTTGTTTGGTCCATGAAACGGCGCATGAGCTATTGCATAAGAGCGACCGCCGCACCATGACCACCGCCACCGTGCGCGAGACGGAGGCCGAGGCGGTTGCTTTTATCGTGGGCCAGTCCATCGGCCTTGAGATGGGCCGAGCCTCTTCGGACTACATCCAGATGTACGCAGGAAACGCGGCGTTACTGGCTGAAAGCCTCGAAGTCATCCAGCGCACATCGGCGGTCATTTTAGACGCCATTACCGGCGAGACGGGCGGGAAATTGTCCGCCGCGTCTGTCGCCGCATCAGAGGCACAGAACGAAATGGCGGAGGTGGCGTAGTGAAAACCATCCTTCGCATTCTGGAGCGGGCCGGGGGATACCGGCCCACGCTCTATCTCAAGATCGAGAATCCGCCCTTCATGGCGCTTGTCATCGAAGCCACGCCGGAACCGGGGCCGTGCGGATCGCCCGCAATCTCAATTGCGCACTACGGCGAACAGAACGGCGACCTGATGCGCGACCCGGAGATGTGCCTTGAATTCGTGAAACCGTCGCTCTGCGGATTGTCACTATCGAGTTTCTATTTTCGGAATGACTATCTAGGCGTCGAGCAGTATTCGCGCTATCGGGACGGCGAGAACTATGTTTTCGTTCCCGACCTCCACCGGCAGCATGAAACCTTTGCGCGGCATTGGGACCGTAATCTTCGCGCTCAGGGTTTTCTCGAAGCGTTTACGGACAAGTCGATTCGTGGCTAGTCCGCCCCTGCGGAGCGGACCCACGCGCGACGTGTTCCCGCTCCGCCCGCCTTCACACTTCAACCGCTCGAAAGGAGCAATGAATCATGGATACGACAGTTATCAATGCTACCGAATACCGCGAGCTTCCGCTCGCTCTGCTCAACGAATCGAAGACCAATCCCCGCCGCGTCTTTGACGATGTTAGTCTTCGAGAACTCGCCGCCAGCATTCGCAGCCAGGGTGTGCTTTCGCCCTTGCTCGTCCGGCCACTCACCGAAAACGGCTTCGAGATCGTGGCCGGAGCGCGGCGGTATCGCGCCGCGCAGATGGCCGAAGCCGTCACCGTGCCAGTGCGCATCAAGCAGATGGGCGACGCCGAAGTATTGGAGGCGCAGCTTGTCGAAAACCTGATTCGCGCCGAAATTCACCCGATGGAGGAGGCCGAAGGCTTCGCACGGCTTTTGGCACTGGAGAAGCCGAAGTACAGCATCGAGCAGATAGGCGCACGTGTCGGCAAATCCGCGACTTTCATCGCCTCGCGTTTGAAATTGATTGAACTTGTACCCGCTGCGGTCGATGCTTTCTACGCCAACGAAATCGGCGTAGGCCATGCGCTGCTACTGGCGAAGTTGCCCGCTGACCAGCAGGAACAGGCTCTTTCGGCTTGCTTCAAGGAAGCCTACAACGGCAGCCAGAATCCGGCGCGGATTCTTCTGCCGGTGCGCAACCTGCAATTCTGGATTGAGACGAATGTATTGCTCATCCTGAAAGATGCGCCCTTTGACAAGCGCGACGCGCAGCTTGTCTCCACAGCGGGTAGTTGCGCCGACTGCCCCAAACGAACCGGCCACAACAAACTGCTTTTCGGCGACGACCTCGGCAAGCAGGGCGACCAATGCACCGATCCCCGGTGCTACAATGCAAAACTTGCGGCGCACGTAGCGAAGGCCGTTGCCGCCAAGCCGAACCTTGTGCAGATCAGCACGGCATACGGCGGTCAGAAGGAAGGCAGTCAAGTTTTGCCGCGCAACAAATACACCGCGATCCGCGACGACAAACCTCAGAGAAGAGAAGATGCCCAGCGCCCCGAGTTCAAGGTGTGCCGGTTCGCTACCGATGCCATCATTACCGAAGGCAGCGACATCGGCACCATTCACAAGGTGTGCGCGAATCCCGATTGCCCGATTCACCACGCCCGCAAGCAGAACCCCGCAGCGGATTTGGCTTTCAAGGCAGAACAGGAGAAGCGCCGCCGCGAAGAGGCCATCGCCCAGGCGACCGGCCTTCGCGTCCTGAAAGCAACCAGCGATGCGGTCCCCGTCCGCCTGATGAAGCGCGACCTGCTTTTTGTCACCGAGCGCCTTGCCGCCGTCTTGGATGAGCGCCGTCTGGCGATCATCTTTCGGCTTCACGGCATCGGCAAGGCCAGCGGAGCGGGAGACGCTCCGGCAAAATTGCTCGCGTCCTTTCTTCGCAAGGCCGACGAGAGCACCCTTGGCCGGATATTGGTGGCAATCACCATATTGCAATCGGCACACAGCTCCAATGAATCCGCGAAAGCCCTGCGCGAAGCTGCCGAGTTCTACAAGGTGGACGTGGCCGCGATCACGGCCAAGGTCAAACAGGAATTCGCGGCTAAGGAAAAGGTCAAGGAGACGAAGAAGGTCGCTCCTAAACCGGTAGTAAAGGCCACCCAAAAGGCCGCCGCTTAATCCTCAACGCAGACAACTTTTATCGCGGAGCCGGCAAACGGCTCCGCATTATTCTGCCCGGAGCCCGTCTACCCACCCTCATTTGCGCTCCCGCTTATGCGGGAGACCGGCTCTCACCCGCCCGACGGGCTGGTGCGCATCCCCGCGCACACAGTGGTTTGTAGCCTGTTTCCTAATACCGATTCATCTTTCTAGGAAGAGATTCTGGTAAATGAGGGCACAGTCCATACCTTTCACTGATATAAATCGAGTAGCAAGCTGTACAGGAACTTACACACACTCATGAAATCGACCGACCAATATGATCCAGAGTGCCCACCCGACGAGGTGTTTGAGACGCCGTTAATGAAGATGGAGCGGCAGGGTCGGTTCCTGACGATTCAGACAGATCGAACGCCGGAGCAACAAGCTGAGATCGTCACGAACATCGTCAACAACCGCCACAAGCTGCTTGAACGGGCAGTAGAGATTCGAAACGAGTTAAAGGACCTACTGCACCGTTTTACTTCGCTGGACCTGTTGGCCCACCAAATCGCCCAAGACATTCTGCAGGACCCGAACTCGTACCAAGAGATTGACACGAACCTTCGCCCGCATTTGATTGAGTATTTGGCCTTGCTGGAACTTGAGGATGCGGGCTATACCGTCAAATTCCCCGTATACCCCCAGCCTCAGGACGTTGAGAAAGCACGTCAGCTTCTGGAGGAATTATTCGACTGCTTCAAATGGCAGATCATGACCGAGCACGTTTCAGAGGGACAGAGTTCCGTTCCATCCGTGTCGCAAGAAATGCGGTTCCACTCTCTGATGTATCACGTCTTCGTTCGATCACCCGCGTATCACGATCACTGGATTGAGATTCTGGAACCTCTGTTTAGTTCTCCGCGTGTCTCCGCATGGCTGGCTTCCCAAAATCTGAACATCGCGGATGTTTTGAAATGTATTGATTGGCTCGGCGGGCTGGTTTATCGGCGCATAACAGATCGTTTGCGCGCGGCGAAGAAGGAAGAAGTGAAATTGCTTGAACAAATCAAAAAGGTGCGCCAAGGGAGCGCTCCCGATGTTGAGCTACCTGAGATTTTTTTGCAGGCGGCGAAAGAGAATGGAAAGAATCGCCGAAGAATCATAGAAGCGGCCCTCTCTCATTGGGCCTTTTTCGCTATCGGAACCACGATGACGGTCACGGCCAAGGATCTGAGCGAATATGCAGAGGTTCCCGAAACCAGCGCGAAGGCATTTCTTGACTGCTTCTCTCTCGAATTCGGTCAACCCGAGGCTACCGATCCATGGCCGCACGCGACCCATCCTCTTCAGACGAAACCAATCATTCGATATAACGATGATTCATACTTCTTGGCTGCGCCTCATCTCTTGGCGTGGTCGATCAAGCTCAACTTTGAGGCGAGGCTCAAATCGGAACCTGGCGCGCCTTGGAAAAATTATGAGGAACATCGCGCGAAGCTGGTAATCCGGAAAGCCATCGAATATCTTTCAACGGTCATGCCGCTAAACCAGAACTATGAGGAACTCTATTACACATTTGAAGGCAATCGGTACGAACTCGATGGACTGTTCATCTTTGATCGCTATGTCCTTCTTATGGAAGCGAAGGCCGGATCGGTGTCGGATGCTTCTCGACGCGGCGCAACTAAGAGTCTTGAATCGGACCTGAAAGCGTTGGTGCGTGACCCATCCCGGCAAGCTGCCCGCGCAAAGAAATACATAGAATCAATCGCGCAGCCGACGTTCATCACAAAAGACAGCCAGCAGGTCGTAATCGACAAGAGCATCCCGCTTCAAGTCGTGACGATGGCACTGACGTTAGACAACCTTGCAATGTTTACAAGCGACATGAGTTCCATCAAACAGATGGGTCTTCTCACTACAGATTCAATTTCGTGGACCCTCTACCTGCCTGATCTCAAGATCATTACTGAGTTGCTGCAGCAGCCCTCGCAGTTCTGGCATTATTTCCGGTGGAGACGCTCACTCTTCGGGATGAACAATATCTTCGGTAATGATGAGGTTAATTGGCTGGGAATCTACATCAAGCAAGGGCCAAACGATGTCAAACAGACCCCTGAGTCGTACCGCCTGACGTTCACGTCATACACGACCGACCTGGACGACTATTTCCTATATCGCGCCGGTCAAAGGTCGAAGGCCGCTCCGCGCCCGAAGCAGGAAATACCAGGTTCAATGGAGCAGTTGATCCACGATATTGAGAGGACGGCTACGCTTGGCTTCACTGGGGTAACGGAACTCCTGCTTGATCTCACATTTAGAGAGCGTAGAAAGTTTGCCGCGCTTCTGAGAAAACATGAAAAGGCAAGCATACCGGTCCGATTATTTGAGACTCCGAACCTATCTATCGAGGTCTTGTCGAACAGTGGACATCGAGAATGTTCGGATCGGGCATTAGCGTTAGCAAACGCCACCAAGAAACCGGCCGTCACACTGTCGCTCAAGCCGACGAGCATTTCAGTCATTGCATGGAGTTTCGCGGCTCCGCATTTGTGACTTGAGGCCTAGCAACTGCCGCAATGACGGATAAGAGGGTTGCGGGGGAGACCACTGCCTCTAAGTGCGATGATCGGTGACTTCACTCCGAAACGGGCTCGGCTGCGGCTGCGCTCCGTCCCTGCGTTGAAGTGTCGTCGGATCGCAGATTTCAAAGAGAGAGTTGTAGCAATCAACCTCACTACTCCCCCACGAGCCGTCCATCTCCATTCCCATCAGGTACTGGTTCCCGTTCCAAATCGTGCCAAAGGATTTCGCCGGTCCTTTCCGAAGCAGCCCAGCGAGCTGCGGAGGTCCGCCAGTATGGGGATCGCTCTGAGCGCTTAAGAATTCACAGAACGAAGAGAACATTGCCCGACTTGTTCCTCTAACGTCGCTGGCTTGCCACCGTGCGAGATGAGATTTGTATTGATTCGCTCCAGAGCCCAAGACGGCTACCACACCAGATGAGCTTGGCACCACTACCCGAGACACACTCCCAGCCTTCCCCGCCGAAAAGGCTACGGCACTAACCTCAAACTCTGCCCCCATATACTCCCCAACGCGTGTGCAATGAACGATGGTAAAGTCCCTCGCCTCTTCCGCAGGATACCCATTGGCGGCCCGCTCCAGCGCCGCAACGATCAGCTGCACTCTGTCTCCAGGCCCAGCCCCAGCCGGGAAAAACGCGTCTCTGTCGATGAGTTCTATTATCTGACCCAAGGTTTGCGTCGGAAAGAGCACGTCGCCGCAATATCCCGAAACGTCCGGATGTCGATGCGACGCGAAGATCTTCCTGCCAAAATCCCAATTTCTGAGTACGGTCCCGTTCGGGGAACTCCATGAGATTCTACTGTCCGCTGCAATCCGTATTGATGCTGGGCCTCGCTGATCGGCAGCAACCCAAGCCAGCAATGTCGTCATTTAACCTCCCAGGTAAACTACAATGCAAGAAGGCGCGAAGCACGGCACCGCGAGGCAACTCCCCGGCTCTCCACCAATAACATTCTACGGGGAGGCGAGTTGCTAAGCTTCCCCGCAGTCTATCGCGGGGGAGCGACCGGGGTCTCGATCACCGATAGGTCAGTCGTGAGTTCCGCTCGTCGATGCCCGCTCCCGTAGGTATCTACTTTTGTGTCGGTAAATCTTCGAGTGTCATGAGATCTAATGAGGACTACTGTGCTGGATAGTTGACTTTCGGGGAAAATCAACCATCGAACGTGACTGGCTTTCTAAAGCTGGAATCGCTTCTTGGAAGTGAGCTCGCCGCCTGTGACTTCCCCTGGTTTTGAAAACTATGGCACGGATTTTTCCCCTCGCTCTATCGCCAATTACAGAATCGCGCGTCAAACACGATACATCTCGCCGCTGTAGCGGGCACTCTACCGAAACGAGGGGAAAGATGGCAAGCAACTCGGATCGCACCCGGCGCGAATTATCGCACTTTCATGCTTGTGTTCACTGTGGCAACGTCTTTCGTCGAGATGAATTCGACGGCACGGCTGTCGCCACCGGCATTTATCCCTGTACAAAGTGCGGCCATGATGGACCGCTCAATATCGTCATCCGAGACGTGGATGCAGCCGCGACTGGCACAAGCGATCCTGGCCCCAGTGGTTCAGCAGGCTAGCGAAGTGCTGCGCTGTGATGGATGTTGCACCTTGACCAGCTTGCGCCCGACTGCACGAACGAACTCGCTCGTCAGCCGCTTTTTGTCATCGGAGCGCGTGGCCAATCTGGTTACGAGTTTCGGGTGTTCCTCGGTCAGGGGGCGGATAGCAATTTCATTGCTGGATATTCGCCACGCCGCCTCGCGCGTCAGGAATGCTGCGCCCTTGTGCGCCAAGACGAGCGCCGATGCCTCTTCAGCCGTTGTGAAGGTGTGCGTGTCGGGCGCGATGATGTGCTTTGCGGAGGCCTCCGCCTGAATCATCTCGGTGATGTATGGGTTGATGTGCGGCGCGGGCAGAATCCACTCGTGCGCACGCAAATCTTCGAGGTTGAGTTCGGCATTCCCAGCCACGGCATCGTTTTTCGGCAGCGCAATATAGCCAGCCGACTCAGCAACTGACAAGAAGCTGAGCGACGAAGTATCGGGGATGGCCACCACCAGCGCCAGATCAAGATTTCCGGTAGCCACCATGCGCGCGAGTTCGTGCGAGAAATTGCTCCAGAGCTTAATCTTCAGGCCGGGAAACAGAGAAAGGCTAATCGACTGGAGCGTCGTGACCAGATATGGATCGGCATAAACCGACCGGCCAATGTGGAGCACTTCGTCGGCTCCATGCAGCGCGGCTCTTGCGTCAACGACTGCACGCTCTGCGAACAACACGGCGCGGCGCGCATCTTCCACGAAATGCCGCCCGGCTTCGGTCAATTCCACGGTTTGATGATTGCGCACGAAAAGTCGCAAGTCGATCTGAGATTCAAGCTCGACAATCCGCTTGCTCAGCGTCGATTGCTCGATGCGCAGCCGCGCGGCTGCACGGGAAAAGTTCAATTCCTCCGCCAGCGCGATTGCTGCTTGCAGGAGGCGAATCTCTGGTAGCACCATACCCGTCCTCCAAGCCAATGACCAAGGGCAAGAAATGGGTTTGTGCCGAACGACACAATAATGATCGGTGCTGCATGTATCTTTCCATCGCTCCTGAACTGCGCGTGTACCGGTCTGAACGCGGGATTCTCCGCGCCGTTTTCTCCTTTTGACGCCAAAGCGAAAAGAAAGTTGCGGAAATGGAATCAAAATTTGCAAGGATTGCATTTGTGCGTTTGGCGGGTGACGCAATAGGAGGTAATTCTCTTGGCGGTGAGTGGCTGCAAAAGCCCGTTATGTCGGCCATCTGAAATGAGCGTTATTCCTGATTGGAATAACGCTCTCCGTGGAATTCATTAGACAACATTCGCACAGCAAACCACACTTCTCTTAGAGCCAGCAATGCCCGAATCTCGGCCCACGGCTGAGGTCGCGCCCTCTTGAGGTAAGGCATTATGTCGATACTCTCTGACAAATTCGATTTGCTGACGATTACTGACGTTGCGCAACTACTGCATTGCTCGAAGGCGCATGTGGGAAAGGTGATTGACGGGCGCGTCTTCGGTTGTGCGGCGATTCCGTGCATACGCCTCGGTCGGCGCAAGCTAGTGTTGCGTGAATCTCTTGCCGGGTGGCTGGAGAGAAACGAAACCGATAGAATAGAGGCATCGCCAGTAAGGGGTGTCCGGAAGCGCGCATAAGGAGGTTTTATGCGTCAACGGCACCAAGCAGGTGGTTTACGTAAACAGCGCGGACGCTGGCTCGGCATGTGGTGGGACGGCGGCAAGCGCAAAAGCCGGGTTCTCGGTCTCGTCAAAGAGATGACGAAATCGAAAGCTCGTGATGAAGTTGCAAAGATCGTTGCAGAGTTAAAAGCAAAAACAGAAACCAACAGCCGGGTGTGGTGTTTTGGGGAATTTGTTGATAAGGTGTTCTTCCCTTACTACAGTCGCAAATGGAAGGCTTCAACCCGCGGGAGCACCATGAACAGGATCTCCATTCATCTCGTAGCGGATTTGAGAGACCGGGAGCTTTCCGGTCTGAAGCGGGATGAGCTTCAGGACCTGCTCGACCTGAAGGCTCGGAAAGAGTCCCTCTCGTTTTCGACAGTCGATCATCTGCGCTGGGATCTCAAGCAGATCTTCGATATGGCTGTTGCGGAGGGACACATCGTGCGGAATCCTGCCCTGCTGCTCTTCACGCCCAAAGAGGCAAGGATGGCTCAGCGGGAGGTGATGACGGCGGCGGAAGTCCAGACCTGTTTCCGCGTCCTTGGTCCAAGGGAAAGGCTGATCGCCAAATTGGCCATTCTCGCGGGCATGCGCCCCGGCGAGATCTTTGCGCTGACCTGGGGCGAGATGACATCCACCTACGCCAACATCCGGCAGCGGGTTTACCGGGGAGTGATCGACACCCCGAAGACGGAGCAGTCCTTTCGCAAGGCGGCTCTTTCCGAGGGGCTTTTGCACGAGATTGAAGATTGGCGAAAGTTGGCTCCATCGACAGCCGCCCATGCGTGGGTCTTTCCGTCGGAGCGTATGACGCCGATGGCAAAGGAAAACGTCTGGCGGAGGTCCATTGGGCCGAAGCTGGATAAAGTCGGCCTTGGTTGGGTAAATTTCCAGGTGATGCGCCGGACTCATGCGAGCCTGATGAGCGATCTTGGCGTCGAGGGCAAGCTGGTGGCCGATCAGCTCGGGCACAGCCTCGATGTCAACCAGAACGTCTACACGCAATCGGCGGTATCAAAACGCCAGATTGCCGTAAACAGGCTGGAAAACTCGCTGATTGGTGTTCAAATGGAGTTCACTGTTCCGGTAGATTCTGTAATTAACTGATTTTATTGGAGCGGGAGACCGGGATCGAACCGGCGACATTCAGCTTGGGAAGCTGACGTTCTACCACTGAACTACTCCCGCAACCATTTTTAATTCAATAACTTGCGTCGTTTAACACGAAACGCAAACGCCACACAACACCATACTCTCAGCAATGGCTGCATCTTCAATACTGTGGAGGGTGGTGAGATGAAAGTCCACAGTGAGCGGTACCAGCATGGCAGTGTCCGCAGGGTTCCTGGTTCCCAAGGATTCGCTTGGGAGTTCCGCTTCTATATTACGTCTTCGAATGGCAAACGTAAACTCACGGCTCAGACCTTTGATTACCGTCTCAAAGAGCGAAGGTGGAATCGCCAGATAGTGCGCAGGCCTCCGCGCGTTGCCCAGTGCTTTCTTGATCGCTGTGAAGGTGCCTGCTGCGTTATAGTCTCCCCTCACATACTTGAGCAGGGATAGCAGTTGTTCGAGCGCACGCTTATAATCGATTCCGCCCGATCGCTCTATGCTGTCCGTCCCACGCTTGCGCAAACGCACCATACTCCATCTTGGAAAGGCGACGCCGATGACCAGAATTTTAAGGGCGCCTTTTTTTACCATTGCAAAAAGTGCCGGGAAGATCAACTTGTGTGCCAGGTCGCCCGTCACACCGAAGATCACCAGCGCATCAGAGTGAGATTTTGAGATCGTACGTCAGATGCATCCGCCGAGCTGCAGTATTTCCAACATTTGTACTTTACCCGTTCGGCGCTTCCGCAGGTCGACTGTGAAGCGGGCAGTCAAGAAATCGTCCGGCAGTTGCAAAAAAGTAGAGTTAAAACTCGGACCGCCAGTCGAATTCGCGGGTCGACCAAAAGAAACTGGACATCGTGTGTTCAGCTCAGCGTATCGTGCCAGCCTTAAGAACTTAGTTAGCATCAATTGCGTCGGCCAAATAACGGGTACCGTCGAAAGTCGCAGTCACTCGGATGGAGTCTCCATCGTGAAGAGTCTGGCTTGTCGGAAATCGAGCGAAATCAACAAAGATTTCGTAGCTCTTCTCATCTAGCGGATCGACCAGAACCAATAATCCGGAGTGCAGATCAAGGGAGGAAAGACTCCCACGGAACACCATCGCGGATCCTGGAGTGGCGAGGATCGTAATCTGGCTTGCAACGCCTCGACCCTTCTTGTCGGATTCGAACTTAACCGAAATCAGAGTTCCATTAACGAGATCTGACGGCCCGCGGTACGCTGAGGAAGATGCGGCCTTTCCCTCGCGAATGACGGGGGTGTTTATTGGCACGACTAATTTGAGGGGCTGATGAGACAGGTTTGAGTTCACGGTCAGCTCAGTCGTGTTCGGATTGTAGTTGAGTACGTGACCCTGGTACTCGCCTTCGGGCGATCTCGACAACATATGGATGCTGAGAGCAAACACGTCGGTCCCGTCCAACACTGTCTGAACCGAAGCATGGTCGTGGGAATGCAGATCGCGCAGAGGAATCATCTTCCCATCAAGATAGACCTTTGTGCGTTCGTCGAATAGCATTTTCACCGGCCGCTGGCCGAAGACTCTCAGCGTAAACCGATCGCGCACGGGGTCAACGTTTTGAATCTCGCCACCCATAATTGTGCTTTTTTCCCTGGGCACGGACGGCAATGCCGTCGAATCAAGCAGCGTAGTCTCAGGCGTCAAGGTGGACTGCGGGATCGCAACTTGTCCTGACATTGCACCCGCGCCTGACATTTGGGCAGTTACCACGCCGACAAGAATCATCGCTGCGATTACCTGTTCCATTCAGCACATCCTTCACTAGTTGCTCAATGCTACTTTTCTAGACAGGCGGTTTGATAGCATCCAGCGCGTATGAGCGGCCTGCGGATAACTTTGAAAGAGGAGACTGCGCACATGCTTGCAATACAATCTGGTGTTACGAATCAAAATGAGCGTGCATCACGGATGCTACTCTGCACGGACTGCATCGAAAGGTCAAAAGAGCACAATGTTCAAGACGCCACTTAAATTCGTTGTACTCATTTCGGCCCTAGCATGCTCTGGATCTTTGATTGCCTGGGCTCGAGATGGTCTGGCCGTCACTGTTCCAAGGCGCAGCGCGCTAACCCCTGTGCAGCGTTTGAATCGTGAAGGTGTCGACGCTGTTACGAAACACCAGTACGAAAAGGCGGAAGCACTCTTCTACAAAGCCTATCTTTACGATCCTGCCGACCCTTTCACCTTGAATAACTTGGGATACATCTTCGAGGTCCAGGGAGCATTGGACCGGGCCCGGAAGTTCTATGCTCTGGCGTCGGAACAAGGTTGCAACGCAAACATCGACCGGAGCAATTCGAAGCAGTTAGAAGGCAAACCAATGAATTACGCCTTCAAGAGTCTTCAAGACGTCCCCATGCGGGTGAATCGCATGAATGTGGACGCCATGGCCCTTCTTTCAGAGGATCGCGGTTTCGAAGCGGTTACTCTTCTGCAGAGAACGCTCTCCGTGGACCCGCTCAATCCCTTCACAATGAATAATCTGGCGGTAGCCTATGAAGCTATCGGCGACTTCGACAGCGCGTTGAAGGAATACGGCGCGGCTACTGATGTGCACTCCTCGGAACCGATCGTCGTAACGTTGAATCGTGCGTGGAGAGGAAGACCTGTTAGCGATATGGCTGCGGAAAGTGCCCGGCTATTGCAAGAACGAATCAGGAAGATGGGCCCTGTAGAGGCACATGCCGCCATGTTTGCTGTCCGAGGAGTCTCCGCGACAAACCAAAACGATTGGCTTGCGGCAAAACAAGACTTTCTCGATGCTTACTCGCTCGATCCAGCTAGCGCGTTTTCCCTCAACAACCGCGGGTTTGTTGCGGAAAAAGATGGCGACCTGGAGACGGCACAGTTTTATTACGAAAAGGCCAAAAAAGCCGGCGATTCGAACAGCCGCGTCGGGTTGGCGACCGACCGTTTAGCCGAGGGAAGAAGACTTTCTGCTGTCGCGACGGAGAGCAACCACAAGGTTGATGGCGAGCTTGACAAATACGGTCAGGTTCGTCGCCGGCAAACTGGCCCGATCGAACTAATACCTCGAGATGGCGTGCCGACGGGGGATTCCAGTGTGCCGCAGGCACAGCGTTCGTCCATAAATGACTCGTCGACGGCATCCATGTCTTCCATGCCTGGGAATGCTCGCTGATCGCAAAGAGGACCACTCCAATATGACGAATCCGATCGCAAAGTCGCAGTCCCACAAATCGATGATCATCCTATCGAGCCTCCTTCTGCCGCCGCTCGGCGGCAGTTACGCATCTGCGTCGAAGAAGGAAGAGTTAACCTCGGAGGTTAGAAACATCAGCTTGGAGGACTTTGAAGATTTGGTTTCGTTGGCCAGTTCCAACCATGTGGTTGTGCGTGGGCTAGAAGTGTTCTTTAGTTTAATGCGTGAAGCAGAAGATAGTATTCGAGCAGAATGGGCGCAGAGCGTCCTTGCAGCCGAGCGCGGGCGCATCAAGACAGCTCTGAAGTTCCTGGCTGATATTTGCGACGCACTTGAAAACCATGAGTTCGGTGTCACGGTGATTAAATCGCTTGATCACTGGCCCGACCTTGGCAGTGATCTCGATCTCTACACGGATGTGAGTTCGGAAGCGATAGTCAAAGTTATGAGCGCGCGCTTCGACGCGCAGATTGCGCCGCGAAGCTGGGGAGACCGCCTGGCAGGAAAATGGAACTTCCTTATACCCGGACTACCCGAGGCAGTCGAGATTCACATGGGCCGCCTGGGGCAGACCGGAGAGCAGGTTGAAATTGCATCGCGTCTGGCGAAACGCTCACGGCTCGCTTTGATTGGGGAGCATAGGTTTAGGGTTCCATCACCGTCAGATCGTCTGATGATTTCTACTCTGCAACGGATGTACCGCCATTTTTACTTCCGGTTGTGCGACATCGTTGATAGCGCCGCGCTCGTGGAGGCAGGCTGCATTGATTATGGCGATCTGCGTTCTTCAGCGAGCAACGCCGGCATTTGGGAGGGAGTCGCAACTTATCTTGTGATTGTGTCGGACTACATTGCAAAGTACCGAGGTTCAGGCCTTGATTTGCCGCAGTCTGTGAAGGCATCAGCTCGATTTGGCGGTGATGAAGTCCACTACGGAAATGGTTTTCTGCGCGTTCCCATCATGCCGCAATCCGCCGGGCTGTATGTCTCGCAGCTATCCGGCCTGCTGCGAAAGCGGGAACTGCACAACAGCGCGCGACTCAGTTTGTTGCCATGGCTTGCCACCGCAGCTGTTGTCGGGCAAAAGATTACAGGATGCGACAAGGGCGTTTGGTAACAAGATAAGTTAAACCGCGGAGTCGGAACTGAGAGCCGGGCTATATGGTGGCTTTCGTTGGTATTCAATCTGAAGTCAACCAACAATGGAGGTGCCGGCAGGTTCGGCAAAATACCATGAGCGATCTTGTATCGACGACTCCCACACCGACTTCACGTGATGGGCCATCTGGAGAGAGCTTGAGACGCAAACTGCAGGAAGCGGCCGCTCTGGCATGGCCATCAATAGCTTTGAGCCTGGCTGATGCGTCTTCCTCGGAAACCCTGCCGTCGCCAGAGTGGGCTTCGCGGCCTATATTCGCTGTTGACTCGCTGACATTTAAGAGCGACCAGTCATCGAGGGTTATCTCATTCGCTCTACACGCTGTAATGATCACTCTCCTGCTGTCTTTGGCCCTGAAAGCACATACCGTGATCACAGCGCCATCGGAGACGATTGTAATGCCGGTGGACTTCAAGCTTTCCACCCCTCCCATGACTTTGCCGGCTGCCAAACCGATGGGGGGCGGGGGAGGCGGCGGTGCGCATGAGTTGATAGAGGCCAATAAGGGACATCTGCCGACGATCGTGCAGATCCAGATTACGCCTCCGCAGCCGAGCAGGATCGATCGGCCGAAGATGGGGATTGCGCCTTCAGAGATGGTGAAGATTCCAGACGACAATAACCTGCCTAATCTCGGTGTCTCCCACTCGCCGCAGATTGTACTAGTCTCCCAGGGGAGGGGCACCGGTTCAGGATTCGGTCAAGGGCACGGTGGCGGAATTGGTGTGGGTCGCGGCAGTGGGGTGGGAGCAGGCACTGGTGGCGGCTATGGCGGAGGCCTCATGAGCGTGGGCGGGGGCGTGGCCGCACCGGAGGTCATCCATTCCGTTGAGCCAGAGTTTACGCAGGACGCTCGCCAGGCGAATTTTCAGGGCAGCGTCTCTATCAAGCTCATCGTCGACTCACAAGGCAACCCGCAAGACATCCGTGTGACTCGTCATCTCGGCATGGGGCTCGACGAGAAGGCGATGGAGGCAGTTAGGCTGTACAAGTTCAAGCCGGCCATGTATCAGGGACATCCAGTATCAGTGCAGATCGTGATCGACGTGGATTTTCATTTGCATTGATCGATAGGGTCCCTGTGGAGATAGATGCGTTTGCTCCAGACCTTCATAGTCCAGGCTTGCACTTGCATCCTGCTCAGGTAGTGTGAAGTTGAGCTGCTTGTTTTCAACCTTTACTCTATGCGCCCAGAGATTTCCTCAATATCGCGTGTCCTTCCATCCACTCTTCCGGTGGTCTTGCTATTGCTTGGTTCCAGTGGATCGTCATCATTTCCTCAGAGCCCGCCCGCTTCGTACAGAGAAGCGCAATCGACAGTGCCCGCCGCCATGCACGATCCAACGCGCCCGGAGATTCAGCAGAATCTGGATGTAGATCGCGATCCCATTCCATCGCCCGATCCTGAAGGCAACGCGCCTGTTAGTGTGGGGTCTCCTCTTGCAGACCGGCCCGGCGAAGTTCAGAAGCGGCAGGACGGAATGTACACCATGCACACGGATGTGGATGAGGTTCTGTTGAGCTGCGCTGTGGTGGACGAAAGAGGCCAATCGGTCACTGATTTGAGTCAAAGCAACTTCCGCATCTGGGAAGATAATGCTCCGCAGACCACCAAGTCGTTTCTGCATCAGGATATGCCCATATCGTTGGGAATTCTCGTCGATAACTCGGGCTCGATGCGCGATAAACGAGCGGCGGTCAATGTGGCAGCTTTGAACCTGCTGCGAGCGTCAAATCCACAAGATGCGACCTTTATCGTGAACTTTTCCGATCGGGCCATCCTCGATCAAGGATTCACGTCGGACATCGACGCACTGGATCGCGGACTTTCGCGCTTCGATTCCAAAGGTACAACGGCGCTGTACGATGCGGTTGCCGCTTCGGCGGACGAATTGGCAAATCACGGGAAGCACCCAAAGCAGGTACTTCTGGTCATTACGGATGGAGCTGACAATGCGTCGAGACTGGGCCTGGAACAGGCCATTCGCCGGGTGCAAAACCTTGGAGGACCCGTGGTTTATTCCATTGGGCTTCTTTTCGACACAGACAAGGAAGAATCGCAGCGAGCTAGACTAGCTCTGGAGACGCTGTCGCAGGAGACTGGCGGCATTGCATACTTCCCGCGCTCGTTGCAAGATGTCGATAGCATCGCGGCTGAAGTCGCACGCGATATTCGAAACCAGTACACAATTGGCTATCATTCCAGCAAGCCGGCCAACCTCGAGGGTTACCGGGTTGTGCACGTCGAAGCGAGGGCGGCGAACCATGGCAAGCTGATCGTAAGGACGAGGAAGGGATATTTTGCTAAGGAGCGGGCGCCGCAGCATATGCAAGCTGTGCAGCAAGCCAAGCAGCGATGAGCTAACAACTACATTGCACCGCTGACCGTCGTATGATGATCCCCTGAGCAGAAGGCCGCAGTTGGGCATTGGGGTTATTCAACCTTGTCAGCGCGAACTACCGCACAACAGGATTCGAAGTTGTCGCCGGCAACTGTATCCCGGGGACAATTTGATCCATCGGCAATTCCAACGAAAAGAGAGAAGCAGGTCCTTCATCCGCATACACCCAGATGCCATGGAAGGCCTCCTGGAGTTCAGGATGTAGCGCCAGCAGGGCTGTCATCACTTCGGTTACCTGCTTCCGCGCCGTCGGGGGATCGTGCAACTGCGCAGCCTGCGCGGTGTCAGGCGTGTAGTGGACCTCGAGATCCAGAGCGCCAAGTGCTGCGGTCGTGTCAATTACCGTCACTTGAAAAACGGAGTAGTGTGCATCGAGCATCATCGGCTTCGCGCCGGGAAGAGTGTCGGGGCGTATCAGGTCTTCTTCATGCTTCAGCTTTTCAAGATTGGGACTGGAAAGGAACTCCACGGGATCCAGAAGGTAGGCGGCCGTGCGGTAGTAGAACCAGGCATTCCAGTTCATTTTACTTTCCGCATACTTACGTGCCGACACCCAATACCATAAGCCTTCGTGCCCTGCCTCGATCAAGGGCTTGCTAAACAGGCCGGCAAGCATCCAGTGATGCTCAACTGTTTCTGATAAAATCAGCGAAATCTGCTGCGGCTGAGATACGCCTGTGGCGTGAAGGATGGTTACCGCATACATGCCTGGCGGCAGATCGGTAAAGTTCAATACCACGACCGGTGTTCCACAGTAAAAATCTGTTCGAGAAGCGCCCGCAGATTCGGTCAAAGCGTCCAGCGAATATAGGCTATCAACAGTAACGGCCGCTCCCTTCACAAGAGGCTTCAAATTGCCGACCGAATCCGCAATCCCACCGAAATCCGAGGCTACCGCCGGCAACGCGCTCGCCCGCATGGCCTGCACATCTCCGCTTTCCACTTCGCTAATCACGGTACGTGCCGCGCTTGAAAGTGCATCGCGCTCCGCTGCGGTCATTTGCGATTGGGTCTTGCACGAAGTGGCAATTGCGCTCAGAGGCAGTAACGCTCCCGCACAAGTCGAAAGCAATAGAAAAGCGAGTGACCTGTCTAGGGTGTTCAGTCGCATGATTTCATCCTACCGTTTCTATCCGTTTGTCGCTGTCGATGCAACAACCTGTATTCGTTGAAATGTCCGCCTCCCTTGGGGGTGAACGGCTAGTTGATACCGCTGGCATACCGCTTAGTTCATGAAGCCATAGCGCTGTCGTCGTCCTGTTGAAAGACCCTGAAGGATAGCTCTTTTCGGGTATGCCTGAGGATAGCCTGCGCTGCTTCGCGAATCGGCATCGGTGCTATGACAGTCATTCCGCCGACCAACTCGTTAAGGGTCAGATAGGATTGACGATTCGTATAGAGAAACTCAATCGGGTATTCAGGTTTGCGCGCGCGCGCCTGAATCGGATCTGCATCCAGCAAATAGCTGATATGTGGCCTTGGAACGACTCTCATAATCAGCCGGACATATGCTCGGATAGCTGGATTGCGCAAAGTCAGGTTTGCCATTTCGTCGTAGGTATATCTGTCAAAGATCACAAGGTCCACATCAGATTGTAGCGATTTGTTCACCACGTTTCGAACCGAGACAGCATCTACCAGATATAAGAACAGTCGAACACTCGTCATGAACCATGACTTGACATTCTTGTCTCGCCGGTTAATCGGCGACAACGGAGTTCCAACACCTTTGTCGCCCTTAAAGATGCGGTGTCCAGTAGCTTCACGGAGCCTGGTAAATTTCGCGACGTCGTCCCAGAACGTGATTAAGAGGATACGCATCCCATCTTCTTTCAGCCGGGCGCAGAGAGCTTCGATCTGAGTGCTTTTCCCGGCGCCGTCAATGCCGGAGAAACTTACATATTTAGGTCTGCAGTTCTCTTTGAGTGGTCTCATGTATTGCTCCACATTCTCTTTGAATGCGTATTGGTTCTGCCTCGTTATGGCCGCCCCGGGCTTCCACGGGAGAGCGCCACAACTGTTCCGACGGCGACGGCGGCGCCCGCAGCTAAACTAACCCGGATCAGAATGGTGCGCGCACGATGCTGTTTCGCTGGAGCAATCACCGCTCCGGCGGGTCTGGATGCGGCGACACCGGTTGTCTTCTGATATGGAGCCGCCGCTGTGCCAACTGGTTTAGGGAGGTTGTTTTGCTGTTGTTCCGAGCCGGACGGCGGAGCGCCAGTCCGTTCGTTCTGATCGCCAACTTGCGGGCGCACAGAGTCCGGTGCATCAGGAATCGGATTTTCTGGCAAGGTTGCATTTGAGGTCGGCTTCCCGGCTTGACCATCGATGTTGTGCCCTTGATCTTCGACGGCCGGCCCGCTCTGTGCCTCCTGGCTGCGACCTGATTGCTGCGGCGTTACCGGTGCAGCACCCGCCAGCGGTATCGCCAACAATACTACGAGGCCGTTTGCAATCTGTCTTCGCACCCAACGATTGGACAGTCTCATTTTTCCCCCTCAACCCGGTTCTACTGTTTGTCTCAGAATGACCCGTCAAAGCGACTACGCCGCATTCTGGGAAGCTTGATATGACCCGGATGGAGCAGTTATGTGCAAAGCCGCTTCTGCCGGAAGTCGATGAAAGCTCCTCAGTGCGTCAGCATTCGTTTCAAACATCTCAAACAGACGGCTGACTCCAGTGAGTTCCAGAGTCGCCGTTGCTGCCGGAGAGACTGCGCTAAGCTTGACGTCGCCATTGCGTTTTATCGCGAGCTCTAAGCAACATAGCAGTAGATGAATTACAGTGCGATCCATCTGGCGCACATCGGAGCAATCGAGAACAACGCAGGGACGGTCAGTATTCATGCAACTCTCCAGCTCGCTTAAGAAGAGCCGCGCACGTTTCACGTTCGATGCCTCCGGCAACTGCTTTATCTCCACATTGCAAACTCGAAGTGTCATATCAATGTCCCTTCTTTTCGCTCTCTGCCTTGTTGTCGTCTCGGAAGAAAACATCAGCGTTCTAGGCTAAGGCTCCGCGATTGCTCGATCCGCCGCATCTTTGCGGCGTCACGGTAACCCGGGATTATGCAAAATGCTCGCGAGCTCGCCTTCGGGGTTACGTAGCGCTCGTCCCATTACATTTCTCCCGTATCGGAAAAGCGTCACGAGGTTCGTACTGTACCAACAGCAATCTGCCATTCGAGGCGATAACCCGCACAGAAAGCGAAGCTTGTTTAGCTTGTCGGGCGATGCTAGCATTGCCGCTGCGAGCCTATGATTCCCGTCGAGAACCGTTAGGGGCCTGTCCTCGTCAAGGCCAATGAGGATCACCGGGCCAAATCCCGGATCTCCCTGCTGAAGCTGATCGCCGATCGCAGCAATCTTAGAAAGAAAGGGAACGTCGACCTTATGCTGACGTGTGCGCCACTGTTTGGCAATTTCGGTGATCGAGAAATTGCCCCGCGCAAGCTTGCGCCATTGAGCCCGTGGAAAGAGCCTGACCTGATCGAGCCCGGCTTCGTTTATCTCCACTTCATACCATTCCGTCCCGGCCGGGATCTCTTTCCATAGGGCCAGGTGTCGAATGAACAGCAGAGCTCGTCGCGTGGCATTTTCGTATGCATCGTCGAGGTTGGGATTGCTGATAAGTTTCCGCATACTCTGTTGATACTTCTGAAATGGTGGTGAATTAAAGTCACTCTTCAAGAACGCTGCGATAACTTCATTTTCCGTCACGAGCCGAATCAACTTAACCGGTCTATGGTTCTCAGAAACCAGCATTTCTTCGGATTGGTTTAGCGAATAGATGAGGAACGGCAATGCAACTGAAATGAGCAGAGCGGCCATCAGGATCAGCTGCACAAAGATGACTTCGCGTAAAGACGAATGGAAGCGGCAGATGCCCGCTATGACCGCGCCGCTGAACGCCAACTGTATCCAACTGGTATTTGCGATCTTGTAGGACATCTCGAAGGTGATAATCACGACGCTGAGCGAATAAACTATTGTCGTGATGGCGTACAACTCCAGAAGATAAGGGAAGTTATACGTTCCGGCGATCTCGAAGCCAGATCCAAAGAAACTTGTCCAGATTCCTGCAGGTGCGATGCCTAGACCTAGTGCTAACACAAGACCCGTACCCAAGACTAGCAAAAGCGAAGTCGCGATGACCTTGAGGTTCTTTCGCTCGTCATGTTGAGTGCCCGCCACAAGCGGAAACATGCTATTGACAACCGCTGAGCAAAAGGCGAAGATCACTCGGCCAACCATTGCCACAGCAGCATAGAGTCCCGCTTCTCTCGCGAGGAAGAAGTGCTTAACCAGCACAATGTCACAGTTGTTAATCAGAACCAGGCCTGAAAAGAAGACCATTGCCTGAGATATTTCGCGAAGTGATTGCGAAAAGCGGAGAGGGTTTGGAACGTGCATGGTCAGTTTAGGCGTGATGGTAAGATAGGCCACCGCTACGGCTGCGGCATTGGCCGTAATCACTCCCTCGACGCCCAGCCCTGCCAAGATCGCAATGAGCGATCCTCCGAGGCGAACCGCTCCCTCCAGAACAAGATTGGTGGCTAAACGGCGAAATCCGTAAGTACCCTGAATGTAACCTCGCCGGCTTCCCAAAGGAACATAGAAAGCGGCACCTATCGCCAAGATCGCGACAAGAACGGGCGTGGGGAGATTCAGATAGTTAGCAATCGCTTTTTGGAATAAGAGCAATATGAGCGCAACGATGATCCCGCAACCCCATGCGCCGAGATGCAACCCACGATATACGGCGGCCTTTGTATCTGAGGAGTTCTGTTGCGCCACCATTTTTGCAGAGACAATCTGGAAGGAGAGAGTTACAGCTGAGACCAAAGTGAGTATTGTATAAACAGCCGTAGCGTGACCGAATCCCTGCGGACCAAGAAACCTGGCAACTACAATGTTGTAGGCGAGGCTGATTGCAGTCGTCAGGCCTGAGCCTGTGAGCAGCACAACGCTACCAGACACAATCTTTGACTGCAACGTCGTTGCTTCTTGGGCCAAGCTATTTACCCCACTTGCAATTCCCGGTTTACCGTTTTACAGGGACATGACTCAAGCTGAAGATACAGCTCTATCCGCGCCGCCACTAGATAAGTATCCTGTGCCGATTCAATGCCTGGCTGGTCAAAATGTATCAGTGTTTGAGTTGACCGTTTGATATAAGCAACCCAGAACAGTTCCTCGGACTCTGCTTGACGGGCGGGCCAATGCTAAATAATGCAAAGGGTGCATTCATCCTTCTTTTGCTGCTACCCCATGGATGCTTTGGGCCGGGTTCGAGCCATGCCCTGCGATTGAAGCATAGGGCAATGGGGGCTCTGCCGGAAACAATCGCTTTGTATGAGGCTTGGTTCGGACATCCCAAGCACATCTCTGTCGGCTATTCTTCACAGGATCCTGCCGTGATCAGTAAGCAGATTCGCCAGGCGAAATCCATGGGAATCTCCGCGTTCGTCGTGGATTGGTACGGGGACCGGGAGCCGTTTATCGATCGCAGCTACGCCTTGATGCAGACTACAGCTGCCAACGAGAACTTCAGGGTGGCAATGATGTATGACGAAACACGTGAGGATGATGGGGCAACCGAGGAGGGTCTTGCAGATTTCACAATGTTCCATGATACCTATCTTTCCTCCAAGGCACTGGGACATCAGGCTTATCTTACGTACGAAGGCCGGCCGGTAATCTTCATCTTTCCAACAGGAAGGCATACTGACTGGAACAGGATCCGCACATTGGTAAGCAAATGGAGCGTTCCGCCGCTGTTGATCTATGAGAACCTTCCTGGCCAGTATGCGGACGCCTTCGACGGTTTCTATGCATGGATAAACCCGGGAGAGAAAGGGTGGGCGACAGATGGAAGCAACTGGGGAGAACAGTATCTGAGTGACTTTTATGAAACGATGCACTCAAAGTATCCCGACAAGATTATCGTGGGAGGTGAGTGGTCCGGCTTTGACGACAGCAAAGCCTCCTGGGGACTGAACCGACATATCTCGGCGCGGTGTGGTCAGACGTTTGCCGATACTTCCAGCTTGTGGCGCAAGTCTTTTCCAACGGACGATCTTCTGCCCTTCGTTATGATTGAGACATGGAATGACCACGAAGAGGGGACAGCGATCGAAGGTGGAATCCCCAGCTGCGAATCCGGGACCCGGGTGCATTCACCATGATCATTCCTGCTTTAGGGTTCTCGGTATTTCAGGAATGAGCAACAGAAGAAGGGGCAGCACGGAGCCAGAACCAAGATTGTTTAGCGCCCGCCGGAGGATTTGCCGATCATTAAGCCGCATCGATTGCTTCATGGTTGTCTTCGCTTGACGCCTGCACGGCTGCTATGCCGAAGTGAGGCGCGGTCATCGCTGAAGAATGGTGGACTGCACTGATGATCGAAAGAGGGCGGCTACGCACCTCATCGTATACGCGTCCAATATATTCTCCCAGCATGCCCAAGCAAAAAAGCAATAGACCTCCTACGAAGAATACCGTAGCCGCGACCGCGAACCCTGAAGCGTTGGCGGAGTGCCTCGAAATCGAAAGGAGCAAAAAGAACGTCATAAGCCCAGCCATGCAGATTGAGAAGCAAAAAAACGCGAAACTGAGTCGCAAAGGCTTGTAGCTGAAGCTCGTAATCGCATCCGTCGCGTATTTGATACGGCTTAAGAAAGAGAGCTTACCGTCGCCGGCTAACCGGTCTTGCCGATCATAGTAAACCACGCTGTTCCGATAACCAACCCAAGCTCGTAGTCCGGGCAGATACCGGTTCTTCTCTTCCATGGCATTCACGGAATCCACGGCTTTTCGATCCATAAGACTAAATATCCCTGCATTTAGAGGTATCGGATAGTCGGAAAGAGCTCCCAAAACGCGATAGAAAAGAGGAAAGAGCTTGGCCAGAATCTTCCGCCGTTCCTGACGACTCCTTCTTACCGCGACCACAACCTCAGCACCGGCGCGCCATGCATCAATGAGCTGCGGCAGAACCTCTGGCGGATCCTGAAAATCGCCATCCATCAGGATCACAGCATTACCGCTCGCAGTCTTGATTCCTGCAGTGATTGCACCCATGTGCCCCCAATTGCGGGAAAGTTCTACAACGACCACATGTGAATCCATGGCCTGCAATGCTTTCAGCAGTTCAAGCGAGCAATCCGTTGAACCATCATCCACATAAACTACTTCCCATCCTATATGAGCGCTCCCCAGGGAGCTTGCGACGGCCTCATGGAACCGCACGATCAGTTCCTCTTCGTTATAGATGGGCACGACAACAGAGACTATATTCGAATCGTAGATCGGCGAAACGATAGAAATCATAATCGACTCCTGGAATTTCTAGTTATGCCTTCGCTGAGGAGCTCTTTCTAGTTCGTTGTCACCTGAAGTAGTAGGTACTCTTACCTCCAAATTCGAGATATTGCGTTCTCAGAACGCTGTCTGGAATACCCTCACTCTCCATCGCACTTCGGCTGGTGTTAAGACTATGACGTATCGGGCGCTTACATGCTGTATCGTTTTGACCCTGTCATGGTCGAGGACCTGTACGTCATACTCAACCTTGTCTGTTAGCTCAATGGACAGCCCCTCCGGCGAGTAGAAGACAATCTGGATGTCGTGCGCACGATCCTCATACCGCGTGCTAATTCCCAGCGCGGATTGCTGCTGGATCGTCTCGGCGATCTTGTCCTTGGCAGTTCCCACAAAAGATGGACTGAGCAAATCCGCACGATTCTGCTCAAGCGCGGTCTTCATGCTCTGCCAGGATTGCAGGTAATCGCGAATCGCTGCTTTCGCCGTCTGTTCCGGCAGAGGTCGTGGGCCCTGCAGACTCGCTTGTTCCACGCGCACTGTGGCTTGAGCCGACCCGATACTCAAGGTTGTGCTGAGAACTGCGCAGAGGACCAGAAGGGACTTTAGCATGGCTACCTCACCCAACGAATCTGGTTCCCCAGGACAACTCCGCTCGCGACAGAAAATGTCGCCCCGCTATGTACAGGCATTTGCACATCCGCAAACCCGTGCTTGAGAGGTACGTCGACCGTCGACTGAGCACCTTTGTAAGCTTCACTGAAAGTCACGATTGTTCCATCCGGTACCGCGTTGCCGTTACAGTCGCGTACCGGTTCCGTATCCAACTGAACCCGCTGGCCCGCCTGCCGAGCGCTCATCTTCAACCCGCAGGGATCACCGGGAACCTGCCCTATAATTCGCGTGCTGGAGACGCTGCCTGATCGTGCCACGAATCGATCAGCACCTTGTTGTTCTGTAGAATCCATCTCTGTCCATGCGGCGCCGTTAAGGGTCACCACTATGCGCTTCTGCACAGTGCCAGATGGATTCGACAGTTCAAAGGAAACAGGCATCGGTGCGGCGATCAGATTGTGATAGGCGTCGAAGACATACACGGCGCCGGTAATGCCATCATGAATACCGACCGGAAGGCGAGAAGGTCTCGCGAGAAAACTCAGGTCCGCGGGTTTGCTCGAGGAAACAACATCGAATGAGTCGCTTTCTGTGGACGAGTCTCCCACAAGAACGGCAAGGTAGTGGCCGGCATTGTAGAGAGACCCGGCAGGAAACAGCATCGTCTCTCCCAATTGCACGTCGCGTTTCAATACCTGCTCAGGGCCTATGATGTATAGGGTTGCCTTCCCGCTCCCCGCGCTCTGAATCGAGAACGCTGTGCCGGCTTCAACGGTTTTAGGAAGGCGCATGCCTCCGTCGTTCGCAAAGGCCAGTTGAGTCAGGACCACTGCCACACCGCAGAGCAGGAATGTCCATCTGGTTCTCACTGGGAACCTCCGGAGGTATATGTCGCGACGACCGTTCGTTGACTGCTGACGTTCCTTGCGAGATCCTCAGGAATATGGATCTCAAACGGCACGGGGTTCTGTGGCGAGAGGGCGCGGTCGATATACTCGTCAGCGACCCAGATGACTTGACCAGTCTTGTCGTAGAAGGTTCCCAGAACGTGCGCGACGTTCACCACCTGGCCGCTTTGATTGATCAGCTGACCCGTCAATGAGGCTCCGGGCGCGGGATGCAACTGCTCATTGTCGATCTCGATCACGGGGTCTGCTGAGGCTGAGACGAGCGTTGACAAAGGCTCCATCCGGACACTGCCAACTTCGGACAGAGCCACATTAGGAAACTTGATGAGAAACGGCGTGACTTGCTTCGGAAGCAAAAGGTGGGAGATCTTGTCAAAGCTGCCTTCGGTGTCGATCGGCGATTGGTTCTTTGACAGCAGAGTCGCGGTGACTGACACGTAAGCAGGCACGACATCTTCGTTCAGAAGCTCGCCAAGGATCACAACGCCGTCCGCCCGTTCAACAGGGTGCATATCCACAATACGCACATGAGGCGCTTCCACGTCTTGAGCTGCCCAGTCATCTCCCGCGCCGCGGTAGATCACATCCCACCGCAGATAATTTACTGGAATAACCTGGGGTGGGACGATGGGCTCCTTGGCGATAGGCCACTCCGGTTCCCAGCGATCCCCGTTTTTTACCACACGCAAATCTCGTGTGCGCGTGGAAGCGCCAACCACGGTGGACCATTGCAACTTGAGTTCAATTTCCGCTTCATTGGCAGAAGCGTGAAGCGGTCGCACTTCAACTTTGTTCAGAGTCGAATAGGTCAGAAGGCTCGGGTAGTATCCGACCAAGTCATGTACAAACTCCGTCTCCGTGAACTGAGCCTTGTTGGCGAGACTGGTATACGCTTTATGCCAAGCTTGCGTGCGGATGTCTTCACCGAGATTCTCGACGGCCGCTTCCGGCGTCGAATTCGATCGCACAAGCGTTCCCCTGCCGGCATAAGCGACAGCAGATGGCACGGGCCAAATTGTTCCTATGGCCACGAGTGCCACAGTCGCAAAAGCCAGAAGCGCGGCGAGCAGACGTCCTTTGTTCATCAAACCAACCTCTCCTGCACAAGATATTCATCGGTGCGTAGGGGATACTCCGCTCGGCGTCCCGGGCGTCTCGTTTTCGGAATTAGAAGCACCAGTATCGCCAAGAGACTGCTTCCGAATGGGAGAATGCCCCAGATAAGTCCTTGCCAATGCGGAGGCATTTGCGACGCGTTCGCAGGCAGGGCCGGTGGAACCCCATCTTTACTCCATATAATGATGGTGTTATTTTCAAGGTTGTCGACTTGGCGCCAGCCTGCAAAGGATAGAAGGGGATCGTAGTAGCGATCCCGGACAAATACCCATTTGAGTCCGTAGTGGTTTGCGTGTTCCAACATTCCGCGGAGTGCGTCAAGTCCCGGCTCGCCGAAATACTTCGAACTTGTGAGCGCACCCGCGCCATAGCGCGTCAACTCCGGCAGCATCCTCCCGGAGTTCCATTCGCCGTCAACGCTGCCTGCGTTGGTCATCATAGCCAGCCGCGCAATCTTGTTACCGAATCCCAGGGTGACGTAGCGGTACTGGTCGTGACCATCGCGATTGAGCCACTGTGCCACCGAATCAACGTGGAAGTCCTCAGCATCCGCCGGTCGATAGGTTGCCCATCCGACGGCCAACGCACAGCTGAATGCTGCCAAAATAGTCAAACTCGCAACCGCCCACGTTCGATATCGATCGACGAGTTCCGCTGCTAAGAGTCCCACAAACGGCAGCGCTAGCAAAGTCGCCCAATAGCTGAAACGCTCCATGGTCAGCACGTCGAAGGCGCGTCCCAAAAGAAGATGGCCCACCGGGGTCGTCCCGCCGAGGCCCACAAGAAAAGCCACCCAGAATCCAAGTAGCAAGGGACGGAGCCGGGCGACCACGGAACCCCGTATGAAAATGAACGGAAGCGCCAAGATCAAAGCTCCATAAGGGATGACAAAGTAGTTGAGGCCCCAGAAAGGGTTCAGGATGTAATTTGCCCGACTGGGGTGCGGGATAGGCGTTTGCGTAACGGCATAATGAATCAGTGCGATCCAAAACGGAAGAAGCACAACCGCAATTGCAGCTCCCACCACCGCGACGATTGCGACGGTGCGGTTCGCAAAGGCCGCCGTCGAGACCTTTTCGCCATCCTGACGATGAGAAAACGCCAGCACCAGGACAGGTACTGCAAAGAAGACTGACCCGAAAAGCAGCGTCGCATGGTGAGCGGCAGCAGCGGCCGTGAAAAGCACACTCGCTTTGAGAAAGGATCGCCACCTTCCATACCGGACCCACTCGAACAGGAATGGAAGCGCGTTCAAGTAGATTGGCGCCGCGCACGTAGTACCCAATTGCCCCGCTGAATAAACGAGGAAGCTTTCCGAGCCGAGAAAAACACTTGCGAGGGCGGCAATCGATGCGGCGCGTGGGCTGACCCAAAGCAAGGAGAACCGATAAACACCCACCACGAGGAGTAAAATGGCAGCCAGTTGTACCGCCATATATGCCATGTCCAAGCCCAGGATATGAGAAACCAAAGCCACCCACTGCTGCGGCAGGGGAGGATATGTGGTCTGCGAAAAGCCCGCGTACCACTTCGAGTTCCACGGATCGAACCAATGGTGTACATAGTGAGAGGCAAAGAATATATGAAAATTTGTGTCATACGACTTCAGAGGCAACTTCATGAGCAGAAGCGGTAGGTGAACCGCGACAGCCGCCATCAGAACGAGAACTATCGGTATGGGCCGCGCTGTCGGTGTGATCGACTCGGGGTTTTGCACGATGACCTCTTGAGGGCTTTGTGGGAATTTAGCAATGCACCCTTCGCGACGCGTGTCAGCCCGCAGCACGCTTTAGTACACAACAATACCGCAAGTCTCTCAATAAGCTAACCCCTAGTCTGACCAATTTGGAACACGTGCGTTCGCCCAACACAACGGGCGCATTCGTGCTCACGCGTCATTCCTCAACGCGGATTTAACGAGTAACCTCCGGAACAAGATCGATCCACGCCCGGACTCCTCGATCTCCTTCAAGTAACTCTCGAAATGCGAAGAGAATGAACACAATGGACTCAGCGGCAAGGATTTCCAAAGTTGCTCCGAAGCTGCGCTGGTGAACTCGCAGCTCTAATCGGAGGACTAACTTGCACCGGTCAAAACTCACCTAGGGCCGCGCAATGTCTGTGGTCAATATCGTACAGAATTAGCAACGCCTGCAGCGTAGGGTCTGAAAAAGGTTGTGGGTCAGCAAAGAAGGTGTTGCCAACATCATGCATCCACCGACCGTTGCTCTTTTGGACAGACGAGGAAGCATCAGACCTGTATTCTCCGCTTCTATTACGAGAGTCGTGTGGGGCGCACTCAAGCCGCTGCCTCATCTCTTGAAAGGTATGAGTCCATAAGTTTCGTTGGAAGCATGAAAGTTGAGACGCACCTGGAGATCAGCTTCGTTTGTCGTGCCACTTCACAAGTGGAGCAGATTTTGTTCTTTTGAAGGCGCGATGCAACGGCGTTAGACTGATGCGCTGAAACTGTAGGGCACTGTGGTTGGTCGCAATTTAGCCAATGTTCACAACCGGATTCGGACACATACCGTAGTGTTCCATTCACTGGAAATGCACCAGGAGCTGAAAGTGTACCCGCGGCCAAGATCAAGAGCACTATCCGGGTCGATGAAGCGAACGCGACGCCGCGTTAGCGCTCCTTTGATTGCAAGACTTGAAGTCTTGAAGGTCGCATTGGTGTTCGTATTCATCACATTGGCTTGTAGTGGTCAAGCACAGACCTACAATCTTGGTCCTGACACCTCAAAGAGCCCCAAGGCGCAAAAGAAGCAAGCGCAGTCTCCGGACCAACCACTGGGTTGGGGATCGAACATTGAAAACGCGCGTCTTGCTCGCGCCGCACAGTTGGCTTTGCAACATGGGGACCACGCACTCGCGTTCGACTTTGCACAACGCGCCGCACAAGCTACCCCAAACGATCCACAGTTATGGTTTCTGCTTGGCTACGCGGCACGACTCGATGCAAAGTTCCAGGTGTCCGTTGATGCATACAGTCGAGGCCTTCGCCTTATCCCTTCATCGCTGGAAGGACTCTCTGGCCTCGCGCAGACCTACAACCTGATGGGCAGAGTCGAAGATGCCGAGCGTCTCCTCAAACAGGTGGTCTCATCTGATCCGAGGCGTAGAGACGACGCGCTATTGCTTGGTGATCTTTACATGAGGTCGGCAAACTACACTGACGCGCTTGATTGGCTGGGCCGGGCGGAACGGATTCAGCCAAGCGCGCGTTCGGAGTTGCTGATGGCGCTCTCTTACCAGCACCTGAAGCAGATGGATATGGCAAGCCGTTACCTCGAGTTGGCCAAACGGCATTCCCCGGATAACCCCGAGGTTCAGCGATCAATGGCGGGTGTATACCGCGATGCGGGGAGCTATTCAGAAGCGATTGCGACGCTCAAGTCCATTCGTAATCCCAGGCCAGACGTAACAGCTGAATTAGCGTACACCTACCAACTCGATAACAAGCTGGATGATTCCGCCAGGCTGTACTCGCTAGCTGCCAATGCTGCGCCAAAGGACTTGGGCCTTCAACTCTCTGCGGCGCAGGCCGAGGTTGCTGCCGGTTCTATTGAGAGAGCGAACTCATTTCTTCGGCATGCCGCTGGAGTCGATGCCAATCATTATCGGTTGCACGCAATCCGTGGAGAGATTGCGAAGCTCAAGGGGCGCGACCAGGATGCTGTGAGTGAATACAGTTTCGCCATAGCGAATCTGCCTGCAAAACCGGTCGAGGGACCTCTCTATGGCATCGAACTTCACATGGATCTGATGGCTCTCTATAAGGATCTTGCGGATGAAGGAGCCGCCAATTCTCAGCTGAATATTGCGCAAGCCGCAATCAATGGGTTGGGCAATCAGGCGTCCGGCGGAGCGCAGTTCTTGCGGCTGAGAGCTTTGATCAAGATAAACGCTGGCGACCTTAACGGTGCGTTGGGTGACATCAAGGAAGCGCTTGCAAATAATGCCCATGATCGCGGTAATTTGCAACTCGATGGAGACGTCTTGATGAAGCTCGGTCGCACCGAGGACGCGGTCGCGGTTTATACGCAGATTCTCTCCATGGATCCGGACAACCGATTTGCGCTTACCTCTCTCGGCTATGCGTCTCGCGCAGCCGGGCGCGACCAGGATGCGGAGAAGTATTTTCAGCGCCTGGCGCGAGCCGATCCTTCGTTGTACGTTCCCTACCTTGCACTTGGGGATCTCTATACCGCTCGCCGCGAATTCAAAAAGGCCGAAGACTTTTACCGCAAGGCGTATGCGCTCGATCCCCGGAGAGCCTTGATCTTGGCGGGTGGAATGAACGCAGCAATCGAAGCGCATAACCTGGTTGTTGCTGAGACATGGCTAAGTCGCGTCACGAACGATATGAAGCAAGAACCTCAACTCCTTCGGGAAAAGGAAAGGTATCTGAGCTTCAAGGGCGAATATCAGGAATCGGCGGATGTTGGCCGGGAAGCAATACAGGTGCTGCCCCGAGACAGAGACGTGGTTGTCTATCTTGGTTACGATCTGCTCCATCTCGAAAAGTTCGGCGAACTGTTGAACTTGACATCGAAATATCACGACGTCTTCCCGAAGGAACCTGATATTCCGCTTCTGACGGGCTATGTGCACAAGCATGGCGGCCAGCTCGAACAGGCGCGTCAAGACTTCACCGAGGCAATTCTTCGTGATCCCAATGTGGAAACGGCATACGTAAACCGCGGATACATGTTGAATGATCTTCACCTGCCCGCAGCTGCCGCGGCAGACTTCGAATCAGCCCTCAAGAAAGAACCAAACGACGGCGAGGCGCATCTTGGGCTTGCCTACGCAGACCTGGATATGCATAAGCCGCAGGCAGCCATTCAACAAACGGAACTAGCGGAACGGGCACTGGGCGACTCACGGGACATCCATGTAATTCGCGCCACCGCTTATGGGCGTGAAGACATGCTGACGAAAGCCGCAACTGAATATAGGGCTGCCTTGAAGTTCACTCCCAATGATGGCGCGCTCCACTTGGGGCTGGGAAACACGTTCTTTGCATCGCGACGGTACCATGACGCGATTGAGGAACTCCAAATCGCGCAGAAACTCTCTCCGGAAAACGCTAAAGTGTATGCCTTGCTTGCACGCTCTTATGCAAACCTGCAAGACCGAAATCAAACGCTTCATTTTGTGCAGCTGGCAGATCTGCATTCCGAGTCGGCTCCCACTGCGGGAAGTAGCTCTGATTCGCGGCGGAGCGATATATTCGTCTCCACCGGAGAGGCTCTGAGCACGATCGGAGACCGTAGCGCGGCTATGGAGTACTTTCGAAAAGCGCTCGAAACGCCGGGCAGCAATCGCATTGACGTGCGCTTGGCGATAGCAAATCTCGTCGCGGAGCAGGGGCATTCGGAAGATGCGGAAAGACAGGTCGCTTTGGCTCTGATGGAAGCTGAGGCAGGAGAGACCGCGCCACCAAGCGGTATTCAATTCATCGCGGCGGCAGACGTATTTCGGGTCCTGCATGATTATCAGTTGTCGCAAACGTACCTTGAACGCGCCAAGGCGGCAGGGGCGCCCGATGCAGAAGTGAGGATTGGATTGGCCGACAACTATCTCGCACTGGGAGACACAGTCAGGGCCCAAGCCGAGCTATCGGCAGTCAAAGCTGCTGCGGATAGCGCTCCCGATTACCAGTATCTGCTTGCCGAAGCCAATGTCCTTCGCCAGGAGCACCACGGAGAACAGGCGCTCACTTCCTTTGCTCAGGCTTCCAACGCCGAAGGTGAAGATCAAGCGGCCGAACGAGAGCTACTCCAGGCGGGAGCAGACGAAGGATTGCGGATCACTCCGGTATTGAGCTTACTTTCCGACTTCTCGATCGAACCTATATTCGAGGATACGACGGTTTATGTCCTCGACTCCAAGCTGGACGCTTCATTTCCCGTACCGAGCTCCGATACCGCTCAACTTCCACCGCCGCGCTCATCCAGCGAGACTCAGGGGACCAGCGCATTTCACCTTCATCTCAACCGCATCCCCACCGCCAGCGGATTTTTCCAGATACGGAACACCAGGGGAATAATATCGGTGCCCAGCACGAACTCAATTGTCAGCCGCAACACGACCGATTATGTTTTCAACTTCGGGCTGAATCCTACGATCAGGCTTGGGAGAAACGCATTAACATTCGATGGCGGCTTCCAGGAAACCATTCGCCGTGATTCAGTGTCTCCTGTTGCAATGAATCAGAATCTCCTTCGCGTCTTTGCATATATGTCAACCAGTTCATTCTTTAACACAGTTTCAGTTAAGGGGTATGTTATCCGTGAAGCGGGACCCTTTGCCGAAAGCAATTTGCATTCACAATCCCTCACCGGCGCCATTGAGTTTCGTGTCGGAAGGCCTTGGGGGAAAACTGCTCTGGTGACTGGATGGGGAGCCAACGATCAGAAATTCTCGCCGGTGAACTTCGAAGATTACTACACCTCATCCTATTTTGGCGTCGCACATAAGTTTGGCGAGCGACTGAAGCTCAGAGCAGTTGTAGAGGATGTGCGGGCGTGGCGAGTAGTGGGTGCAAACTCGGGAATCGCGCAGAATCTGCGCCCGGCTGGAGCCATTGACTTCGCTCCGAACCGGAAATGGGATATGCAGTTCTCTACCGCCTACTCAAGCACCAGAAGCTTCCACGTCTATGACGCTATCCAAAATGGTTTCTCTGTCTCGTATGCGAGGCCGTTCCGTCGCAAATTCAATGACGATTCCGGAGCGGTTGTGCTGCAGTATCCAATTCGATTCTCGGCGGGCATTCAAGACGAAACCTTCTTCAACTTTAAGGGCGGTCAGAGTCAACAGCTCAGACCCTATGTGCGTATCAGTCTGTTTTGAGGTGATATCCGATGAGAATTTGTCTAGTTGCCACTTTTCCTCCAAGCGGAAGACAGTTGAACGAGTATGCGTTCCACATCGCGCAAGGACTGCAGAACAATCCTGACGTCGAACTGATCATTCTCGCTGACGAGCTGACCAACTATGAATTCGCAACCGACGGGCATGGCAATTCGGGAAACTCTTGTCAACAGGCAGAGTTACCTGGCTTTAATGTGATCCGCTGCTGGAAGTTTGGCGGCCTGGCAACTCCAGTGCGCCTGCTCAAGACCATTCGGCAGTTGAAGCCCGATGTCGTGTGGTACAACCTCATCTTTTCCAGCTTTGCAACACAGAAAAATCCGCTTGCCGCATTTGCCGGACTTTGTACTCCTGCCCTAACGCGCGCCGCTGGCTTTTTCACGCATATTACCTTGCATCACATTATTGAGCATGTGGATTTCTCCGCCGCCGGAATAAAGCGTGAAAGGTTATTTCGAATTGGCAGCGATTTGGCTACGAAAGCTTTACTTCGAGCCCATTCCGTCTCGGTCCTGCTTCCCGGCTACCGTCGCACCTTGACAGAGAAGTATTCCGCTCAAAACGTGCTTTTGGGTACACACGGGACATTTGCATCTACTCCCAGCCCTCCGGACTTTACAAAGCGAGGCAATCCGGATCTGCGCATTCTTGCAATCGGGCATTGGGGAACGTATAAGCGCCTGGAGACGCTCATGGAAGCTTTTCCGGCAGTTGTGAAAAAGGTTCCGAACGCCAGGCTCATTGTGGCCGGCGCTAATCATCATACGAAAGTGGGATATTGGGAATCGATACGTGCGGCCCAGCCCACAGAGCTGCCGATCGAGTTCTGCGGATACGTTCCGGAGGAAGCCATACCTGAGCTGTTTCAAACGACCTCGCTTCTTGTTCTGCCGTATGACTCTGCCACAGGATCGAGCGGTCCTGCCCATCAAGCATGTGAGTATGCGCTCCCCATCGTGTGCGCGGACATCGCCGACCTTCGCGAAATGGCGGCGAATGAAGATATGGCAGTTAGTTTTTACAAGACAGGTAATGCGGCCGATCTCGCTCAGCAACTGATTGCGGTTCTGCTATCTCCGGACCTACAACTTCGCATGGCAGAGTACAACTTCGCTGCCGGAGTCCGGATGACTATGGCCAGCGTTATCCGGAACTATATTCGCTGGTTCGAACTCAATCAATTCAAGAAAGAGATTCGTAATACAGGGTTGTTCCCATGGCACCGCCGCGTGTGGCCGCATTCCCTCAGTTCGCCTTCGATCAAAAGTTCATTTGGCTCGGCTGTCCCTACCGAGTTGTTACCGACGCGTGGACATGAGTTAGACACTCGTTCTGGTCTTGAATCGGCTGGGCATAAGTTCCAAGCTGTCGATGTGGCGAACGCCGGCACGTGGAACCAGTCCGAAACCTCAGGGATTCATCTTACGGGCAACAAGAATTAGTCGAGCTCAGCGCTCGAGGGAGATTGTTATGTCATGTCCTGAGATTGTTAACGCGGGAAACTGCGCAGCAGCCGTCCCGCAGAGATCTGTGTCAATTGCCCTTTCGACTTATCGGGCGTTTGTTGCTCACCTGCACGCTCAGAGGTGCACCTTGATGAGAAAGCGCATTCTCTTCTCCATCTGTCGCACTCTCTTCTCGGCGACGCTCGTATCCAGTCTACCTCTGGCCACACTGCTCATCGGATGTGGTGGCAACGTCTCCGCTATTTCGACTCCGGTCCCGGCGGTAAGCATTGGTGCCAGCCCCATTTCAATTGCCCCTGGCAGTTCGTCCACTTTGACCGTTACTGCGACGAATGCCACTCAAGTTACGGTGACTGGAACCGATGGCAGCACTTATTCACTAACGGCAAGCGGCGGGACGCAGACAGTCAGTCCGACCGCGACCACGACTTACACAGCAGCCGCGACCGGCGCTGGTGGGAAATCTTCGGCGACTGCGACTGTTACTGTGACTTCGAATTCGAATCCCGCTCCGGCCGTGACCATTCTTGCGAACCCCACATCAATTGTGCAGGGAAGTTCGTCCACTCTCACCGTGGTTGCAACGAATGCCACTCTGGTGACGGTGACCGGAACCGATGGTAGCTCCTACTCACTGGCGGCAAGCGGTGGAACGCAGTTGGTGAGCCCGGCCGCGACCACCACGTACACAGCGGCCGCAACTGGACCCGGCGGGAACGCGTCGGCATCTGTCACGGTAGCAGTGACGTCGACAGGCAGCAGTCAACCCATCAACCACGTCATCTTCATGCTGCAAGAGAACCATACGTTCGATAATTACTTCGGAATGCTGAATCCCTACCGGAAATTGTACGGCTGGAACATCGGCGACGACGGCAATACATATAACGTAGATGGCATCGACGACAAGCTGACCACGATCAGCAACGTCGACGATGAAGGCGCGGGGTTTTCGCCCTTCAAGTTCACGAGCACCTGCGTAGACGATATGACCTCGGATTGGCTTGCTAGCTACGGCGACGTGAGTCGTTACAACTTCCTCGCCAGCCGTACCATCCCGAAGGCCCCTATGGATGGCTTCGTTCACAACGCGGAAGGCTTCGCGAAGAGCTGTGCGCCCACTGGCTCGGGTGGAACCTGTTCCGGAACCTTCTCTGAGCAGAGTCAGACCGGAGAGCCTGCCATGGGATATTACGACCAGGGTTTTCTCAACTACTACTACTACATGGCGTCCCAGTTTGCGGTCTCCGATCGCTGGTTCTCGCCGGTAGCGACCAAGAGCATTGGCAACCGTATCGCCACCTTCACCGGGGGCACGACGCAGGGCCTGGTCAAGGATCCCGGCGGAGACGACGGCCTTTCTCAGCTCGACATACCTACCATCTTCCAGAAACTCGATCAGGCAAACCCTCCTGTCTCTTGGAAGATCTATTACACCGTCACCCAGGGCTTCTGCCTTGACGACGACGACTGCCTGGGCGGATCCAACGCGTTGTATCCCGCGACTGACTTCTCCAACCTCTCCTATTCGTATCAGTATTTGCACGATAATCCCACCCCTGGTGCCGCTGGCGGCTGCAAGGGATACACCCAGGGGTCTAACGTCGTTGGCGATACGACGAACTCTTTTTGCATCGATATAAATCACATTGCGCCGATTGGCACTTACTTCAGCGATCTCAACAGTGGCACTCTTCCCAGCTTTGCATTTATTGAGGCCGGTTACGGCAACAACGATGAACATCCAGGATCGGGGCAATCGATTCTCCTGGGGCAAACGCAAGTGGCGAGTGTCGTGAATGCATTCATGACCAGTTCTTCCTGGAAGGATTCCGTGTTTTTCTTCAGCTATGACGAGGGCGGCGGCCCCTACGATCATGTTCCACCCGTGCCCGGCCACTCGAACGACTACACCGACGCTTCATTGGGAACGATTCCAGACATTGCGCAGATCGCGGTGAATCCCGATACAGCTCCTCAGTACTTCCCGTGCGTACCAACAAATCCCGGCACGGCCACGCTGCATTGCGATCTGGCATCCACAGACCCCGGAGCGAATCCGAACGACGTCGCGGCCCTGCATGGCTTTGCCGCACAGATCGGCTTCCGCCTGCCGAACATCATCATTTCGCCTTTCACGCGGAAGCATTATGTTTCCCACACGCCGATGGACCATACGGCGGTGATCCGGTTCGTCGAAGACAGGTTTATCGGAAATCAGAAATACCTGACGAACCGCGACGCGGCCCAGCCCAACCTATTGGAGTTCTTCGACTTCAACAACATTCCATGGGCCACCGCGCCGACGCCGCCTATTCCAGTAACTGCCGCTTCGTTTACGAGCAATCCATGCGCTCCCAACAATGTGGGTCCGTGATCCACTGCAAAGCGAATGAGGGGACGATGTAGCCTTTGTGGAGTCGAGCGTAGGTCGGAGCGTTCATCGACAGGACTGTCCGCTCACCGCGTTCAACAAGGCTAGGTGACGATCTCGAAGGGCCGCATCATTTCCTTGTCGGCGTGTTCCAACAATTGAGAATGAAAGGCATAGCGGCCAGCGGGGCCGTCGAATCGAACCTGTATGGTGAGCGCCTCCCATGGATGGACGATTGCCGTGTCCTTCCATCCGGCCTCGTTCGGCGCAGGCTGTCGGGGGCTCCCCGCGAATCTCTTGGTGACGTTGTGTAGAGCGGCCCGATCGAATCCCTGGCGTTCGAGAATCCGAAATTGTACCGAATGCAAATGCATCGGATGCGCATATTTCGTTGCATTGAAGAATCGCCAATTCTCTGTGGAACCGAGCCTCACGGTCTCCGCAGCCGGGTCACCGTACGCCTTGCCCCCGATTCGTTCTCCCAACGACGTTCCCTGGCCGTCCATGGCCTCGGACAAGATAAATTCCCGGGTGGCGATCGACCCCGAATCGGAGAGCCGAGGAAGCGGGCGCGACGGCGGAAGGCTGAATGAACTCCGTGGCCGCGAGAGTGGGAGGGTCACGCGAAACTGCATCAACTCATTCAATGCCGAGTGGTGAGGATTGATCCGATCCCAGTCCGGATAGGGCGCTGGAGCGTCGTTCGAAAGCGTCGTGGTTCTGCCTTCAAGTGTGGAGAAATCTACGATCACATCGGCGCGCTCGCCCGGCGCCAGCAACAGTTTGTTCAATGCAACCGGGTTTGGTAAAAAGCCGCCGTCGGTTCCAATCTGGTGAAATGGGACAAGCGAAGGTATGTCCGTGGGGCTCTTTGCAAGATTGAAAAAGAGATTGAAGAAACGCGCGTTCGCTCCGTTCAGCAGGCGCAGACGATAGCAGCGCGGCTCGACTTGCAGATAGGGATAGATAGCGCCGTTAACCACTGGAAGGTCGCCAAATAACTCCGGCGCCCACCAGTGCGGAGGTGGCTTCTGACCATCATCGAATGTCGGAGAATAGACGAGCTGACCCTGGTCATCCAGCGTGCGATCTTGCAGCAAAAGTGGTATTTCGTAACCGCCTGAAGGCAAATCCATGCTGCGCTCGTCGTCGTCGCGCAGGAGAAAGAATCCTGACAGGCCCGCATAGACATTCAAGCGCATAATACCTATCGCATGATCGTGATACCAGAGCGTCGCAGCTTGCTGACTATTGGGATAAGTATAGTGAGCTGAGTTCCCAGGGGTAAACCACTTTTCCGGTAACCCGTCGCTCTCCGAACGTGTGCGTGCGCCATGAAGATGCGGTACAGTTCGGACTGCGGGAGCCGGAGGCATCGCACCGTGTATGCGCGGGTCGATGTCGAAAATGTGCTGTGCGGGCAAATGGTTCTCCCACTGGATCACGATAGGCCTGCCCCGCACAGCCTCGATGGTTGGACCGGGATACTGCCCCTCATAACCCCACAGCCTCGTGGGTGGAAGCTGCGAGTGCATCTGTTTTGTGAATTCCAACATGCGAACGCGATATTGAACTTCGTCCTCGTCCGTGCTTTGTGGCATCAATCGTTTCGGAATTGGCAAAGGATCGATATATCGCTCCAGTGAGCCAGGCTTGCGATAGAGCGGTGGGGAATCCGCCCGGCCCATTGTATCGTTGGCAGCCACGCCTTGCGCGAAGACCATAGCTGGAAGAGATGCAATGCATAGCTTGAGAAAATCACGCCTCTTTTGTGGATTCATTTCACCTCACAAAGGGCCCGCCAGACTCGAATTCACCGCTACCGTATAGCTTTGCCAAAGACACGCGCCACTGCGCCCCATGGATGCGCAACCGGCTGCTGCTATTCGATCTACAGGCACCACCGCCGCAGAGTTCGAAGCGGAGCTTCGACCCTTCGGCCCCCAGGTTCCAATCTACCTCGCAACCTATTGAAGATAACAACACCGAGTTATACCGGACAACAGCGACAAATTGCCAACGGCTGCGGCCTGGACACGTTGAATTGGATAGATATTCAATCCAAGGCAGGGGTTTGGGTCAATTACTTTAGTGCGAGCCCATGGTTACTGGTCAGAATAGTACACAAAATGTGTGCTATTCTGACCATATCAGTCTTGAGAGAAGCGACTCGTGATGATATCTAAGATAGATTTCAACGGGGTCGGCAATTGAATGTACCCCCTTTAAACCTAACAGCTTAGATATCGGAAACGTGCACGCGCGCGCTCGGACGGGTTAACCGAGGCGCATCCATGAAGTCTTTGCTCTCCACCCCCATGAATCTCGCAATCTTCACCACCCCTCGGAATCTCATCTGGGTAGTTCCTTGCCTCCTGCTCCCTTTGCTTTTCGCAGGCTGTGGGGCCAATCGAACCGTGGCCACGCCCACAACGAGCACTAGCAACACCGCCGCAGCCGCCACACCCATATTCTCGCCTGCTGCCGGGACATACACGGCTGCGCAGACGGTGACATTGTCTGCCGCCACTACGGGAGCGACAATTTACTACACTGCAGACGGTACCGCGCCCACGACATCCTCGACTCAATACACTGGCGCAATCCCGGTAAGTGGATCCGAGTTGATTGAAGCGGTCGCTGTCGCTTCAGGCTATACAAACAGCACCATGGTGAAAGCCGGCTACGTTATTACACCTCCCGCGGCATCGGGACCTGTGATTCCTACAAACGCCACTGCTGCCAGCGGCTTGCAGGCGCTCGACACATGGATTTTCAACCATGACCCGGGCACTCCCGGCACGTCGGTTGGGGCAACGAGCCTGGTGAGCACGCCAACGCTCAGCGGCACCACACGCCAATTTGTCTCCAGCTTCACAGATGCAGGCGGCGAAATATACAGCGTGCCATACGCAAACGACACAGCCGCAATGAACTTTGTCTATGACGGCTGGGTGTGGATTGAGGCCGGTAGCATTATCGCTAACCTTGAATTAGATTCAAACCAGGTCACAAGCAACGGTCAAACCGTTATCTACGGCTTCCAGTGCAGCGGGGATTCCCAAACGTGGGAATACAGCGGCGCAGGGGGCAAATGGGTGAGCTCCTCGCAACCTTGCAACCCGTCGAACTGGCAGACGAACACATGGCATCACGTTCAGATCAGCTATTCGCGCGACGACTCCGGCAATGTAACCTATCAATCCGTATGGCTGGATGGCAACGAGCAAGTGATTAACGCCACGGTGCCGTCATCGTTCGCGCTGGGTTGGCAAGTCGGAGTGGTGCAAACCCAGTTTCAACTGGATGGACTGGGAGCTTCGGGCGGGTCTACGGTGTACCTGGATAAGCTGACCATCTATCGCTGGTGAGCCAGGCAGAGAGCGCCGCAATCATGCCAATAACCTGAACTGAAGTTATGGCGTAAGCACGATCTTCCCAATGCCACCCTTTTCGGCCAACTTCTGTGCTTCACCTATCTGCGATAGCTTAAGCCTTTTACCGATGGGTATGGAAAACACACCCTGTGCCACTTCACGGCCAAGCTGCTCCAATCTTGTTGAATCGGGCTTTGCCCAGACTGATGCGACGCGTAAATCGCGTCCCTGTGTGGATGAGGGAGCGCCAAGCACGGTTGCGAGCACGCCGTTCTTCCTGATGTGAGGGAGAATCCGGTCAATGGTCTCATGACCAACCATGTCTGCCACGGCATCGAGTTCAGGCAGGCCGGAAATCTCCTTCTCATTATCCAGTGCAATGACGCGATCCGCACCCAGGCCTTCAGCCTCTTTCTTTTGACTGGCACGAACTCCCGCAATGACAAGAACTCCGTGCTGTTTGGCAACATGAACCGCAGTCCGACCTACTCCTCCGATTGCACCCGTGATGAGAATGGTTTCTCCCGGCCTCGGCTGAATTCCAGCCTCTATCACTTGAGCGCCGGTGAGCAATACAAGAGGCAACGCTGCTGCATCGATGGCGTCAAGAGCATCAGGTGTCCGAGCGAGATCCGCGGGCTTGCAAGCGACGTATTCAGCATAGGAATGATTGACCAGGCCAAAGACCCGATCGCCAACCTTCAGGCCAGTTACGCTTTCACCAAGTGCAACCACCTCCCCGGAAAGATCGCGGCCAAGAATGGCTGGGAACTCGATGGGCATCATCTCCTTGAGTTCACCGCGGCGCAGCTTCCAATCAATTGGATTGATGCTCGCCGCTATCGTTTTCACCAATACTTCACCAGCTGCTGGAACTGGCAAAGACACGTCTTCGTAGGAGAGTTGATTGACTTCTCCGTAACCGTGTAACAATACAGCCTTCATCATCTTTTGTGTCATAAACGTCTTCTCTCTCTCCATGCGCTCGTGCCGCGTTCTTGATTCTGATCATTTCACTCCGGCAATTTATACAGAGATTGTCGCGCTTGAATCCGAAGCGGACTGTCTCCAATTGCACAGATCGTTCACTGCCTTGTTAGAAGGTTATTCAGAATGTGCTGGAATTGTTCTTTTGCAAAGAGAAGTACAACTACAGCGGGCTGCTACTCTCTACCTTGGTGATCACCCAAAAGCGGCCATAGATGATCACCTGAAAACCGGCCATAGGAAATAGCCCGAGACATGAGCTCCGACTGAGGGCAATTAGCCTCAGTTGGCATGGGAAATGTCTTGAGCAAC
>Ga0302320_10001944_pt1 | contig 49271 bp, 43 predicted proteins | sample Bog_T0_3_FD_202130 | JGI IMG/M metagenome (GOLD analysis project Ga0302320, IMG submission 202130) | Peat permafrost microbial communities from Stordalen Mire near Abisko, Sweden - Bog_T0_3 | ecosystem: Environmental > Terrestrial > Soil > Wetlands > Peat | place: Sweden: Abisko, Stordalen Mire... | reverse complement strand
CTCTCTTTTCCAAATGAATTTAGAGCGCAGAGTGAACGAGAGACAAACAAAAGCAACCATGACAGCAGACCACGAGAATCCATCTTATTTTCTGCGCTCAGTGGTCTAAAAGATGGGGTCCGCCTCACGGACGCGTTTCCCGGTTATTTGTGCCGTGCTAATCAAATCATCAACTTGATTCCACCGTTCCACACAATCGAGGCAATGTTCGGACACTCTCTTTGTTCCAGTCCAAACGCCTGAAGAGTGTCATTTATGTTACGCCCGCGTGATAATTAGGTGACAACCCCATAACTTAGTTGTGAAACCAACCTCAACTGGTGCAAAGTTGAGTTGTTCACAAGTTATGAACATTGACCAACCCCATCTGGATTTGAATTTGGACCAGCCGATCGTTTGCCGCTCGGTTTGGATCTCGGACATCCATCTCGGCACCCGCCATGCCCGCGTGGCGGAGTTGCTGGAATTCCTGCGCGTGGTGGATTGCAAGTATCTCTATATCGTCGGCGATTTCATTGACGGCTGGGAGCTGAAGTTTCGTTGGTTCTGGCGCGACGACTACAACGTGCTCATCCAAAAAATTCTCCGCAAAAGTCGCAAGCAGACCAAGGTGATTTACATCAGCGGCAACCATGACGAATTCATCGAGCAGTTCATCGGCATGCGTTTCGGCAGTGTGCAAATGGCGCGGCAGGCCATTCATACCGCTGCCGACGGTAAAAAATATCTGGTCATCCACGGCCACCAGGCGGACGGTTTGACGCATTTCAATCACCTCCTCGAAAAACTCGGCTCGCACCTTTACAACTGGATCCTCGATTTCAATCTCTATTTCAACCGGCTGCGCCGCGCGCTCGGTTTCGGCTACTGGTCGCTGGCGGCATTTCTGAAATTCAAGGCCAAGTCCGCCGTTAAATTTATCACCGAATACGAAGGCACGCTCGCTTCAATGGCTCGCAGCCAGCAGGCCGATGGCGTCATCTGCGGCCACATTCATCGCGCGGAAATGAAGCTGATTGACGGCGTGCAGTATTTGAACTGCGGGGATTGGGTTGAAAGTTGCACGGCTTTGGTGGAAGATTTCGACGGCAAAATCAAACTCATCCACTTCCATGAAAATGATGTTCTGCGTGCTGGGCGAAGGCCGGGGTCACATGACTCAGGCGCTAGCGGTGAAGGAAATGGTCGAGGCGGCGGGACATCAAATCGTCGCCGTCACGCTCGGCACGGGCGCGCAGCGGCCGATGCCGGCATACTTCGCATCGGCGATGAAGATCAACGTCCGGCCATTGCCGACGCTGGAATTCAAATATAAAAACAGCCGCTCCGTCAGCAACACCGCCACGCTGCTCGGCGTCTTCGGCCAGCTGCCGAAATACTTCCGCATTCTGCGCCAGCTCGATGACATCGTCCGCGAAACGCAGCCGGACGTGATCATCAATTTCTTCGAGCCGCTGGCCGCGTTTTATGCCATCACGCGTCGGAAGCGTCCGCCGGTCGTCGCCATCGGACATCAGTTCATGTTCCAGCATCCGGGCTACGTTCGCGCGCCGCAGTTGTGGAAACAATTGTTGAGTATGAAAATTTACACGCGCCTGCTCGGCGCGCGGGCCACCAAGCTGGCACTCTCGCTTTATGCCGCGCCGGACTTGCCCGACAAAAAAATTGCCGTGGGTCCGCCGATTTTGCGGCAACAACTTTTTCAGCTCGTATCAAACCCGCATGGCGATTTTGTGCTCGTGTACTTGTTGAACCACGGTTACGCCGAACAAATCATCGCGTGGAGCGCCAAGCATCCGCAGACGAAGCTGCATTGTTTTTACGACAAGCCGGACGCGCCGGCGGAATTTCAGCATTCGCCGTCGCTAACGTTTCACCGGCTCGATGGTGAAAAGTTTTTGGCGATGATGGCCGCCTGCCGGCACGTCGTCTGCACCGCCGGCTTTGAATCTGTCAGTGAAGCGGCGTGGCTCGGCAAACCGCTGTTTCTCGTACCGGTGGAAAACCACGTCGAGCAGCAGGTCAATGCGCTGGATGCGCAGCAATTCGGCATCGCCCTCGCCGAAACCAGTTTTAACTTGGATCGCCTCGGGGAACTGCCCGACCGCCTGCCCACTGAAAAATTCCGGGCATGGGTGGATTGTGCCGCGGAAAAACTTTTGGCCGCCATCCAATTGGCTGTGACTTCTGCGCGATGAATAGCGGCGAAGTTCTTCAATTCCCGCCCGGTTTTCTCTGGGGCACCGCCACGTCCCCGACGCAGGTCGAGGGTCACATCGAAAACGAGTGGACCAACTTCACCGCTCCGGACGGCGGCCATTGCCAGATCGCCTGTGATCATTATCATCGTTATCCCGAAGACATTGATTGGATGGCCCGGCTTGGCACCAACGCCTACCGCTTTGGCCTTGAATGGTCTCGGTTGCAGTCCGCGCCGTTCGCGCCGCTGAACCCGGCCGAACTGGCGCGTTACGTTGACCTGCTGGATCAACTCAAGGCGAAAGGCATCACGCCCATGGTGGTACTGCATCACTTTTCCAATCCGCCTTGGATCAACGCCGCCGGCGGCTGGACGAACGCGGCGACGGTGCCGGCGTTCGTGGATTTTGTCCGCCAACTCGTCGTCGCGCTGAAAGGCCGCGTTTATTTGTGGAACACGTTTAACGAGCCGGACACCTATGCCTGCGTGGCCTATCTGCTCGGCGGCTTTCCGCCGCAGCGCAAATGGAAGCTTGGCCAGTTTCGCAAGGTGATTGCGCACATGGCCTCCGCGCATGTTGAAGCCAGCCGCGTCATCCAGCGCGAAGGCCACGCGAGTCGGAAACCTGAGGTCGGCATCGCCAAGAACTGGACTTTCTTCCATGCTTATCATCGTTTCTCGCCGTGGGACCGCACGACCGCGTTAGCGTGTCATTACACGTTCAACAAATTCGTGCTGGACGCGTTTCTCGGTGGCGGCCGGCGGCGGGCTTCGACCTTTATTGGACTGAATTATTACGGCCGCGTGCGCTTTCATCATTTTCGCGCGATGATTCCCGCCAGCGGTGCGCCGGTGAAGACACTGAAGAATTTTGGCTTTGTCTGCGACGACATGGTCGAGCGATATCCCGCGGGCATGGCGAAAATCCTGGCGTATCTCCACCAAAAATTTCGCCTGCCGCTCTACATCACCGAACACGGCGCGGCGTCGCCTGATGAAACTTTCCGCGCGCGCGATCTTCACGAAAACCTCGTCGCGCTGCACGGTGCGATGGTTGGCGGGGTGGAGGTGCGCGGCTTTTTCTACTGGTCGCTGCTGGACAATTTCGAGTGGCAGTTCGGCTACACAAAAAAGTTTGGCCTGCTGGCTGTCGATTTTGCGGATAAAAAACTGCCGCGCACTATGAAACCGCTGGCGGAAGTTTATGCTAAAATCTGCCGGGAGAATTCCATCCAAACGCCCGCCGCCCGGATGCTGGAATAATATTTTGGAATCGCCTCGGTTAAAACCGTCTGGGTGTTGATATGGCGTTTTTTAAAACCTACGAAGTCCTTTGATGGAAAGCTGCTGGTGTCAAATTTAGGGAGCACCCATTTGTTGTTAACTCAACTTTTTGCGGAGTAATCAGTTGAATCAAAAAGATTTTGCTGGCATTGTCGCTGACATTTGCCCTTAAACTGCCATCCCAATGTTCAAATACCTTACAAATCTTGGATTTTGAAGTTGGCTCCAGAGGAAGGGCTCGAACCTTCAACTTCGCGGTTAACAGCCGCGCGCTCTACCATTGAGCTACTCTGGAACGCAAATGGGCGCGCAATTTACAAACCTCCGCCCGCACCGTCAATTTCATTCGTCAGTTTTTTTGGCAGCGCGGACAGAAAAAGGTGCTCCGCGCCGCCTGCACGATGCGCCGGATGGGCGAAGCGCAGGTCAAACAGGGCTTTCCCCGGCGGTCATAAACCAGCAGCCGCTCCGCATAATAATCCGCCTGGCCGGCGGCGCGGCCAAAATAAAACAGCCCATCGGATTTGCCTCCGCCGAAATTCAGCGGCAGCGTGCTGCCGCAGCCAATCGCTTCCGTCAAAACGTCGCGGATGGCGCGCCATAGTTTTTTCACCTGCGCCCGGGTCAACCGGTTCGCCGCCCGGCGCGGCGATAGGCCGGCGCTGAACAAGGCTTCGCTGGCATAAATGTTGCCGACGCCGGCCACGAGTGATTGATCCAGCAATTTCACCTTGATCGGCTGGCGCGAGCGTTTTAATTCGCGCGCGAATCGGTCGGGCGTGAAATCTTCGGCCAGCGGTTCCGGGCCGAGTTTGGCCACGGCGGACAAATCCAGCGTCAGCCGGCCAAAGTAGCGCGTGTCTTCGTAGATGAAATTATCGGTCCCGAGATCGAGAATAACGGCCGCGTGCTTCGGCGGCGGCGTCTTTTTTCGGGCGAGAAACATCCGGCCGGTCATGCCGAGGTGGCCGAGCAAAAGCATTTTTTCACGGGTGTTTTTCGGCCGCAGTTCAAACAGTAGGTATTTTCCGCGCCGGGTCAGCCCCATAAATTTCGCACCGCGCAGATTTTTTTTGAACCGCGCAACGGTGGTCGGCTGCAAAACCTTGGGGCGACGCACCGCAATATCGCGGATCGTGCGGCCGCAGAGCAGGGGACGCAGATGGCGGGCGAGGACTTCGACTTCCGGCAATTCGGGCATGAAAATTAGAAGTTGGAAGGTGGGAGCTGGGAGCTAGCAGATGGCAGTTAGGAGTTGGCAGTTGGGAGATGGCGTGAACACCATTTCCAATTAATTCCCAGCAGCCAGCCCGGATCTCCCGATTCAACCGGTGACGAGCGTGCCGACTTTTTCGCCGAGGATGACGCGACGGAGATTGTGCGGGCGGAAAAAATCAAAAACGATGATCGGCATCTTGTTGTCCATGCAGAGCGAGAACGCGGTGGAGTCCATGACTTCCAGCCGCCGCTGCAGCGCGTCAATATAGGAAATTTGGGGGAAGCGTTTGGCCTTGGGATTTTTCTTGGGGTCGCTGTCGTAAATGCCGTCCACCTTGGTGGCCTTCAATATCACTTCCGCGCCGATTTCATTGGCGCGCAGGGCGGCGGCGGTGTCGGTGGAGAAATACGGGTTGCCGGTGCCACCGCCGAAGATGACGACGCGGTCTTTTTCCAAATGGCGCACGGCGCGACGGCGGATGAACGGCTCGGCCACCTGCGACATGGCGATGGCGCTTTGCACGCGCGTGGGCACGCCCAGTTTTTCCAGCGCATCCTGGAGCGCGAGCGAATTGATGACCGTGGCCAGCATGCCCATGTAATCGCCGGTTGCGCGCTCCACGCCGCGCTTGCTGCCGTTGAGGCCGCGAAAAATATTTCCGCCGCCGACGACCACGACCACCTGCACGCCGAGCTCGCGCACCTCGCTGATTTGTTCGGCCATGCTCTGGACGGCTTCGGGGCTGATGCCGTTGCCGGCTTCGCCGCCGAGTGCCTCGCCGCTAAGTTTCAGCAGAATCCGGGAAAATTGGGGGCGTTTGCTTTTGCTCATAGAATTGAAGGGATGCGAAAAAACACGGGCTTCTTTTATCAATCAAACGGCCATTGGTCAAACCAAACCCAACCTGAGTGGGATAGTTTGAAAGAAATTTTTGAGGTCGCGCGAAGGACGCGAAGAATAGCAGGGCGTGTTTTCAAAATACGGAGTGCGGCCGTCCCGGCGGGACAAACCAAGGCTTCGCTTCCGTCGCGTTTTCCCTTCGCCACTGGTGCGCTCGGCGCGTGAAATACACCTTCACCCCAGCTTGCGATTGCTCTCAGCAGGGATTTTTTCCGCTTCAATTTTGCCGGATTCTGTTAATCCTGTCCGCACATGAATCGCGCCAACTATCGCGGACGCCTGGCCCCCTCGCCGACGGGATATTTGCATTTAGGCCATGCGCGAACATTTTGGGTGGCGCAGGAGCGCGCGCGGGCGCGGGGCGGCAAGCTGATTTTAAGGAATGAGGATTTGGATGCCACGCGGTTCAAAATGGAGTTCGTGGACGCGATGCTCGAAGATTTGCGCTGGTTTGGCTTGGAGTGGAGCGAAGGACCCGATGTCGGCGGCCCGTTCGCACCTTACAATCAAAGCGCGCGGATGAACGGTTATCGGGGGGCGCTGGAACAATTGCGCGCCGGAAATTATATTTATCCGTGCACGTGCTCGCGCAAGGACATCCAGGCCGCGACGCGCGCCCCGCACGCGAACGACGACAACGAGCCGATTTACCCCGGAACGTGCCGGGACAATTCAAAATCAAGAATTAAAAATTCAAAATTCGCTTGGCGCTTCCGGGTCCCTGATGGGGAGACGATTTCGTTCACCGACGGGAACTTGGGCGAACAACGATTTGTCGCGGGAAAGGATTTTGGCGATTTTGTAGTGTGGCGCAGCGACGATGCGCCGGCGTATCAGCTCGCCTGTGCGGCGGATGATGCGGCAATGCAGATCACGGAGGTGGTGCGAGGCGCGGATTTGCTGGTCAGCACGTCGCGGCAGATCTTGCTGTATCGGGCGCTGGGACTGCCGGTGCCGGATTTTTATCACTGCCCGCTGATGCTTGATGAAAAGGGCGAACGGCTGGCCAAACGGCATGACACCTTGAGCTTGCGCCAATTGCGGGAGCAGGGGAAGACGCCGGCTAATCTGCGCGCCGGCGGGGATGGCTTAAAATTAGTCTTCCTTGACCAAAAAAACTTCAAAAAATGCTTGTGAATTATTTCACGACAAGGCAAATTTTGCGGCTCTGACGCCCTATGGCTTTCTGGCTGGTGGAATTGTTTATCGTCGGAATCAGTTGGTAATTAATTTTTGTGAACCGTTTTTACAAAATCATCTTTGCGGTTGCGTTACTGCTGGCAATTTGGGTTGCCAACTTGGGGGCGCAGCCGGCAGCGGCGGGGACGACCAATCCGGTTGCTGCCCTAGCCACGGCGGCAAATGCCGAGGTAGCGGAGGAGCCGCTGGTGACGCAAATCGCGCCCACGCTTTTTTACATCGGACAGCCGCCAGATAATGAAAAAGCTTTACCGTCAATATTTGCAGCATGGTGGCCCAAACAGATTTCGCTGCCCGTGACGAACTCGATGGTTTGCACCTGGATCGTGGCGGCGCTGATTGTTCTTATCGTCCGGCTGACAACCTGGAAAATGAAGGAAATTCCTTCGGGCGGACAAAATTTAATGGAAGCGCTCATTGAAGGCTGGGAAAGCCTGATGGGCAACGTGCTGGAACCGAAAGTGGTCAAATGGGTGTTTCCGTTTGCGATGTCGTTTTTCATTTTCATCGTCATCTCGAACCTGACGGATTTATTGCCGGGCGTCGGCAGCATAGGCTTTGGGAAACAAGATCAAGCCAGCCCGCTGCCGTTTGCGATTGAGCATGTGACGCGGCCGTTTTTCCGGCCGCCGACGACGGATGCGAATCTGACGGTGGCGATGGCGGGAATCTTTTTTGTGATGGGCCTGTTTTGGGCGGTGAAATACAACGGCCCGTTCGGCCTGATCAAGCATGTTTTCGGCGTCAAAGTGGAAACGAACAAGTGGCTGTATCCGCTGTTGCTGCTGCTGTTCATTTTCATCGGCGTGATGGAATCGTTTTCCATCCTGTTCATCCGGCCGGTGGCGCTGGCCTTGCGGCTTTACGGCAACATATTTGGCGGCGAAACGATGCTGACTATGGCGCTATCGCAGAAGCCGTGGTGGTTTGCGGTGCTGGTGGCGATACCGGGAACTTTTTTTGAAGTGGTGGTGTGCCTGCTGCAGGCGTTTGTGTTCACGATGCTGGTGGTGGCGTTTGTCGGCACGCTGTGCACGCATTCAGATGAGGAGCACGGCCATTGAGATTTTTAACCATTTGCCACCGGGAGACCTTTCGGCGAACGGGGGCAAGAAACTGAAACCAACAACGAAAAACATATGCTCGCAGAATTGACAGGTAATATTCACATCGGTCTGGCATTTGGTGGCGCGGCCATCGGCATCGGCATCGCCGCCGCCGGCGGGGTCATGGCCATTGGCCGCAACCCCGGCGCGTTCGGCAAAGTCTTCACGACGATGCTGATCGGCATGGCGCTCGCTGAAGGATTGGCGATTCTGGCCTGGATCGTCATCGGCAATAAATAAAGCGTTTATTTATGGACAAACTTGGCATCCGCTGGATCGAGCTGCTCGCGCAGACGATCAGCTTTTCCTTCGTGCTGCTCGTGCTGTGGAAGCTGGCCTACAAGCCGGTGTTCACGATGCTGGAAGCGCGCAAGGCAAAGATCGCGGAAGGCATCGCCAATGCCGAGAAAATCAAGATGCAGCTGGCGCAGACCGAGGCGGCGCGCCAGAAAATCCTGGGCGAAGCCGGCGATCTGGCGAACAAAATCATCGCCGACGCCCGCGCGGCGGCGGCCCGGGTGAGCGAGGTGGAGACGCAGAAGGCGATCACCGCCGCCGAACAGATCATCATCAAGGCCCGCGAAGCCGCCACGCAGGAACGCGCCGCGACGCTGACCGCGCTGAAGCGCGAAGTCGGCCGGCTGGTGGTGCAGACCACGATGACGGTCACCGGCAAGGTGCTCACGCCGGCTGACCAGGCCCGGCTCGCCGACGAAACGCAGAAGCAAATCAGCTGAAGCCAGGCGGATGAAAATTTCCAAACAAGCCCAGCGCGACGCCCGCCAATTGTTCCGCAGTTGCTGCGTCAATGGCTGGCTGGAGGAATACCGCGTCCGCCAAGCCGTGGCGCTGCTGGCGGAAACAAAGCCGCGCGGCTACGTGGAAATTCTCGCGCGGCTGCACCGGCTGGTGAAGCTGGAGGTCGCCAAGCGCACGGCGACAATTGAGAGCGCCGTGGAAACCACGCCGGAAGAGCACGCCACAATCAAGGCCAGGCTGGAGAAGATTTACGGCGCCGGGCTGGACATCAATTATCAGGTCAAGCCGGCGCTTCTCGGCGGGCTGCGGATTCAAATCGGCAGCGACCTCTATGACGGCAGCGTGAAAACACGTTTGGAAAAATTGCAGCAAAGTTTTTAGAAGCGGCGCGAGGCGCGAGGCCGGAGGCGTTAGGCAACGCCCCAGCCGCAAGCCGAGAGCCGCAAGCCCAGAGCCTAATTTAATATGAGTAATTTGTTACAGGAAATCGAAGCCAAGATCGCGGGCGCCAAAACCGCGACGGCGAAACAGAACGTCGGCGTTGTCCGTGAAATCGGCGACGGCGTGGCCAAGATCGAAGGCCTCACCGACACGATGCTCAACGAGATGCTCGACTTCGGCAACGGCATCGTCGGCCTGGCGCTGAACCTCGAAGAGACGGAAGTGGGCGCGATTATTTTGGGCGATTATACCAAGATCAAGGAAGGCTCCGAAGTCCGCACCACGGGCAAGCTGCTGCAGGTGCCGGTCGGCAAAGGTCTGCTGGGCCGCGTGGTCAACACGCTGGGCGAACCGGTGGATGGCAAAGGGCCGATCAAGGAATCCGCTTTTTATCCGGTGGAAAAAATTGCGCCGGGCATCATCAAGCGCCGGCCGGTCAGCCAGCCGGTGCAGACCGGCATCATGGCGATTGACGCGATGGTACCGATCGGCCGCGGCCAGCGCGAACTCATCATCGGCGACCGCGGCACGGGCAAGACCACCATCGGCGTGGATACGATGATCAATCAGGCGCGCATCAACAAAGCCGCCACCGATGCCGGCGACAAGGACACGCGCCCGATTTTCAACATTTACGTGGCCGTCGGCCAGAAGCAGTCGAACATTGCGCGCGTCATCGGCATTTTGGAGGAAGCCGGCGCGATGCCTTACACGATTGTGGTGGTGGCGTCCGCCTCCGATTCCGCGTCAAACCAATATCTCGCGCCGTTCGCCGGCGCGGCGATTGGCGAATGGTTCATGGACAACGGCATGGATGCGCTCATCATTTACGATGATCTTTCCAAGCACGCGGTGGCCTACCGCCAGGTATCGCTCATTTTGAAGCGCCCGTCCGGCCGCGAAGCGTATCCCGGCGACGTGTTTTATCTCCACAGCCGCCTGCTGGAACGCAGCGCGCGCGTCGGCGAAAAATACGGCAACGGGTCGCTCACCGCGCTGCCGATCATCGAGACGCAGGCGGGCGACGTTTCGGCTTACATTCCGACGAATGTGATTTCCATCACGGACGGACAAATTTATCTGGAAACGGATTTATTTTACCAAGGTGTGCGCCCCGCGGTGTCCGTCGGCTTGTCGGTTTCGCGCGTCGGTTCCGCCGCGCAGATCAAGGGCATGAAGCAGGTGGCCGGCCGGATCAAAGGCGATCTGGCGCAGTTCCGCGAGCTGGCGGCGTTTGCGCAGTTCGGCTCCGACCTGGACGCCAAGACGCAGGCGCTGCTCGAACGCGGCAAGCGGATCATCGAAATTTTCAAGCAGCAGCAATATGACCCGGTTTCCGTCGAGGTGCAGGTGGTGATTCTGTGGACGGCGCAGAATAATTATTTCGACGACGTGCCAGTGGACAAGGTGAAGAATTTTCAGCAGAAGCTCTCGGAGTATTTCCACACGAGCAAGCCGGAGCTGCTGGCGAAAATATTGAAGGAAAAAGCCATCAGCGACGCCATCGCGGCGGAACTGAAAGCGGCGGTCACGGAATTCAAGCAGTCCTATCGCTGATCATTCATGCCCAGCACGCGCGACATACGCCGGCGAATCAAGTCGGTCAAGAACACCGCCCAAATCACCAAGGCGATGCAGATGGTGGCCGCCGCGAAGATGCGCAAGGCGCAATCAGCGGCGCTCGTGGGGCGGCCTTACGCGCAGTTGCTGAACGAAATCATGGCCGAGGCGGCGACGCGCACGGTTGGATTTGATCATCCGCTCATGCAGTCGCGGCCGGTGGCGAAGCGCGCGGTGATCCTCGTGAGCACGGATCGCGGGCTGTGCGGGGGCTTGAACAGCAATATTTTCCGCGAGGCGATGAAACTGGACAAGGACACGACCATTTTTGTCACCGCCGGAAAAAAGGCGGCGCAATTTGTCGGGCGCACCAAACGGAATCTGGCGGCGGAGTTCACGTACAAGGACACACCGGATTTTGCCGAGGCACGCGCGATCTCGAAATTCGTGCAGCAGATGTTTTTGAAGGGCGAAGTGGAGGCCGTGGATATATTGTTCCCGCGTTTCATCAACACGCTCACGCAGATGCCGACGACGGTTCCGTTTTTGCCGATCGGCAAAATTGCGGCGGCGACGGCCGGGGTGAATACGCCGGCGCAGGAACTTCCGGCCGGCAGCGCGACGGACGTTTTTGATTTTGAGCCGGACGAAGAGACGGTGCTCGGGGAACTGCTGCCGCACAGTTTGAATTTCCAGATGCACCAGATTCTGCTGGAGACGAAGGCGAGCGAACAAAGCGCGCGAATGGTGGCGATGAAAAACGCCACGGACAACGCGAAAGAAATCATCAAGAGCCTGACGCTGGAATATAACAAGCTGCGCCAGGCGAACATCACCAAGGAACTTTTGGAAATCACCACCGCCCAAATGGCGGTTGGTTAAAAAATTCGGAACCCTATTTTAAGCACATGAGCAAAGGCAAAATCGTTCAAATTATCGGTCCGGTGGTGGACGTCGAGTTCGCCGGCGAGCTGCCCGCGATTTACAACGCGCTGACCCTCGAATATGAAATGCCCGGGCACGGCAAGACCAAGCTGACGCTTGAAGTGCAGCAGCACCTCGGCGACAACTGGGTGCGCGCGGTCGCCATGAGCACCACCGAGGGCCTCAAGCGCGGCTATGAAGTCACTGACACCGGCGCGCCGATTTCCATGCCCTGCGGGGAAGCGGTTATGGGGCGCGTGTTCAACGTCACCGGCGAGGCGGTGGACGAACAAGGCCCGGTGAAAGCGGACAAATACAATCCGATTCATCGCGCCGCCCCGCTGCTGGTGGACCAGTCCACGTCGCCGCAGATTTTGACGACCGGCATCAAGGTCATTGATTTGATCTGTCCGTTTCTCAAAGGCGGCAAGGTGGGCGCGTTCGGCGGCGCTGGCGTGGGCAAGACCGTGGTCATCATGGAACTCATCAACAACATCGCGAAGCTGCACGGCGGCATCTCGATGTTCGCGGGCGTCGGCGAACGCACCCGCGAGGGCAACGATCTTTACAACGAAATGATCGAAGCCGGCGTCATCAAGGTGGAAAAGGACGCGCAAGGGCATCCCAAGAAGAATGAATTTGGCCTGCCGATCATTGCGCCCGGATCGAAAATCGGGCTGGTTTATGGCCAGATGAACGAGCCGCCGGGCGCGCGCCTGCGGGTGGCGCTGTCGGCCTTGGCCGTGACGGAATATTTCCGCGACGAGAAGAACCAGGACGTGCTGCTGTTCGTGGACAACATTTTCCGTTTCTCGCAGGCCGGCTCCGAAGTGTCCGCGCTGCTCGGCCGCACGCCGAGCGCGGTGGGTTACCAGCCGACGCTCGCCGCCGAAATGGGCGACTTGCAGGAACGCATCACCTCGACCAAGAAAGGCTCCATCACGTCGTTCCAGGCCGTGTATGTGCCGGCGGACGACTTGACCGACCCCGCGCCGGCGACCACGTTCGCGCATTTGGACGCGACCATTGTGCTGGAACGTTCGATCGCCGAGCTGGGCATTTTCCCCGCCGTGGATCCGCTGGCGTCCAGTTCCCGCGCGCTGGCGCCGGAATTTGTCGGCCAGGAACATTACGACGTGGCGCGCGGCGTGCAGAAGGTTTTGCAGCGCTACAAGGATTTGCAGGACATCATCGCGATTCTGGGCATGGACGAGCTTTCGCCCGATGACAAGCTGACGGTGTACCGCGCCCGCAAGATTCAGCGCTTCCTGAGCCAGCCGTTCACGGTGGCGCAGGTCTTTACCGGCCGCGAAGGCAAGCAGGTGCCCGTCGCCGAAACCGTCCGCGCATTCAAGGAGATTCTCGAAGGCAAGCACGACGACGTGCCCGAACAGAATTTCTACATGAAGGGCGGCATTGACGAAATAAAAGAAGCGTGATGCATTGAAGGGTGGCATCGATAAATGGCTGCCCGATACACGATTAATCACCAGGTAACGATTTAACGAATAAAATGGCCGCCACGCTCAAACTTGAAGTTGTCACGCCGGAGGCGAAAATATTCGCCGACGAGGTGGAGATGGTTACGCTCAGCGGCATTGACGGCGACATGGGGATCTATCCGCAGCACATGCCGGTGATGACGCAGCTGGTCGCCGGCGAAATCATCGCGCGCAAGGGCGGCGAAAATATTTTTCTAGCAGTTGGCGACGGCTTTGTGCAGATCACCGGCGAACGGGTGGCGATTCTCACGGACATGGCCATCCGCGCTGAGAACATTGACGAGGCGGCCGCCGAGGAAGCGCAGAAGAAGGCCGAGGCCCGGCTGGCGCAGAAGTTAAGCGCCGAGGAAGCCGCCACCGTTCACGCGGCGCTGGTCCATGCCGCCATCCAACTCAAGGTTAAGCGCCTGCACAAAAAATAACCCATGGCTACCAAGAAAAACGGCGCGATAAAAAATATCGCGCCGTTTTTTGTGCCCCACAAACCGTCAGCCGGCGATCACGCCGATTTCCACCGGCTCCACGTTCACACCTTGTTTCTCCAGCCAAGTGATGGCGCGGCCAACCTCGCTGCGGACACCGTCGAGTTCGAGGCAGACGATGCCGATTTCATCGGTCACACTGGCCTGGCGGATGTTGGTGACGACCTTGAACTTGTGGGCGACCTCCCAGATGAAGGGCTTTTTAATGAGCTTGGGCGGATACATCAGCCACAGGCGCTGCTGGACGGTCGCGGTTGATTTAGTCACCGGTGTTTTTTTCTGGGCAGGCATAAAATTAAAGTAATTGGTTGTGGCTCCTCACCCCGACCCTCTCCTCGTTTGGCGAGGAGAGGGGGGAGGACGCTCATTTAAGTCTAGCCGCCAGCGATGGCGGGGATGATGCTGATCTCGTCGCCGTCCTTGAGCGGCGTCGCGCGGTTTTGGAGGAAACGGATGTCCTCCTCGTTGACGTAGACGTTGACGAAACGGCGGACTTCGCCCTTTTCATCCACGAGTCGTTCCTGGATGCCGGGGAAGCGCGTCTGCAATTCGACGATCGCCTCGCCGATGTTGGCGGCGTTGATTTCGATGAGCTCCTCGTTGTTGGTCAACTTGCGGAGCGGCGTGGGGATGCGGACTTTTTTGGACATAAAATTATGCGTTCACTTTTTCATCCTGCGCCAGCAGCGCCTCGAACTCGCGGAGGCTCGGCTTGATTTCGCGCTGCTTGCCGCAATGGCCTTGCACGGCGTCGAGGGTCTTCAGGCCGTTGCCGGTGACACAGATGACAGCGGAAGCATCCTTCGGAATCTTGCCGGAGGCAATCAGCTTTTTGGCCACGCCCACAGTCACGCCGCCGGCAGTTTCGGCAAAAATGCCTTCTGTCTCGGCGAGCAGCTTGATCGCGTCGCGGATTTCATCGTCGGTCACGTCGTCGGCGGCGGCGTTGGTTTCGCGCATCACCTTGAGCGCGTAAAAACCGTCGGCGGGCGTGCCGATGGCGAGCGATTTTGCAATCGTGTCGGGCTTGACCGGCTTGAAGAAATCGAGGCCGGCCTTTTGCGCGACGGAGATCGGCGAACAGCCAGTGGCCTGCGCGCCGTGGATGTGCGTCTCGGCGTTCGCGACGAGGCCGAGCTTGGCGAATTCCTGGTAGCCCTTGTGAATTTTCGTCAGCAACGAGCCGGACGCCATAGGGACCACGGTGTGCTGCGGCAGCCGCCAGCCGAGCTGCTCGGCGATTTCATACGCCATGCTCTTGGAGCCTTCGGCGTAGTAGGGGCGCATATTGACGTTCACAAACGCCCAGCCGAACTTGCCGGCGATTTCGGCGCACAGCCGGTTCACTTCATCGTAATGGCCTTTGATGGCGATGACGTTCGCGCCGTAAATGAGCGAGTTCAATATTTTTCCCTGCTCCAGATCGGACGGAATGAAAACGTAGCTCTTCAAACCGGCGCTGGCGGCGTTGGCGGCGACGGAGTTGGCGAGGTTGCCGGTGGAGGCGCACGCAACGGTCTCAAAGCCGAGTTCCTTGGCGCGGCTCAAGGCGACGCTGACGACGCGGTCCTTGAACGAGAGCGTGGGATAATTCACGGCGTCGTTCTTGACGTAAAGTTCGCGGATGCCGAGCGCCTTCGCCAGGCGGTCGGCCTTGATGAGCGGCGTGAAACCGACCTGCTTGCCGACGGTGGGCTCGGTGGCCACGGGCAGCAACTCGCGATAACGCCACATGGTCTTGGGGCGCGACTCGATGGCCGCCCGGGTCAGCGACTTTTTAATGCGGTCGTAATCATAGGCGACTTCGAGCGGGCCGAAGTCGAATTCGCAGACGTGGGTGGCTTCGAGCGGATATTCGCGTCCGCACTCGCGGCACTTGAGCGCCTTCATAAAACCGTGATGTTCACTCATAATTGTTTTGGTTTCCGGAGATTTGATCCGGGCAACAAAAAAGCCCCGACTCACGACGAGAAGGGGCGACAAAACGGTTGTGCTTCGCTTCTCATTTTTCCCAAGCTAATGATGCTTGAGCTGGAATTGGCACCTGTCATTGAAACCAAAGTTCAATCGGTTGCCGTGGGGTCATCGGGCCAGTCCCTCGTCCACTCGTTATGAGTCCGTCAAATCAACGGATGCGGATACAATGATATTAAGAATGAAAAGAGTCAACAGCTAATTTCGCCGCGGCCGGCGGCGGCGGTGATTTGCCGGCAAAGGCGGTTCCGACAATCAGTGTTTGGAATTTAAGAGGAGAATGAGGGCAACCATGAAGGTTGCAAAAAATATTGCGGCCACTACCACCAAAACCATGGTTTTGGTCTGTCTTTTACGCCTCCAGTCGGCCCGGGCTAAAAAGTTTGAGGGCATATTTGTTCGCAGGGTATGAGTGCGGGTGGTGTTATTTTCTGGGTGATATCGTATTTATGTTAGCAGGTTCGGTTAAACTGTTAACCTACTGAAATAGGTGATGGTCATTGGCCGGGAGTGTGCCTTTGACGCAGGCAGATAAGCGGCACAGAGTACTGGGAAACGCGTCCAATAAAATCATGCGTCATGAGAGGACGATGGCGACGGTTCCATTTCCGGTATTTCCACCGTCCCGCGCGGGACGGATTTCCTTGGGAACTCAACCAGGGACGTTGTACCAAGGACCTTGTCCCTAGCTAATTTCCAGGGTCGCTCCGCGACTGTCAGAATGCTCAAAAAAGGTTTTAGCCCTGTTAAACGTCGAGAAACCAATATTCTTATGGCTGGATTGGCGATGGATGCCAGACGGTCGGGAATCCGGACTGAATTGATGGGTGATGGTCTTATTCACCGCTGGGGACAAGTCGGTTTTTGGGAGCGGAACCGTGCATTTTCCCTTGATTTCATTTGGGAATATCTTTCGGGTAACTTTTTTTCAAATTTTTCTTGAAAAACACAACATGTGGTAGCATGATGGTGCCCGTTCCCCAATTAGTAGGGGAACGTCAGTTTTCACCGAAATCTGGTTTTTCTCTGGAAATTGATGGTTTTTGAGGCCCGCGCGCTTTTGCTTCACTTGGAGACGCCGGGTTTAACATCTGAAAAATTAAACAGGATAACACCATGATTGATGCACGCGAGGATGTCTCGGCTCCGGCTCCCAAATCCGCCAGCCGCCGTACCAACAAAGTTTCCACCAACCGTTCCGTGAAAACCAAATCCGAATCCAAAAAGTCGCTCCGCGTTGAACGCGTGTTCAGCGACGCCAAGGTCAAGCCGTTCGACCAACTCGAATGGGACAAGCGCACCGCCGAAATCACTGATGACGCCGGCAAGGTTATTTTCAAGCAGGAAAACGTCGAGGTGCCGAAGTCGTGGTCGGTGCTGGCCACCAAGGTGGTCGTGTCGAAGTATTTTTACGGCGAACAGCACACCTCCGAGCGGGAGACGTCCGTGCGCCAGCTCATCCACCGGATTGCGCGGACGATTGCCGATTGGGGCATTGCGGACGGCTACTTCAGCAAGGCGGACGGCGAAATCTTTTTCGATGAACTGACCTGGCTGTGCGTGAACCAGTTTGGGGCGTTCAATTCGCCGGTGTGGTTCAACGTTGGGCTGTATCATCAATACGGCGTCGGCAAGAAATCCGGCAAGGGCAACTGGTTTTACAACCGCAAGACCGGCGAAGCCGAGCGCGCCGCGACGCAATACGAATATCCGCAGGGCAGCGCGTGTTTCATCCAGTCGGTCAAGGACGACATGGAGTCCATCATGCATCTGGCCTACAGCGAGGCCATGCTGTTCAAGTATGGTTCCGGCACCGGCACCGACCTGTCGCCGATCCGTTCCAGCCGTGAGAAGTTGAGCGGCGGCGGCCGGCCGAGCGGCCCGATGAGCTTTTTGAAAGTTTACGACCAGGTGGCCAACGTCGTGAAATCCGGCGGCAAGACGCGGCGCGCGGCGAAGATGAACACGCTGCGCGACTGGCACGGCGACATCGAGGAATTCATTGACGCCAAGCAGAAGGAAGAAAAGAAGGCGTGGGCGCTGATCGAACAGGGCTACGACGGCAGCTACAACGGCGACGCCTACGGCAGCGTGATGTATCAGAACGAAAACCTGTCCGTCCGCGCCAGCGATGAATTCTTTGAAGCGGCGCTGGCCGGCAAGGAATGGTGGACGCGCACGGTGGTCGGCGAGAAGCCGCTCCAGAAAAAGGACGCCAGCAAGCTGCTGGACAAAATCGCCGAAGGCACGCATATCTGCGGCGATCCCGGCATTCAATACGACGGCGCGATCCAGAAATGGCACACCTGCAAAGGCACCGAGCCGATTCACTCCACGAATCCGTGCAGCGAATACGTTTTCATCAATAACACGGCCTGCAATCTGGCGTCGCTGAACCTGATGAAGTTCAAGCGCGACGACAACAAGTTCGATATCGAACGCTTCAAGGCCGCCGTCCGCATCTATATCACCGCGCAGGAAATTCTGGTGGACAACGCCAGCTATCCGACCAAGGACATCGCGGAAAATTCCCACATCTTCCGCACGCTCGGCCTCGGCTTTGCGAACCTCGGTTCGCTCTGCATGAGCTACGGTTTGCCTTACGATTCCGACGAAGGCCGTGCGCTGGCTGGCGCCATCACGGCCATCATGACCGGTCACGCTTACGAACAGAGCGCCGACATCGCGGCGACCACCGGCGCCTTTGCCGGCTACCGTGACGCGCGTTGCGCCGGGGTCGAAAAGACCGTGGCGAAGGACAACATTGAATCCATGCTCGGCGTCATCAAGCTGCACCGCGAAGCGGTTGAACAAATTCAGCCGAGCGCGGAATTTAACTATCTCAAGACGGAGGCGCGCAAATGCTGGGACAGCGCGCTGACCAAGGGCAAGCAGCACGGCTACCGCAACGCCCAGGTTACCGTGCTGGCGCCCACCGGCACGATTGCGTTCCTCATGGACTGCGACACGACCGGCGTGGAGCCGGACATCGCGCTTGTGAAATACAAACTGCTCGCCGGGGGCGGCATGCTGAAGATCGTCAACCGCGGCGTGCCCGACGCCTTGCGCCGGCTCGACTATGATTCCGCCAGCGTCACCAAGATCATCGCGCACATTGAGAAGCATGACACGATTGAAGACGTCGAAGAAAACGGCGTGACCGTGAAGAGCGGCCTGAAGCCCGAACATTTGCCGGTCTTTGACTGCGCCTTCAAACCTCACCAGGGAAAACGCAGTATCGGCTACATGGCGCATCTGAAAATGATGGGTGCCGCGCAGCCGTTCATCAGCGGGGCCATTTCCAAGACCGTCAACATGCCGAAGGAATGCACCGTCGCTGAAATCCGCGACACCTATATTCAGGCGTGGAAGATGGGTTTGAAGTGCGTGGCGATTTATCGCGACGGCTCGAAACGTTCGCAGCCGCTCAACACCAAGAAGACCAACGAAGGCGGCGACAAATCCGCCGTCGCGCCCGCGCTGGACGTCCGTCTCAAGGAGCTCGAAGCCGAGGTCATACGGTTGGAAAACGAAGCCGGCAAGCCGCTGCGCCGCCGCCTGCCGGACACGCGCACGGCCGTCACGCACAAGTTCGACATCGCCGGCCACGAAGGTTATCTCACCGTCGGTTTATTTGACGACAGCCAGCCCGGCGAACTATTCATCACCATGGCCAAGGAAGGTTCCACCATCGGCGGCCTGATGGATAGCATTGGCACGTTGACCAGCCTGGCGTGGCAATACGGCGTGCCGCTGGACGCGCTGGTGAAGAAGTTCGCGCACCAGCGTTTCGAGCCGAGCGGTTTCACCAAGAACCCGGAGATCCGCAACGCCTCGTCCATCACCGACTACGTTTTCCGCTGGCTGGCGTTCCAGTTCATTCCCGGCTACCGCGAAAACATCAATGCCGCGCGCAACCAGCCGGAACTGGTCATGCCCGGCCTGGCCGAAGAAATTAAAAAAAAAGTGAACCGGCCGGTACCTGAGCTGGCGCTGGCAGAGGATACGGACGTGATTCAGGCCAAACCTGGCAACGGCCACGTGCACCGCGCCCTGACGCTGACCTCGATGATCACCAACCAGCAGGACGCGCCGACGTGTCCGAACTGCGGCCATGTGGCGGTGCGCAACGGCGCCTGCTACAAATGCCTGAACTGCGGCGAAAGTCTGGGCTGCTCGTAAATCATTGCTTCACGAAGCGAGCCGGAGAATTCACGTTCTCCGGCTCGTTTTATTTTTTGCAATGGGAGCGTGACCGGTTGAACGGGATGATTTTGTTCGAACCTCGGTCCGTGGCCGTGCGCCATGGTGGCCGTCCGCAAGGACCCAAAGGCGGCTCGCGACGGCGTTACATCATTCTTCATTGTTTCAATGCGCCGCCTTGTTTATGTTGCGCGCATGAGCGACAATCCCAGTTTCATCCGCGAAGATCCGTGGCGGATTTTCCGCATCATGTCCGAGTTTGTGGATTCGTTCCAGACGATGTCCCATGTCGGGCCGGCGGTGACGATTTTCGGCTCGGCGCGGACGTTGCCGGCGGACAAATATTACAAGGCGGCGCAGGAGATCGCCAAAGGCCTGGCCAAGCACAATCTCGCCGTCATCACCGGCGGCGGTCCGGGCATCATGGAGGCGGCGAACAAGGGCGCGGAGCGCGCGGGCGGCAAATCCGTGGGCCTCAACATCGAGTTGCCGCACGAACAAAACTGCAACAAGTTCGCCAATGTGCCGATTCATTTCCATTACTTCTTTTCGCGCAAGGTCTGCTTCGTGAAATACAGCCTGGGCTTCGTTTATATGCCCGGCGGCTTCGGCACGCTGGACGAATTGTTCGAGGTGCTGACGCTGGTGCAGACGCAGCGTATTCCGCAGTTTCCGCTCATCCTGTTCGGCAGCGAACATTGGAAGGGGCTCGTGGCATGGATGAAGGCGCGCCTCGAAAAGGACAAGCTCATCAGCCCCGGCGATCTTGATCTGGTAAAAATCACCGACAACGTGCAGGAAGTTATCGAAATCATCCGCGACTACGAACGCCGCGTCGGCCCGCCGGGCACGCTGCCGATCGCGTTTGCGTGATTTTATCCACAGATGGGCATAGATAAACACAGATTGGACGGGCGAGCTGCCGGGCAAAGTGATTTTTCATCTGAATGCGTCGGGGTCCATCGGCGGCTTTATTTTTCATGCGCCCGCTGATTCAGGAAATCCAGACGTCGCACTCGCCGGAATCGCTCGTCGAGCAATTGCGTATCGAAAACGGAATTGTTTTGCTGCGCACGACGCAGTTTGATTCGCCGTCGTCGCGTTATTCCTTGGTCACGGCCAATCCGTTTCTCAGTTTTCGATCCTACGGCTCGCGCTGCGAAATCAAATCCGAAATCCGAAATCCGAAATTCGAAATTCTTTTTGGCAATCCGTGGCATCTGCTCGATGCGCTGATGGCGCGCTGCGAGGTGCTGGACGAAATTGATTTGCCATTCCCGCTGGGCGGGGCGTTCGGCTACTGGGGCTATGACCTGAAGAATTTCACCGAGCCGAAGCTGCCGCGCCGCGCGGTGAACGATCTGGAATTGCCAGACTGCCACGTTGGTTTCTACGACAGCCTGGTGGTGTTTGACCATCATTTGGGCAAGACGAGCATTGTTTCCACCGGGCTGGATGCCGACGGTTCGCGCAGCGAGGCGAGGGCAGGGGAGCGGCTGGAGTTTTGGAAAAACCGGCTGGAAGACCAAGCGGTCGCACGCCAAGACGCCAAGACGCCAAGAACCGAAGCACTTTGCGCCTTGGCGCCTTGGCGTGAGATTGCTTCCAATCTTTCCCGCGCTGAATTTATTTCGGCCGTTGAGCAGGCCCAGCGTTATATCCGGGCTGGCGACATTTATCAGGTCAATCTTTCGCAGCGGCTCACGGCCCAGGGCGGCGGCACCGGCTGGGAGCTGTTTCAAAAATTGAGCGCCGTTTCGCCCGCGCCGTTTTCCGCGTTTCTCGACGGCGGGGATTTCCAAATCGCCTCGTCGTCGCCGGAACAATTTCTACGGCTGAGCGGTTCGCACATCGTGACGCGCCCGATCAAAGGCACACGGCCGCGCGCGGCGGACCCGACGCGGGACGCGCAGCTGGCGTACGAATTACAGACCAGCGCCAAGGAACTCGCCGAACTGGTGATGATCACCGACCTGCTGCGAAACGATCTCGGCAAAGTCTGCGAATATGGGTCGGTACAGGTGCCGGCGCTGGCCAAGCTGGAGAAGTTCGCGCAGGTGCAGCATCTCGTTTCCACGGTTGAAGGCCGGCTGCGAAAGGACGTGACGCATTTTGCCGCGTTCGCCGCGGGTTTTCCCGGTGGCAGCATCACCGGCGCGCCGAAATTTCGCGCGATGGAAATCATTGACGAGCTCGAACCGGTTGCGCGCGGGCCATATTGTGGCGCGCTCGGCTATCTTGGCTTCAACCGCGAAAGCCAGTTGAGCATCGCCATCCGCACGGCGATTTGCAGGGACGGCATCGCGCACTTCAACGTCGGGGCCGGCATCGTGGCGGATTCCGATCCGGCGGCGGAATACGCAGAAACGCTGGCCAAGGCCGCCGGATTTTTGGCGGCAATGAATTTGGGTGAAGCGGGAGCGGAAACTTCAGGCTGCCCGCCCAAAGATAGGGAAGTCGGATTGTCTTCGGCCCGCCGTCAGCGTTGGTAGTGGCACAGGTAAGCCACGTCACCGGCGGCGTTCACCTCGAACGTCACCTGCGGCGGGACGACAAAAAACTGGCCGGGGCCATAACTCTGCCATTCGCCGCCGGGCAACTTGGCCTTGAGCGTGCCGGCGACGATGCGCATGTGTTCTTCGCAATCGGTGCCGAAACTGTATTGGCCCGGCTCGATCACGCCGAGGGTTGCGGGACCCTGGGCAGTGGCGATGGCCAGGCTCTGGACTTTGCCTTCAAAATAAGAATTGTGTTTCACGCCGGTTTAATGCCGGTTTTCAGCGCGGTTGACAATCATGAAAGCGGCGAGCCCCGAGAGAAACCGCACAGGGGAGACGCGGTTCAGAGGGGTTCGCGTTAGCCCGGGAAGCCGCCGAACAGATCGCAAACCGGCCCGGCGGGTTGCGTCATTTGCCGTTTCCTGCTTTTAAAAAAACCAGCGGCTAATACAAGGCCGGCAATTTTTTTTTATTCTAATCGCCGATAGTTGGTGATTTTTGAAAACATTTATTGCGCATGGATTAAATTCGAGTAAAAAATAAGTGAACGCAGGCTTATCCGCCGAACGATGACCAGCAACTTGACAAAAAATACTAATGACCGCCCCGCCGAAACCCTGATTTCCGCGCCGGCAAAACAAGGGCTCTACGACCCGCAGTTTGAGCACGACGCGTGCGGCCTCGGCTTCGTTGTCAACATGAAGGGCAAGAAATCCCATCAGTTGGTGAGCGATGCGCTGCAGATTCTTGTCAACCTTGATCATCGCGGCGCGTGCGGCTGCGAAGCCAACACCGGCGACGGCGCGGGCATCTTGATCCAGGTGCCGCATGAATTTTTCGCGGCGCAGGCGGCCAAGTTCGGCTTCGCGCTGCCGGCGGCCGGACAATACGGCGTCGGCCAGATGTTCCTGCCGAAAGTGCCCGCCCAACGCGAGGCCATCAAAAAAGAACTCGCCACAATTATTGCCGACGAAGGCCAGACGGTGCTCGGCTGGCGCGATGTGCCGGTGGATAATTCCTCGCTCGGCAAAACCGCCGTGGAGGCCGAGCCGTTCATGGCGCAGGTTTTCGTCGGCCGCAATCCGGCCATCCAAGACGACGAGGCGTTTGAGCGGAAACTGTTTGTCATCCGCAAAATCGCCGAGCAGCGCATCCGCTACGGCAAAACTTTTGCCGGCGGCAACTGGTTTTACGTATCCAGCCTGTCGGCGCGGACGATCACTTACAAGGGCATGCTGATGTCCGAACAGGTCGAGAAATATTATGCCGACTTGCGCGAGCCGGCGGTGGTGACGGCGCTGGCGCTGGTGCATTCACGTTTTTCGACGAACACATTTCCGAGCTGGGACCGCGCGCATCCGAACCGCTTCATCGCGCACAACGGCGAAATCAACACGCTGCGCGGCAATGTCAACTGGATGAAGGCGGCGCAGTCGAATTTCAAATCGGCGGTGCTGGGCGACGACATCAAGAAAGTCATCCCGGTGATCAATACCGACGGGAGCGACTCCGCGCAGTTTGACAATTGCGTGGAACTGCTGGTCATGGCGGGCCGGGAGCTGCCGCACACGATGATGATGATGATTCCCGAGCCATGGGAAAATCACGAAAGCATGGGCGCCGAGCGACGCGCGTTCTATGAATTTAATTCCTGCTTAATGGAACCATGGGACGGCCCTGCCTCGATGGCATTCACGGACGGCATACGCATCGGAGCGTGCCTGGACCGCAACGGCCTGCGCCCGTCGCGCTATTACGTCACGAAAGACGACGTGGTCATCATGGCGTCAGAAGCTGGCGTGCTGCCGGTTGCGCCGGAACGGATCGCCGTCAAAGGCCGGTTGCAGCCGGGCAGAATGTTTCTCGTTGACACCAAGGAAGGCCGCATCATCGCGGACGAGGAGCTGAAGAAAAAATACGCCAGCGCACATCCGTATCAGCAATGGCTGGATCAGCATCATGTGCTGCTTCAAAACCTGCCGGAGCCATCGCAGCAAACCGAGCCGTCGCACCGGAAGATTTTGCAGTCGCAGCAGGCGTTCGGCTACACGTTCGAGGACTTGCGCTTCATCGTCGGGCCGATGGCCAGCACCGGCGTTCAGCCGCTCGGCTCGATGGGGACAGACACGCCGCTGGCGGTTTTGTCGAACAAGCCGCAATTGATTTACAATTATTTCAAGCAGCTGTTCGCGCAGGTTACAAACCCGCCGATTGATCCGATCCGCGAGGAAATCATCACCTCGACGTTCACGATGGTCGGCTCGCGCAGCGGCCTGCTCGAACCGAAAGCGGAAAGCTGCTCGGTCATCCGCCTGGAACAGCCCATTCTTACCGACGAGGAACTGGACAAGCTGCGGTTTATTGACAAGCCTGGTTTCAAATCGGAAACGCTTTCCATTTTGTTCAACGCGGCGGACGGCGCGAAAGGCCTGGAGACCTCGCTGGAAAAATTGTTTGCCGCCGCCGACGAAGCGATCAAGGACGGCGTCAATATTTTGATCATGTCCGACCGGGGCATTTCGCCCGAAATGGCGCCGATTCCCGCGCTGCTCGCCATGGCGGGCTTGCACCACCATTTGATTCGCAACGGCACGCGCGGCCGCACGGGCCTGGTGCTCGAATCCGGCGAGCCGCGCGAGGTGCATCATTTCGCGCTGCTGATCGGGTACGGCTGCAGCGCCATCAATCCGTATCTCGCTTACGAGACGATTGACGATCTCATCCGCGAAGGCTTGCTGGAAAAAACCGACCACAAAACGGCGGTGAAAAAATTCATCAAGGCCGCCATCAAGGGCGTCGTGAAAACGATGGCCAAGATGGGCATTTCGACGGTGCAAAGCTATCGCGGCGCGCAGATTTTTGAAGCCGTCGGCCTCAACAGCGAAGTCGTGGACAAATATTTCACCTGGACGCCATCGCGCATCCAGGGCGTCGGACTGGACGTCATCGCCGAAGAAGCGCTCACGCGACACCGCCGCGCATTTCCGCGGGAGGCGGTCACGGAGCTGGACGCCGGCGGGCAGTATCAATGGCGCGACAGCGGCGAATTTCACCTGTTCAATCCGCAAACGATCCACAAGCTGCAAACCGCCTGCCGGCTGGGCAGCGAAAAAATTTACCGCGAATACGCCGAACTGGTAAACAACCAGTCAAAAAATCTTTGCACCTTGCGCGGCCTGCTGGATTTCAATTTTGCTGAAAAGCCGCTGCTAATCGAAGAGGTGGAATCGGTGGAGGAAATTGTGAAGCGTTTCAAAACCGGCGCGATGAGCTACGGTTCGATTTCCAAGGAAGCGCACGAAACGCTCGCCATCGCGATGAACCGCATCGGCGGAAAATCCAACACTGGCGAAGGCGGCGAAGATCCGATCCGCTACATACTCGAGCCAAACGGCGACTCGAAAAATTCCGCGATCAAGCAGGTGGCCAGCGGACGTTTCGGCGTGACGAGCCATTACCTGGTCAACGCGCGCGAATTGCAGATTAAAATGGCGCAGGGCGCGAAACCCGGCGAAGGCGGCGAGCTGCCCGGCAAGAAAGTGTTTCCCGACATTGCCAAAACCCGCGGCACCACCGCCGGCGTCGGACTGATTTCGCCGCCGCCGCACCATGACATTTATTCCATCGAAGATTTGGCGGAGTTGATCCACGACCTAAAAAACGCCAATCGCAATGCGCGCGTCAGCGTGAAACTCGTCGCCGAAGTCGGCGTGGGCACGGTCGCGGCGGGCGTGGCGAAGGCGCACGCGGACGTGGTTTTGATTTCCGGCCACGACGGGGGCACCGGCGCATCGCCGCTGTCGTCCATCAAGCACGCGGGCGGGCCCTGGGAACTCGGCCTGGCCGAGGCGCACCAGACGCTGGTGCTGAACAATCTGCGCAGCCGCATTTATGTCGAGGCGGACGGCCAGATGAAAACCGGCCGCGACGTGGCAATTGCCGCGCTGCTCGGCGCGGAAGAATTTGGATTTGCCACCGCACCGCTCGTGGTGATGGGCTGCATCATGATGCGCGTCTGCCATCTGAACACCTGTCCGGTAGGCGTTGCCACGCAGGACCCGCGTTTGCGAAAGCGCTTCACCGGCGATCCGGAACACGTTGTGAATTTCATGCGCTTCATCGCGCAGGAACTTCGCGAGATAATGGCCAAGCTCGGTTTCCGCAAGCTGGAAGACATGGTTGGCCGCACCGACAAATTATTTCCGTGGAAGGCGATTGAACACTGGAAGGCCAACGGCCTCGACCTCACGCCGATTTTGCATCGCCCGGACATGGGGCCGGAAGTCGGACGCTTCCGCCAGCAAGGCCAGGATCACGGCTTGGAAAAATCATTGGACGTCACCAAGCTGCTGGACATTTGCAAACCGGCGATTGAGCGCGGCGAGAAGGTCCGCGCCGAACTGCCGATCATCAACGTGAACCGCGTGGTGGGCACGATTGTCGGCAGCGAAATCACCAAGAAACACGGACCGGCGGGCCTGCCGGAAGACACGGTGCATTTGAAATTCAACGGCAGCGCCGGCCAGAGCTTTGGCGCATTCATGCCGCGCGGCATGACGCACGAACTGGAAGGCGATGCGAATGACTATTTCGGCAAAGGCCTGAGCGGCGGAAAATTGATAGTATATCCGCCGAAAGGTTCAACCTTTGTGGCGGAGGACAACATCATCATCGGCAATGTGGCGCTTTACGGCGCGACGGCGGGCGAGATTTTCGTGCGCGGCATGGCGGGCGAACGCTTTGCGGTCCGCAACTCCGGCGTCAACGCGGTCGTCGAAGCCGTCGGCGATCACGGCTGCGAATACATGACGGGCGGACGCGTGGTGATTCTCGGCAAGACCGGGCGCAATTTCGCCGCCGGCATGAGTGGCGGCGTGGCTTATATTCTGGACGAAGCGGGCGATTTCGCCACGCGCTGCAACATGGAACTCGTGGGCCTCGAAAAACTGGAGGCTGACGACGAAATTGAGCTGGTCTGGAAATTGATCCAGCGCCACCAGGCTTACACCAAGAGCGAACGCGCCGCGAAAATTCTAGGCGATTGGAAAAACTTTGTGCCGAAATTCGTCAAGGTTATGCCGCAGGATTACAAGCGCGTATTGCTGTCGCTCAAAAAAGTGCAGTCGCAGGGATTGACCGGCGACGAAGCGGTAATGGCCGCATTCGAGGAAAACGTGAAGGGCGGACATTAAACCAACCCACATTTTAATCGCTACCACTAAATCAAAATGGGAAAACCCACCGGATTTCTAGAGTTTCAACGTGAAGTGCCGAAGGATCGCTCGCCGATTGCGCGCGTAGCCGACTGGCAGGAATTTCATATCCACATGCCCGAGGCCGACCTCAAGAAGCAGGGCGCGCGCTGCATGGATTGCGGCATTCCGTTCTGCCACACCGGCCAGCTCGTCAGCGGCATGGCGAGCGGCTGCCCGATTCATAATCTGATTCCGGAATGGAACGATTTGGTTTATCGCGGGCTTTGGAAAGAAGCGCTCGAGCGGCTGCACAAGACAAATAATTTTCCGGAGTTCACCGGCCGCGTCTGTCCCGCGCCGTGCGAAGGCTCATGCGTGCTTGGCAAGAGTGATCCGGCAGTCACTATTAAAAATATCGAGTGCGAAATCATTGACCACGGCTGGGAAAACGGCTGGGTTAAGCCCGAAGCGCCGAAACAGCGCACCGGCAAAAAAGTCGCCGTCATCGGCTCCGGCCCGGCGGGCATTTCCGCCGCGGCGCAGTTGAACAAGGCCGGCCACGAAGTCACGGTATTTGAACGAGCTGATCGGCCCGGCGGTTTGCTCATGTATGGCATTCCGAACATGAAGCTCGATAAAAAAGAAGTCGTGCTGCGCCGCCTGGCTTTGCTGGAAAAGGAAGGCGTGAAATTTGTCTGCAACACCGAGGTGGGGAAAAATTATCCGGCGGAAAAGCTGTTGAAAGATTTCGACGCCGTCGTGCTGGCGACGGGCGCCACCAAGCCGCGCGATTTGCCGATTGAAGGCCGGCCGTTGAAAGGCATCCATTTCGCGATGGAATTTCTCACCGCCAACACCAAGAACCTACTCGACGGCCACAAGCCCGGCACGCAAATCACCGCCGACGGCAAAAACGTGGTCGTCATCGGCGGCGGCGACACCGGCACGGACTGCGTCGGCACGTCCATCCGTCACGGCTGCAAAAATGTAGTTCAGGTAGAAATTCTGCCCAAGCCGCCGCTCGAGCGCGCCAAGGACAATCCGTGGCCCGAATGGCCCAAGACGCTCAAGGTGGATTACGGCCAGGAAGAAGCCGCCGCGAAATACGGCGCGGACCCGCGCATTTACCTGACCACCGCCACGCAGTTTGAAGGCGACGCCAACGGGCACGTCAAAGCGGTTCACACCGTGCAAGTCGAGTGGACGAAGAACGACAAAGGGCAGTTCATTCCGAAGAATGTTCCCGGGACGGAAAAAGTTTTGCCCGCCGAACTCGTGCTGCTGGCGATGGGTTTTCTCGGACCGGAACAGCCGTTGCTGGAATCGCTCGGGATCGAACGCGACCCGCGCAGCAACGCCAAGGCGGATTTCGAGAAATACACCACAAACCTTAAGGGCGTTTTTGCCGCCGGCGATTGCCGGCGCGGCCAGAGCCTCGTAGTGTGGGCGTTCAACGAAGGCCGCGGCGCGGCGCGCGAATGCGACCGTTATCTGATGGGAGCAACGGATTTGCCGTAATTTCTTTCATGGCATTGGACCTTCAAAGCGTTTCGATGGTGGGGCCGGAAATTGACAGTGATGCCCGGTGTATCTAGGCTTGGTCATGTCCCGATTGCCGTTTGAATTGTTTCTAGCGCTGCGTTATCTGCGGCCCAAACGGACGTTTGTCTCAGTCATTACGTTGATTTCCATTCTCGGCGTGGCGCTGGGCGTGGCGGTGCTCATCATAGTCATCAGCGTGATGAGCGGGTTCGATCACGATTTGCGGGATAAAATTCTCGGCTTCAGTTCGCATCTCACCGTGACGCAGGCGGGCAGCACGATGAACAATTATTCCCAAGCGATGGCGGTGATCTCCGAAAATAAAAACGTGCGCGGCGTCTCTCCGTTTGTTCTGGGTCCGGTGTTGGTGGAAACGCAGGGCGACACGAACCGGCAGGCCTATCAGGATGCGCCGATGATGCGCGGCATTGACCCGCTGACCGAAGGCCGGATCAGCCGACTGCCGGAGGAAATTCAACCGGGTGGATCCTTCGACTTGAGCGGACGGGGGCTGCTCGTCGGCGTGGATTTTGCCAATAATTTGCATTTGCAGGTGGGCGATCATCTTTCAATTTATTCCATCCGGGAAATCAAGAAGATGAAGGATGCCTGGAACCGCAAGGATGATTTGAAAATCATTCCCGATGACTACGAGGTGCGGGGGATATTTGACGCCGGCTATTACGAATACAATTCCCGCGTCATTGTGACGTCGCTGGAAAACGCGCAGGATTTATATGATTTAAACGATTCCGTCCATGGCTTGTTCGTGATGCTGAATGATCCGAATCAGGCGGCGATTGTGAAAAAGCAGATTGAGCAGGCGCTGAATTTTAAGATGAATGAGGGCACATTTTATGCGCAGACCTGGATGGAGCAAAATTCCGGCATCCTGAGCGCGCTGGTGGTTGAAAAAAACGTGATGTTCTACCTGCTGTTTTTCATCGTGCTGGTGGCGGCGCTATGCATCCTGAGCGCGCAAATCACCTTCGTTATCCAGAAGACGCGCGAGATAGGAATGTTGAAGGCGCTGGGCGCGACCAAGCTGCAAATCTCCGGTATTTTCCTCGGCCAGAGCGCCATCATCGGCGTCATCGGCGTGGCGGCTGGCTATGGGTTGGGGATGCTGGCGGTGGCGTATCGGAATGAATTTTTGCACTTCATGCGCACCGTGACCGGCTGGGAATTGTTCCCGGCGTCGGTCTATGGCTTCGGCGAGTTGCCGGCGCTGGTCATGCCCCGCGACGTGGTGGTGATATGCCTCAGCTCGTTCGTAATCTGCATTCTTGGCGGCCTGCTGCCTGCGATTCGCGCCGGCAGTTTGAAGCCCGTGGAGGCGTTGCGTTATGAGTGAATCCCTTCTATCCGCGCGCGGACTCAAAAAAACCTACGTTATGGGCAAGCGCACACTGGAAGTGCTGCGCGGCGTGGACTTGGAAATCGCCCGCGGCGATTTTGTGGCGCTGCGGGGCGCGTCTGGTACGGGCAAAAGCACGCTGCTCCATCTCATCGGCGGCCTCGACACGCCGAACGCCGGCGAAATATGTTTCGACGGCCAGAAGGTCTCAAAATTTTCCGAAAGCGAACTGACGCATTTTCGCAATCGCCGGGTTGGTTTTGTCTTTCAGGCTTACCATCTGTTGCCGGAACTGACCGCGCTGGAAAATGTCGTTCTGCCGGCGCGCATAGCGCGGATCACCCCCGGCAGGGCGGCAAAACGCGCGGCGGAACTGCTGGCCCGCGTCGGGCTCATGGACCGGCTGGATCATAAACCGTCCGAGCTATCCGGCGGCGAACAGCAGCGCGTCGCCATCGCCCGCGCTTTGATCAACGAACCGGAACTGCTGCTGGCCGATGAGCCGACGGGCAACTTGGATTCCCAGACTGGCGGCGAAATCATTGAGCTGCTCAAAACCTTGCGCCCGGAAAAGCAGATGACCCTCGTCATCGCCACCCACGACACCAAGGTCGCCGCCTCCGCGCCGCGCGTGATTGAGCTGGTCGATGGACGGATTGCTTCCTGATTTACGATATGCGATTGACGATCGACGAGCAAATGGTCGCAAGCCCGTAAATTGTCATTCGTGATGCGTCATTCGTCAATGCGATGAGCCGTGATTACTGGGAACACCGCTATCAAACCAAGGACATGACTTGGGAAAAAGGCGCGCCCGCGCCCGGCTTGGTGGATTTTTTGGCGGCGCACCTGGATTTAAAACGCGGAACCGTTTGCGTTCCCGGCTGTGGAACTGGAAACGATGTGCGTGAGTTTGCCAGAGCCGGCTTCTCCGCTTGCGGTTTTGATTTCGCGCCGAGCGCGATTTCGCTGGCCGAAATGAAAACCCAAGCTGCCTGTCTCACGGCGAAATTCCGGCTGGCGGATTTTCTTCACGCCGAGCCGCCGCAGAAATTTGACTGGTTGTTTGAACATACTTTGTTCTGCGCCATCCAACCCCGTGAGCGCGACGATTATGTCCAAGCTGTTTTACGCTGGCTGAAGCCGGGCGGAAACTATCTGTCGGTGAATTATTTTGACTGCGGCCCGGACGGTCCGCCGTGGCCAACGACCCGCGAGGAGCAGTTGAAAAGATTTTCGGCTTGTTTTAATTTGCAGATGGACTGGACGCCGCGCTCGTATCCAAACCGCGAGGGCAAAGAACGGATGTTCTGGTGGGTCCTGGCGGGCGGCCCCAACCGGGCGGCCGCCATTGATTAAATAGGTTACCGGTTTATTATTTGAATCATGCTTGAAGATCGTGATTACATGAGGCAGCCGGAGTTCGAGGAACACCGCTGGCGGCCTAGCTTTCGTCTGCGGTGGTCGTGGACGCTTGGGCTGGTGGTCGTCAATGTCCTGGTATTTATCATTGAATGCGTGCTTTGCGGCTATCCGCCGGCATTCTCCCAAGACAATTATTTTGCGTTGAGCGTCGAGGGCATCAAGCACGGCTATGCCTGGCAGTTCCTGACCTTCCAGTTCATGCACGCCGGGCTGCTGCATATTTTTTTCAATTGCTGGACAATATTTATTTTCGGCCGGCAGCTTGAGGCCGAGCTGGGTGCCGGCCGATTTTTGGCGCTCTATTTTTCGAGCGGTGTGATTGGCGGCGTGGTCCAAATTGCCGGTGGAATGGCCTGGCCGGCCCACTTTGGAACGGCCACGGTCGGTGCCTCCGCTGGGGCGATGGGATTGATGGCGGCGTTTGCGGTTTTGTATCCGCAAGAGCGGTTGACCATGCTGCTTTACTTTTTTCCGATCACAACGCGCGCCAGAACCCTCATCTGGGGCATTGCCGTTTTGTCGGTCCTGTGCATCTTATTTCCCAATTCGTTGGTCACGCTGCTGCTGGGCAATAATATTTCCAACGCCGCGCACCTCGGCGGCTTGGCAATGGGATGGTTTTACGTAAAAAAAATCCTGAAGAACCCTGCGCTCATTGGCATGGGACTGGAAACGCCATTCGTTCCGGCCAGGCGGGTGAGGAAAATACCGGAGATTCAGGAGGAAGTTTCCGCCGGCGAATTTCTGGAAAGCGAAGTGAATCCGATCCTCGACAAAATCTCCGCGCACGGCATCCAAAGTCTCAGCGGACGCGAGCGTGATATCCTTGAAACCGCCCGTCGCAAAATGGTCAAATGATTTTAGGTGAACGCCGTTACGCCGCCGCCGGCTGATTTCCCGTGCGTTTCTCAATTGAAAATCCGCCGCTGAAGCGGCATTATATTTGGATGCATCGTAAAATCCTTTGCCGCCTGCTGGCTGCGGTGTTGTTTTGGGCGGCGACCGGGAATCTTTCGGCGCAGGGGACTGCCATTTTTTATCAGGGCCGGCTCAACGTCGGTGGTTTGCCAGCCAGCACCAACTTTGATTTTCGCTTCACAGTTTATGACGCGGTCACGAACGGCTACAGCGCAAGTATTTCGTTGACCAATGCCGCCGTGCCGGTGGCCAATGGGCTGTTCAGCGTGAAACTGGATTTTGGTTCCGGCGTTTTCAGCAGCACGGACAACGGCTCGAATTACTGGCTGGACATCGGCGTGCGCGCCGTCGGCGGCACCAATTTCACCGTATTGTCGCCGCGCCAACCGATCCTGCCGGTGCCTTATGCCATCTTTGCGACGAGCGCGAGCAACCTGCTGGGTGGTTTGCCAAGCTCACAGCTCGTCGGCACGCTGCCATCCGCGCTGCTGGCGGGAACGTATTCCGGTAGCGTCAGTTTTCCCAACGCCGCCAACTCTTTTTTTGGCACTTTTTCGGGCAACGGTGCCAGCCTAAACAGTCTGAACGGTTCGGCGATCACCTCCGGCACGGTGGCGGATGCGCGCTTGACGGCCAATGTGGCGCTGCTGAACGCCAACCAGACTTTTACCGGCACCAATAAGTTCACCGGGACGAATTTTTTCAACGGGGCCAACACCTTCACCAATTGGGGCAATTCATTCGTCGGCAGTTTTTTCGGCAACGGCCTGGTTGGCTGGCTGCCGGTGTATGGAACCGCTACGAATGCGACGATTGACCACGGCTATCTGCTGCTCAATTCCGGCCTGACCACAGTGACGCTGCCGACGACGCCGTTGTCGGTGGGCGACATCGTGCGGGTTTCCGGAGCGGGCGCGGGTGGCTGGCTGGTGCAGGAAAATTCCGGCCAGTCCATCATCGGAAGCTTTGCCAGTTACGCCAACTGCTATGTGGTGACTTTTATGACCGCCGGCAGGTATAATTATAATGGCTTTGCCGCCTCAGCCGACGGTGTCAGGATGTATGCCGTTGGCGGCGATACCACAGGTATTTATGCGTCCGCCGATTCCGGCCGGACTTGGAGTGCTGCGGGTTCGTTTTCCGGTTCCTGGAAGTCTGTCGCCTGTTCGGCAAATGGAGAAATTGTTTATGCCATTCCCGCCGGGAGCGGGGCGATCGAGAGATCCACCGATGGTGGTGTGAATTGGACGGCCATTTCCGCGAGCGCAAACTGGGGCAGCATTTCCTGTTCAGCCGATGGAAGCAAATATTTTACCGGCAACGTTGCCTGTTCCGGTGATGGAACATTTTTGGCAAAACTGTCCGGCGGAGCTATTACGGTTTCCACCAATGGAGGCTTAAGCTTTGATGTCAATGTCACCAGCCCCGGCGTTGTAAGTTGTCTGGCCGCTTCCAGCGATTGCACCCGGCTCGTAGTCGGTGGAAACCCCGGCCTGCTTTGGGCCACGTCCAATCGCGGGGCAAAGTGGACGGCCCTCACCGCCACCAACCAGTATTGGTCCAGCGCGTGGATGTCGGCGGACGGCAGCCGGCTGGCGGGCGCGGTGGCCACGGTTGGCGTCAATGGCGGTCTTTTTTATTCCAGCACCAGCCCGCAGCCAAACACCATCAGCACCAACAGTTCCATCGGTGGCAGCCGGGGTTCGGCGGTCGAACTTCAATTTATCGGTTCCGGCCTGTTCATTCCTGTCAGTTCCTCTGGTCTGCTGTGGTCGAACTGAATGACTGCAAACGCTGCTGGCGTAAAAATTCCTCCAGTCCTCTTTTCAACCGGTTTTAGAATGAAAAATTAGCGCGTGAAAAAACACTGCAATTGGGAAGAAAAAAATACCGATTCATTTTTGCCCGGCTGTAGAGTTTGCCGGGAAAGCAGATTCGAGAGAAGAACTGCAACCGTCCATAATTCATCCAGCCGCAGGTGATTTTGAGACACAGCCTGTCTCACTTTATAACCGGCTGGCAACCGCCTAATTCAAGTTCGTCAGGCCGTGGGCCACTTAATTTCATTCTTGGCGGTTTCCGCGCCAAAGTGAAAACCGGTTTCATCCTGATAACCCGTGGGGATTTGGAGCACGCTCTTCAAATTGGCGAGGAGTTCGTGCAGGTGCGCCCCGAGCGAGTTGGTGGTCAGCCACGGACGAACCACCGCGATGGAATATTGTTTTGTTGTCATGCTTATTCATTTAGCAATGATCATGCCAACTGTTCAAACAAGGCCTGTTGGTTGCCGGCGGATGTTCGGTGGTGTGATTCAATCATGCTTTGTCCGAATGTAATGGAAGAGATACTGCTGCGCGTAGCCGGCGTGCGGGCCGAAGTGTGTGGTGGTAAAGCGGCGCAGCCGTTTATCGCTGGCCCGGCGGCGGGGAAAATACAGCGCTTGCAACGCGCGCTCGATCCATACATCCACCGGAAACGTGGAGTCAAATCCGTAGGCGAACAGTAGCACGCAATCGGCGATTTTCCCGCCTACGCCGCGCAGGCGCATCAGCTCGGCGCGGGCGGCGGCGTAATCCAGCGAGCGGATTTTTTCGAGCTCGAAGTTGCCGTCGGCGATCTGCCTTGCGGCGGCGAGCAGGCTCGGCGCACGGAAGCCCATCTTGCAGGCGCGCAGTTCCGCCTCGGATGCGGCGGCGAGACGCTGTGGGGTGGGAAAAACGACGGCCAAGGCTGGCGTAGCGGCTTGCGGCAGAAAGCCGTATTTGTCAGGTTGCAAGGTTTTGCGGCGCTCTGCCGAAAGACCGCTACAAGGCTCGCCATACCGTTCGCAGAGCAGCGCGACGATCTGACGGATTTGCACGATTTGTTTCGTAGAAGAAAGAATGAACGACGCGAGACATTCCCACGGATCCTGCCGCAGCAGCCGCAGTCCGCAACATGCGGCAACCGCGTCGCGCATCGGCGCGTCTTCGGGAAACGTTTTCAGAATGGCGGGCAAATCAATTTCCGACTGGAGAAAATTGCGGAGCCAGTCCCAATTTTCCACGCGACCGGTGGTCTCGGCATGAATGCCGGCTTCCGTCGGCGTGAGTTGGACGAAATGTTCGCCGATTACGCCATGCCAGGAATTTTCGATCCGCTGCCAGCGAAACACCTGGCCGGAGTCGAGCGTCGCCGTCAGATCGTAATCGCGCACCGGCAGGAGGATTTTCGACGCGGCCATTTTATTTCAAATGGTAGCAGCCGAAAATTTGCACGCGTTGGAAGATGCGGCCGTCGTCCAGCTTGACCTCGCGCACGCCGAGGTTGGTGACGGCTTCAAATTCCGACGCCATGCGCGCAGGCGTGGGCAGCGGCTGGGGAATTTCCGCAAACGCAATCGGTTCACGCCGCAGCCATTTCCCCACCCAGCCCGGCTCCAGCGGATACGGATCCAGCCGCACGACGAAGATCGCATTGTCGCCACGGCGGTGAGCGCGATAATTGTAGCTGTCCCAGAAATAAAACTGATTGGCCGGCGCGTCCGCATCAAGGCAATAAACCAGCGGCTGATCGGTCCGCACGGCGGCGCGGGCCGGCGGCGAGTAAAAGGAATAAATTCCCGTCCGCCCGTAATGATCGGCGATGATGAAGGCGTGGGGATCAAACTTGGCGCGTTCGGCCTCGACAAGCAGCGCAGTCTCGCGGCCGCCGCGCGCGAAATGCGCGTGCGTCGGATCTTTGTCCCCGGGCAGCTTGTTGCCGGCGAGACGGCCGATCAGGTCGCCGTCGTGCATGAAAACGGAGACGATGAGGCCCAGCAGCATGGCGGCGGCGAACCAGGGTTTGATGCGGATTTTGCTCTCGCTCCAGAACGCCACCATCAGGCAGAACATCGGCGGCACGGCGGCGGCAATCCAGTTCGGCAGCGAGCGCGAGTGAAACGAAAACAGCCAGTAGCCGCCAAACAGCGGCGCGCTCAGGCACAGCAGAAAAAACCACAGAGGTTTTTCCTGGCGTTGTCGCCAGGCGGCCGCCATCGCCCACAGCGCGGCGATGAAGAAAATGGGATTGAGAAAGCCGGCTTCCGCGCTGGTGAACTCGAAGAAGTAATTCAGCGTGGGATGCCACGCGCTGTGCATCCCGGCGTCGCCCGCCACTTGGTTGACGGTGGTCCAGCCATGTTGCGCATTCCAAATGATCACGGGCAAAGTGCAAAGCGCGAAGACGCCGAGCGCCAGCCACGGGCCGGCTTTGCGCAGATGAATGCGCGCCGACGGTTGCAGCGCGAAGAAAATTATCCAGCAGACGATTTGCAGCATCGCGGTGTATTTGCAGAGGAAGCCGAGCCCGAGCGCAAGGCCCGCGACCAGCCAGTCGCGCGTTTTGCCGTCCGCCTGCACCGCGCGCCAGCCGGCGACGCCGGCCCACATCCAGCAGAGCACCAGCGGCGGATCAATCGTCATCAGGATCGAGCCGGCGACGAGCAACGGCGTGGCGAAAGTGATCAGCAGCAGGCAGAACCCCGCGCGGGCGCCGACTTCGCGCGCCATGAAACGCAGCACGAGCACGCTCAGCAGCGCGGCGAACACCGGCGAGAAAAAGCGCACGCCGAATTCCGTGTCGCCGAAGAGCAACGTGCCGGACCACTGGATGAACGCGATGCCCGGCGGCTTGCTGCAATATGACAGCGCGAGATGTTTGGACCAGAGCCATTGATACGCCTCGTCCTCGGTCAGGCCGATGCTGCCAGTGGCAAGAAAAATCCAGCGGCCGATGAGCGCGAGAAAAATCACGACGTAGCCTAGGCGCAGCCATTCCTTTTCCGATTTCCGATTTCCGATTTCCGATTTTGGAACCGCCTCCGGCTGCAACCGGTTTGGCAATTGCGTGTGCCACGCGGGGAAATATTTTTTCCCGATGAAATTCCAGAGCGTTTGCAGCAGCAAGACGAAGGCGATAGCATAGCCCGCACCGAGAATTGCGCCCGCCGTCACGTCGCTGGGATAATGTACGCCGTTATAGACGCGTGAAAAGGCGACGCTGGCCGCCAGCGGAAACAGGAGCCACGCGCTGCGCCGGTAGAATAAAAAAGCGACCGTGGCGAGCGCAAACCAGTTGGCCGCGTGGGCGGACGGGAAACTGTGGCGGTTCGCATTGGCCGGCAACGAGCCGTCGGCCATCGGCGCGACATAGCCTTTGCCAGTCTCGCCAAAGAGTCGGGCGTCGGGCTGGGTGACGAACGGGCGCGGCCTGGCGACGGCATCCTTGATCGTGCCGACGACCAGCGGATCACCGAGGCTGACGACCAGCGCCATCAGCAGCACACACAGTCGCAGGCGCACCGAACCGAAAAACAAAATCACCGGCACCGCGAGGATGATGGCCGGCAGCCACGGCACACCGTTTCCGCTCAAGAGCGGCATGAGCCAGTCGAAGAACGGATTGGCTAGCGTGCTGTTAATGAAATGAAACAGCGCAGTGTCGAACGAGAAAAACCAGTGCATCCGGCGGAATGATAACGGGCGAGGGGAGTTAAACCAAACTCATTTACGGCTGTCGTCATTTTGCCTTGGCAACCAACTGCATCGCCTCGGCGGTCAGCGCGGTGATTTTGCCCCAGGATTTTTCGGCGACCAGCATGCGTTCAGCCATCCACGAACCGCCGACGGCCGCGACCTGCGGCAGCGCGAGATAATTCGGCAGCGAAGCGGCGGTGATGCCGCCGGTGGGAATGAATTTGACGCCCGTGTGGCCGAACGGTCCGATGAGGGCCTTGAGCACGTTCACGCCGCCGAAGGTTTCCGCCGGGAAAAATTTTAATTGTTTCCAGCCAAGTTCCAGCGCTCGCATCACTTCCGTGGGCGTGATGACGCCGGGAAACAGCGGCAGCTGGTGGTCGTGCGCCGCCGTTGAAACCGCTGCGCTCAAGCCGGGCGACACGCCGAACTGCGCGCCGGCATCCACCGCCTGCTTCACGTTGTCTGCCGTGAGCAAGGTGCCTGCGCCCACCACGGCGTCGGGCAGCGATTGGCGGATGCGTGCGATGGCCGCCGCCGCGCCCGCCGTACGAAAAGTGACTTCCAGGCAGTTCAAACCGCCGGCCAGCAGCGCCTCGGTGAGCGGTACGGCGTCCTCCGGCCGGTCAATCACTGCCACGCAGACGAGCCGTGGTTTCAAAATGAATTCGGTATTCATAAAATGGTCAGGCAAGGATACAGGGTTGCAGCCGCGAGTGAACCTGAAATCGAATCGCGATTTTTGTTTTTAATCTTCAACTTTTTAAATTTAAATTCCCCGATGAACATTGCCGTTGAACATATCGCCATTCCCGCCGCCAATCCGGTCTCTCTCAAACGCTGGTATGAACGTGTGCTGGGCGCGCAGCCGGTCTGGGATAACGGCCAGAACCCGCTGACGTGCCTCATTTCATTGGGTAAGGTGTGGTTTGAAATTTATCAGGCCGAAGCGCCGCTGTCCGAACGTGGCAACAACAAACTCGCCGGCTACCGGCATCTCGCTCTGCGCGTGCCGTCACTGACCGCCGCCAGGGCGGAACTAGAGGCGCGCGGTGTGAAGTTCGCGGAAGAAGTCCGGCCGGCGGCGGGCGGCGGTAAGGTGTTGTTTTTCGAGGACGGCGAGGGCAACCTGCTGCACCTTGTGGAGCGCCCGGCGGATTTTCAGGACGGCCTGAAAACGCCGGTCGGTTAATATGGAAACGAGCTGCCAGCGTCATTAATGTTTGATGAAGAATGCCAACCGCCAGGAAGTTCAAGCCCATGGCCATCCGCTGGTCTGGCTCACCGGCGCGAACGGGCTAATCGGAAATTATCTCGTCCAGACGGCGGCCCGTTTTGCCCCGCGCTGGCGCATGCGGGCGTTGACGCGTGCGGATTTTGACCTGCTCGACTTCGCCGCCGTTGACCGCGAGTTCATCCAAGATCAACCGCGCCTGGTCATCCACTGCGCGGCCATTACGACGGTCAGCGACGCCCAGCAACAGCCAGCGCTGGCGCGGCGCGTGAACGTGGAGGTCACGAGGCGGCTGGTGGAACTGGCGGCGGAAATCCCGCTGGTTTTCTTTTCCACGGACCTGGTGTTTGACGGGCGCAAAGGCAGTTATACCGAGACGGATGCGGTCAACCCGCTGCACGTTTATGGCGAGACGAAAGTCGCCGCTGAGGAACTGGTCCTCAATAATTTGCGACACCTGGTCGTGCGCACGTCCCTCAACGGCGGCGTTTCGCCCACGGGCGGCCGGGCTTTCAACGAGCAGCTGCGCCGGTCGTTGGCGCAAGCCGGGCCGGTGATGAAGCTGTTCACGGACGAATTCCGCTGTCCGCTGCCGGCGGTGGAAACGGCGCGGGCGGTCTGGGAACTGGTGGCGAAAAATTGCGCGGGCCTTTACCACGTTGCCGGCGCGGAAAAACTGTCGCGGCGGCAGATTGGCGACTTGCTCCGCCCGCGCTGGCCGGAAATTACCTCGCTGATTGAATCCGGTTCGGCCATGGATTTTCCCGGCCCGACGCGTGCGCTGGACACGTCGCTGGATATTTCCAAGGTGCAAAAAGTCTTGTCCACGCCGCTGCCCGGGCTGGGCGAATGGCTGGCGGCGAATCCGGCGGAAAGTTTCTAGGCCACCCGCCCACCAAAAAAACTCGTCGCCGGGCGGCTGGGCGCTTGCAGCGTCCGGTCACTTCGCTTTCAATTCCAGAACCGTGATGGAGTAGGGGGGGAATTCGCGGGTGAAACTGGTGCCGAGGCCCTTGGTTTTTTCAGTGATAGGCACAATCTTTTTCGGCGCTTGGATGGAATTGGTGTCTTCCGGACTGCTGGCTTGCAAGACTATCGCGGTGCCTTTGGCGGCGATGCTGGCGACGCCGGTGATCTCCACTTTCACCGGCTGCGTGGTGCCAAGGCCGTTGACGACTTTCAGGAAAATCGTCCCGCTCCGGCTGTCGCGCGTGGCGTCAAAAAACAGTTTCTCCACCGGCTGCGCCGGCGGACGCGGCTGCAACACGCCTTTGCGTTTGCTGGCCGGCGGTTGCCAGGATACCACCGGAATGTTTTCGCCGGCGGTGGCCAGCACGGTGTCGCCGTGTTGCGTGCTGAACATCTTTTGCGCGTAATAGGAGGGTGAACCGTAGCTGGTGAGCGCGTCGTAGCCGATGAGGTCGCTGGGCCATTGCATCGAACCGCCTCGGCCCAGGTCGCTGACGTTGACAAACAGTGGGGCGTAGCAAGAAATCAGGATGAGATCGGAATTGCGTTCCATGCCGGTCATCCACGCCGCGTCACCGAGCGCGCCGGCCATGTTGGGCGTGGGACTGCCGGAACGGGTGGCCCATTCGCCAACGAAAACTTTTGGGCCGGTGCGTTCATGGCGGTCATATTCGTGGGCGCGCAGTTCCATGGCCTCCTCGGAATTAGGATAAAGATGATCGTCCACCAAATCCGGCACGCGCGATTTCACCCGGGTGGTGGCGATGACCTTAAGCTGTGGATATTTCGCCTTAAACGCGTCGAAAAATTGCGCGAAGCGCCCCTCGTAGCTGCCGGATTTGTCAAACCAGTCCTCGTTGCCCACTTCGACATAATGCAGTACAAACGGTGCCGGGTGGCCGTCTTGGACGCGTTGCGCCCCCCACGGGGTGTTCGTTTCGCCGGTGACATATTCAATCTCATCCAGCGCGTCTTGGACGTAGGGTTTCAGGCCCTCACCGGGCTTGATGTAGTCGTGTTGCAGCGCATAGCCGGCATTGACGGCCAGCACGGGTTCCATGCGCAGGTCTTCGCACCAGCCGAGAAACTCCAGCAGGCCGAATCCGTCCGTGGACCAGTAATTCCACGGGCTGCGGTGGCCGGCTCGCTGCGCCGGGTCGCCGATGGTTTTCTTCCAGTCAAACCGCTCGTTGAAGTTATCCCCTTCGAGATAATTGCCGCCGGGGAAGCGAAGAAATTTCGGCTGCATCTCCGCCAGCAATTGCATGATGTCCGGCCGGCGGCCGTTCGGCCGTTCTTTATACGTCGGCGGAAACAGCGACACCTGTTGGAACCAGATTGTGCCGGGCGAAGCCGTGGTGAGGGTGAACTGATTGTTTTTGGACGGCGCCACCTTTCTGGTTTTTAGTGTGACGTCGAATTTTTTCCAGTCGCCGGTCAGGCCGTTGATGGTCGCGCTGGCAAAATTGGTTTTGCCATCCGCGCTGGTGATGGCGGCGGTCAGCGGGCCGCTGAAACCGCCGGCCGCTTTGGCGTAAAACGAAACGTGGTAGCTGGTCTTGGGCCGGACCGGTATGCCCCAGTAGCCGCCGTTCACGATGCCGGCCGGTGAATCTTTCGTGGCCGCTGCCGCGTCCAGTTTCAAGCTGGTGTCCAGGGCGGTGTTGAGTGGCGTGGCGGGATCGAGCGCAATGGTGGCACTGCCCTTGGCGCTCCAATACTTCACCGCGTTGGTACTGGCCTTGAACGTGCGGTTGCGCAGAAGTTCGCCGTAAAGTCCGCCTTCGTAGGAAAAATTGATCTCCTCGGTCATCAGGCCATAAAGCGTCGGGCTGACCCTGGCCGTAATCTGGTCAGCCTTGATTTCCAGGACCGGGATCAGATTCGTCGTCTCCGCGTGCAAATTCGTCGCCGTGCCGCCGGTGCCGAGGAGCATTGAAACCAATAATTTTACCGGCCATCGGCCGGAGGTGGGTTTTGACATGAAGTTCATGCGTAAATTATTTGGTTTGGCCTAATGAAAAGTCCAATTTATTCGCCGCAAAAATTGGCAAGACCGGCGGTGTCGGGTAATGGCACATTTCGCGCACAGAGCGTTAAGGTGGCGCTGGGAAAAATTATTTTGGCTTCCTTTGCGTTCTTCGTGCGATCCATAAAAAATTTCAAATCAGGCCATCGCCGTCACCCGGCCCGTAGAGGGAGGCTGGAACAAACGATTAACGTCGTTTCATTAGTACTGGGCCTCAGCCCGGTGCTAATGAGAAAAGTTTTCGCACCAACTCATTTTAATTACGGACCCTTGGTGCGCGTGACGATTTGCGCAGCCGCCCAGCGCGCGTGTTCGGCAATCAACGGTTCAGGGTCTTGCGCGGCTCTTTCCAAGGCGGGCAGGGCGGATGGATCGCCCGCATTCCCCAGCGCCACGCAGACATTCCGCAGCAGGCCGCGCCGTTTCGTCCGCACCATTGGCGTGCCGGCGAATCTGGCTTTGAAGCCGGCGGCGTCAAGTTGGAGCAGTTCAATTAAACTGGGCGACTGCAAATCTCCCCGGATGTGCGGTTTCATCAAATTGCCTTCGCGGGCAAACCGGTTCCAGGGGCAGGCCGCAAGACAATCGTCGCAGCCATAAATCCGGCGGCCGATGGCCGGGCGCAGTTCCACCGGAATCGCGCCTTTCAATTCAATTGTCAGGTAGGAAATGCACCGGCGCGCATCCAGTTGAAACGGCGCGGTGATGGCATTCGTCGGACACGCCGCGAGGCAGCGGGTGCAGTTGCCGCAGTGGTTTTTCTCTGGCGCATCCGGCGCCAGCTCCAGGGTCGTCAAAATCTCCGCGAGAAAAATCCAGTTGCCGAGCCGGCGGCTGATGACGTTGGTGTGTTTGCCGACAAAGCCCACGCCGGCGCGTTGGGCGAAATCGCGTTCCAACAGCGGACCGGTGTCCACATACCAGAGCGAACGCGTCTCCGCGCCGCCAAGTTGGTTGACAAAGTGCGTCAGGCTTTTCAGGCCTTCACCCAGCACGTCATGGTAGTCGGTGAATTGGGCATACCGGGCCACCATGCCGGATTTCCAATTTTCATTTTCGAAATTTTGAGTTTCAGTTTTATAACTGGCCGCCAGCCCGATGACGCTTTTCATGCCGGGCAAAACTTTCTGTGGTTCGACGCGTTTATCGGCATTCCGCTCCAGCCAGTTCATCTCGCCGTGTTTTTTTTGGGCCAGCCAATCTTGAAACGGCTCCGCGCTGGCGGGCGGTTCAGCGGTGGTGAAACGGCAGTCGTCAAAGCCGAGTTCCACCGCGCGTTGACGGATGGCGCTTTTCATCGCTCCGAACGCCGGGCCAGCTTGAACTGCAAAATGATCTGCTGCGCAACTTCGCGGGCGGAACGCTGGTCGGTGTTGATGAGCACGTCAGCCTGCTGGTAAAATGGCGCGCGGAGTTCCAGCAGTTCGCGGATTTTGCGCTGCGGGTCGGAATCGTGGAGCAGGGGACGATGCGACTGGTTGCGGACGCGCTCCCAGATTTTTTCCTTGGAAGCCCAGAGGCAGGCTACGAGCGCGTGCGTTTTCAGCGAAGTGAGATTTGCCGGTTCGGCCGGCAGGCCGCCGCCGGTGGCAATCACGGTCTGGCGGCGGGCGGTCAGTTCGCCCACCACCTGCCGTTCCAGCGCGCGAAACGCCGGTTCGCCGTCCTTGGTAAAAATGTCGGCGATGCTCCGGCCGGTGCGCGTCTGGATGAGGTCGTCTGTGTCGAGAAATTCAAAATGCAACTGTTCGGCAACCAGCCGGCCGACGGACGTCTTGCCCGTGCCCATGAAGCCGATGAGCGCAAGGTTGACGAGTTGGCGGTCGCTGTGCATCGCCATGAATTAGCGGAAATCGCCCGCCGACGCACGTCAAATTCAACGGCTCGACACCGCCGCCGATTTTTGGTATCTTCTGATTGTGAAATTGCCGCCGGTCATCTTGGCTTCGGCTTCGCCGCGTCGCGCGGAACTGCTCAAGCTGTTGCAGATTGATTACCAAATCGTGCCGGGCAACGTGGCGGAAGTGGCGCACGAGCACCTTTCCCCGCTGGAAATCTGCCAACTCAACGCCCACCGCAAAGCCTTTGCCGTGGCCAAGAAAATTCCCGACGCGCTGGTGCTGGGTGCGGATACGCTGGTGTTTCTTGATAATGAAATCCTCGGCAAGCCGCGGAACCTTGCCGCCGCGCGGCGGATGTTGGCGCGCCTGCAAGGCCGGCAGCACCAAGTCGTGACCGGTGTCAGCCTGATTCATTTGCGCAAGCATCAGGAACGTATTTTCGCCGTCAGCACCGACGTTTTGTTTCATCCGCTTGATGCCGCGCAAATCCGTGAATACGTTGCCGGGGTGCACACGCTTGACAAGGCGGGCGCCTACGCCATCCAGGAATCCGGCGAGAAAATTATTTCCGAAATCTCCGGTTCCTACAGCAATGTCGTCGGCCTGCCGGTGGAGTTGCTGCGCGAAGAACTGGCGGCGTGGGGCGAACCGAGAACTTAAAAAATCTCCGGCGCTCCCGGCGCGGTAAATGGTTTCAGCGCATCGCCGGATGCTCCGTCAGCAGCCGGTTCAGATTGGTTCTGGCCTCCGATAAATTGGGATCCAGTCGCAGCGCCTCGCGGAACCGGGCAGCGGCCCCGGTAAAAACTCCAATATTGGCATAGGCATTTCCCAGGTTGAATTGCGCGCGGGCGTAACCCGGCCGCACCGCCACGGAATTGCTGAAACAGTTTGCCGCGTTCGTCCAGCCGCCGTGCTGCGAAAAATAAATTCCTAGGTCGAACTGGATGTCGGCGTCGCGCGGCTCCAAATCGGCGGCCGCCTGCAGGTGGGCGAAGGCGTTGGTGGTTTCGCCCGCTTCCAGGAGGCTCATCGCGAGGTTGAACTGGCTTTGTGGAAAGCGCGGCTCCGTGTCCACCGCCGCCTGGTAGCAAATCCGGGCGCGCACGTCGTCGCCGGATTTTTCATAGGCTTTGCCGAGGCAGTTCTCGGCGGCATAATTGTCCACCGTCACGTCCACCGCGTGCCGGAACAGGGTGATGCTGTCGCGCCAGAGGACAATTTGATTGGCCGTCACCACCAGGCAGCCGGCCAGGGCCGCGCCGCCCAAAATCGGTAAAATGATTTTTCCCCGCGGCCGCCGGTCAAACAATTCCTTTGCCCCCCAGACGACCGCGATGAAAAAACCAATGCTGGGAATATAAGTATAGCGGTCAGCCATGGACTGCGCGCCGACTTGCACCAGCCCGATGGTGGGCACGAGCGTGCCGAGAAACCAGAACCAGCCGAAGGCGAGAAACGGCTGCTGGCGCCATTGGCGGACGCATAAAAGCGTCCAGACCGCCAGCATTGCCGCCGCGCCGAGCGCCAGCGCCACCGGCCAGTGACGCGGATGCGGATAAATGATGGCGAGATCGGCCGGCCAGAAAGTTTTGGCGGTGTAGCGCGCGTAGGCTAGCGCGGCGTTGGCGAAGCGTTCGCTCCACGCCATTTTCGACACCACCGCGCCGCCGCCGGATTGAACGAGATACGTCACCGCGCTGGCGGCCGCCGCGAGCAGGAAAAACGGGACTTTTTCCAGCAGCAGCTGGCGAAAATTGGAAGCCGGCTGCCGGAAGTTTGGAATTCGTTGGAGCGGCCAAAAATCCAGCAGCAGCAATGCGAATGGGAGCGTCACCACCATCGGTTTGCTCATCAGTCCGAGCGCAAAAAGAAACAGCGCGAGCAGATAATAGACTTTGGACTTTGGACTTTGGACTTTGACCAAACCCGCATACCGCACATACACCATGAGCGTCTGCAGCCAGAAAAAAGTGCTCAGCACATCCTTGCGTTCCGCCGCCCACGCGACGGATTCCACATGGAGCGGATGCCACGCGAACAATGCCGCCACGAAGGCGCTGCGCCACAGTGCACCGGTGCTGCCGCGCAGAAATAGAAAGACCAGCAGCGTGTTCGAGATATGAAAAAGCAGGTTGACTAGGTGATGCCCGCCGGCATAAACGCCGAACACGTTGCAATCCGCTTGATGCGAAATCCAGGTGAGCGGGTGCCAATTGGCCTGTTCACTCGTCGTGAATGCCCAGACCAGATTGGTTTCGTTCAGTCCGCTGGTGACATGGGGATTGAAGACGATGTATTGCTCGTCATCAAAAATAACGAATGGATGGCGGGTGATCGGCCAGTAGATTGCCGCCGTTACCAGCGCGAGGACGAGGACGATCAGTGCGAAATATTTTTTTTGGAGGTGTGCTTCCGTCATAGCTCAAAGCCAGACCGTCTCCCGCTGCCGCTGGTGGAAACGAACCGTCTCCGTGTAACCGACGCTGCGGGCCAGCTCGACCGCCTCGGTGAAATTCAGGCCGACTTCGCCCGGCGCGTGTGCGTCCGAACCGAAGGTGATGGGCACATGCTTGAGCAACGCCCGCTGGAGCAGTTCGCGCCCGGGATAAATCTCTTTGCAATCTTTCCGCAGGCCGGCGGTGTTCAGTTCAATCGCGCCGCCGGCCTGCGCTACGGCGTCCAGAAACGTTTCATAGAGCGGCGTGCAGTCCTGTGCCGGGCGGATGCCGAATTTTTTCGGCAAATCAGCATGCCCGATGATGTCAAACAGTTTTGATTTCGCTGCCAGCGTGAGCCGTTCAAAATAATTCGACCACACTTTCCAGGCGTCGCGTTTTTTCCACTCGGACAGCTTGGCCGGATTGTCAATATCCCATGACTCGGAGACATAGTGGACGCTGCCGATCAGGTAATCCCACGGCTGGCGCGCGGCGAGTTCGCAGATCCAGTCCTCATGGCCGGGCAGAAAATCCACCTCCAGCGCGAGGCGGATGGTGAGCTGGGGAAATTGCTTTTGCGCCAGCCGGACTTTGGCGACGTATTCATCCAGCTGGCCGGCGCGCATCCGCCAGTCGTCAAAATCATCATGGCGCATCGGCGAATGGTCAGAGAAGCCGATTTCCGTCAGGTTCAGTTCCACGGCGCGGCGCGCGTAATCCACCGGCTCGCCACTCGCGTGGCGGCAAAGCGGCGTGTGCATGTGATAATCGGCGGGTAACGACACGGCCGGGAGTTTCAAGTTTCAGCTTTCAAGTTTCAAGCGTCGAATGCGATTCTAGCCGGCTGGACGATGGAAAATTACCGTTTAGAAAAATCGTTCCAGCCTGGCCCATCATCACCCTGGTTGGCCCGGTGTTCCAAGACCTCCAGCCGGACGACGGTTTATTCAATCCGGCTGGGAAGCCTGGCGCGGCGTCAATTCTGCCAGCGCTCCGGGCAAATCAATTCTGTCCGGCTTCAAGCTGCTTGATTAGGATGGCCACGGACAAGCCCGCCAGCAGCGCCACCGACAGCTTGAAACGATCATGCGAATGAAATTGTAGTTCCGGCAGCAGGTCGCTGCTGGCGATGCAGAGAAACGAGCCGGCGCAAAACGCCAGCGCGCAGCCGAGCATGGCCCCGTGCGCGCCGGCAAAATGGCTCGCGCCAAAATAAAATAGCGCCGCACCCAGCGGACTCGCCAGCGCAAAGAAGCCGTTCAGGACGTGCCGGGAAAATTTTGATTTGCCGCCGGCGTGCATCAAGGTGGAGACCGCCATCGCGTCAAACGGCTTGTGTAAAATTACAACCAGCGCGACGCCGAGACCGGCCAGTGGCGCGTGTCCTTGCGCGCCGGCATCCACGGCGGCGGCGAGCGCCAGTCCGTCCAGCAGCGAGTGCAGCGTCAGCCCGAGCGCGGTGCCCACCCAGGAAAGTTGCTTGGCGGATTTGTCCGCGAGTGTGTGCGCGTGTTCGCCATGCTCATGCGCATGGGCTTGATCGTGTTCGCAGCAATCCTCCGGGTCGCCTTCCGGCAAATCGTGGTGGTGAAAATGAAAAAAGCGCTGGACGAAAAACATGACCAGAAAACCACCGAGCAGCCAGTTCACGGTGCGGTCGAGCGATTGGAGCTGCGCCACCGCATCCGGCAGGAAATGGAGTAGTGCAATGCCGAGCATCAGCCCCGCCACGAGGCTCACGGCCATTTGCAGCCGCGTATGGGTGAGATGAATTGCCAGCAGCAGCCAGCCGCCGGCGAGCGAGGCCAGCAGAACCAGGACACAATAAATCGCCAGCAATCCGCCAGGCGAAAGCCGGGGTGCGGTTGCGGTAATGGTTTCAGCAAACATGGCAACGATTTAACGATGTTAGCCGATAATTTGAAAATTGCGACAAAATGGTGAACCCCGGTAGTCACTCGTATAATTTTTTTATTTTCCACAAACAGTTGGTGGTTAGCCGGGCAAACATTGACTAATCCGCAGGGTTTCTTCGCTTCAATGCTCCATTAAGGGATCATGCCTTTGACAAATAATGATTGCAAAACGGGTAGGGCGGGCAGTCCTCTGACCGCCGAACTCGTGGATTGGTAATGGCGGCTGGCTGCAAAGACTGGCGCGCCCGGAGTGATGCGCTCTGCCCGCATTCCGTGAACGACCATGTCCCACTCCATTCGCATAATGAGCGGCATATGGTATGCTGTTAGTAGGATATGAATATGAGACTGTTAGCATTTATGTTGGGGGCAGCCGTCTCGGCTTTGTTCTTAACGGCCTTCATGGCCGGAAAGTTGGAATTCAAATGGCCGGCGTTGAACCAATTCGGCGACAGCAGCTTAAGTTCAAAATCCGTGAACTGGCTGGGAGGCATTGCCTTTATCGGTGCCTTGTTGATTTGCTTGATCTAGTGTAGTGGCCCGCAATTAACTACTCATTTGGCTGAACACTTGGATTGCGTGCAACCGGGTTGAACTTGGTCCAAGCGTCGGCGGCAGCGAGCGACCTTCTCAAGTATTTTCTCCACACTGGCC
>Ga0302320_10001943_pt1 | contig 49276 bp, 44 predicted proteins | sample Bog_T0_3_FD_202130 | JGI IMG/M metagenome (GOLD analysis project Ga0302320, IMG submission 202130) | Peat permafrost microbial communities from Stordalen Mire near Abisko, Sweden - Bog_T0_3 | ecosystem: Environmental > Terrestrial > Soil > Wetlands > Peat | place: Sweden: Abisko, Stordalen Mire... | reverse complement strand
GCGAAGCGTAGCAGGGGAAAAGGGGATCATCGTGCCGATGAACCTGAAGAAGCAACAGTTTTTGATCGCCTCACCCTGACCTCGCCAGCATCCCCCTCAGATCTGGACTGCGTAACATCAGAGTTGTAATTAGCCGCCATGGAGAGAACAGGGGGTTTTAACCCCCTGAAAACAGCCCCAAACATTGCGGACTTTACAGGCAGTGGAAAAACTCTATTTTGCCATTAGTTTTGAAGGGGCATGGCTTTAGCCGTGCCGATAAGGTCAATCAACCTAAAAACAGCAGTTGCTTGTGGGTTGAGGAGTTCACCCACCCCAAAACGTTGTCATCCTGAGCGAGCGAAGCGAGTCGAAGGCCTGCCCTGAGCGAAGCCGAAGGGGACCTGCATTTTCGTGGTTTTTAGGCTCACCTTTTTGGTGATTTCCCAAGTGCGATAAAACGCGCGTCCAACTTGCAGTTCAACTATCTCATCAATCTTACTGCCGGATCAAGGATCAAATCAGTGTTGGCTTTAGCCACCGAGGGACGTATTTCAGGATTTCTTGGCGAAATACAGCCTTTTTCCGCTGCCTGTTTAGGCACGGGTTCAAACAATCCGAAGCAAGTACAACTATAGTACGAGGCCGTTTTCAGTTTGAGCATGAACTTTCCAAGCTCCATCCTTGAATCGCCTTTTGATTCAAGGGTCGGAAGCCACAAACATCAATCTGGACTTCAGACAATAAATTGAAGATTCTATTGTCCCCTGTCCATTCCTGCACTCGGGAGATTGCGCTCGGATGCCGCGCCTTCCATTTGCCTCGGCTCCTTGGACATTGCATCCGGCGCGGTTGTTCAGGCGCGAATGATTTGCGTGCCCTGCCGTTCGAAGGGTGCAAGTTGCTCGGCAGTGGCGCCCGTGTCGGTGATCAACACATGGATCTCATTGGCTGGGCAAATAAACGCAGGGCTGACCTTGCCCAATTTGCTGGAGTCGGCGGCAACGATCACCTTTTTGGCCTGCTTGAGCATCTTGCGATAAACCAATGCCTCGTCGGCTTCCAGCGAGGTGGCTCCCCGCTCGGCGTCAAGCCCGGTCACGCTCAAGAAGACTTTATCCATATAGATATTGTCGAGGAAGGTGAGAGCGGCGTTGCCGGTGAGCGAAAAGGACCAGGCCCAGGGAACCACCCCACCCGTCAAAAACGTGCGGATGCCGGGCTGGTTGCACAGTTCCATGCCGATATTGATGCCATTGGTCACCACCTGAATCTTGTCCCGATGGCGCAGGCTGCGCCCGATATGCGTGGTCGTGGTTCCTGCGGTCAGTCCGATGGTCTCGCCTGCCAACACGAGCTCGGCGGCAGCGAGTCCGATGCGGCGTTTCTCCGAGGCATGACGCTGTTCGCGGGCGATGAAGGAACTGTCGTAGCGAAAGGGCTCGTAAAGCAGCGGCTCAACCAGTTCTGCGCCCCCGTGGGTGCGGCGAATCAGGCCCCTGGCTTCAAGGCGGGCAAGGTCACGGCGAATACTGGGGGCAGAGGAACCGGCGACAGCCAGAAGTTCTTCGATGGTTGCAGACCCGGCGCGGAGCAGGAATTTGACGATCTGTTCAGAACGGCGCGTGATGGACTCGGACATATCTCAGCGATTTTACGCTGCCGGGCATACAACTTGGTGCAGAATGAAAAGTTTTCGAAGGAAACTTTCACCGTTCGAGATGTTTTCTTCAGGACTTTGATCATTCATGAGGTATATGATCGTTTTATAGCAGAAAATCGCTGGCCGTTGCCAGCCGCCGGAGTCGAAGAATGCCGAGTTTTGCTCATGAAATGTTGCGGGAAATCTATGAACAGCCAGAAGCACTTCGGCGCACCCTCGACCTTTATCTGACGAAGGACGGATTAAATCCGGAAGTGGCAAAACGGCTTGCCGATTGGCTCAGTCCCTCGGGCGAGATCCTGATCGCGGCGTCGGGCTCCAGCCGCCATACCGGCCTGGCTGCCGAGATCCTGCTTGAGGACCTTTGCGGGTTGGCAGTGGATGTGGAGTATGCCAGCGAATACTGTTGCCGTGGAGGCAGCAGCCAGTCCGGCGCACGGCAGCCCAGCGTGCTGGTGCTTTCGCAGTCCGGCGAAACCTCCGACACTCTGGCGGCCCTGCGCGAAGCGTTGAACCGTGGACAAAAAACTCTGGCCATCACCAATGCTGCCCACTCCACCATGGCCAACGAGGCCGTCATCTCGATGCCGTTGGCGGCAGGCGTTGAGCGGGCCATTCCGGCTACCAAGAGCTTTACCTGCCAGTTGGCAGTGCTCTACCTGTTGGCCCTCTTTGAGGGCGCTCGTCTGGGCCGCATGGACGCTGCGACGCTCTCCGGGCATATCAACGATCTGAGCGCAGTAGGAAACAGCATTGCAGAGCAACTGGACGGCTGGAAAGAGCAGATGGCCGCGCTGGCGGCAAAGTACAAAAACGCTTCCACCTTCCTCTTTTTAGGCCGCGGCATTCACTATGCCATTGCGCGCGAAGGCGCATTGAAGCTGAAAGAAGCCTCGTATGTGCACGCCGAGGGCTACCCCACTGGCGAACTGAAGCATGGCCCGAATGCCCTGGTCAGCGACCGCGTCCCGCTGGTGGTGATTGCCACAGTGGATCGCGCCCTGGAGTCTTCCGTTCTGCGTTACGAAAAGACCCTGCAACTGCTGCGCGATATGAAAGCGCAGGGAGCCAGAGTGATTGCCCTGGCCAACACGGGCGATGAGGAAGTCGCAGGCATCGTAAGCGATTGTGTCTGGGTCAAGCCCGCGCCGGAATACCTGCTGCCCATTTCAGAAGTGGTTCCGCTGCAGTTGTTCTCTTACTTCATGGCTCTGGAGCATGGAGTGGATGTGGACCGGCCCCGGAATCTCTCCAAAGCCGTGGTGGAAACAGTTGCGTAGCGCCTGGCAAGATGAAGGAAGATGAAAAATTATTCTGGCAACTGAATGAATTGCAAAGCAGAGGCCGATCATCACTGCGGTCGCCATCACGCACAACATACCCGTGACGAGTGTCGTGACCGCATGATTCGGTAAGGACAGAATTGCAACGTGGGCCTACTGGCCGGCTTTGGTGTGGGTGTCCGCGCCCACACTTCTTCATGAGCGACTACCGAATCGCACGATCTTAAGACTAGTTCTCTGACCGCATAATCCCGTTCCACTGGCTCGTGCCTTCCCAGGTCTCAAAATCGAGACCTGGGGCACCCACCGTTGGTACAACTTCAAGCGGTCAGAGACCGAGTTCTAATAGATGGCCGATGGGTGCGCATCGTAGGGCTGGCCATACTTATTTCGATGTGAGGCGGCAGGTTTGGGCGTCTCTGGGAGCGCAATCACTCCGAGATCGACATGGTCGGCAGAGATGTGGACCCGATGAGTAAAGGAATCGAGCGAGGTTTGGTCTTCGCCCTCAACCCAGAGGTGGAATGTATAGTCGCCCGGCGGAACATCCTGCAAGCGAAAGTGTTCCCGGATATCCTCGACCGCGTAATAGCGAGTGGCAACCGAGATCACCACTGCGCTCATCCCGGGATGAATATTGCAGAAGATGTACGAGATACCTTCCCGGCTGAATTTCACTGTTCTTGTAGAGCCCGCTTCGTAGAGGCCGAGGTCGAAGCGGCGGCCATCAAACAGCGAGAAGACGTTGTGGAAGAATGGATCGGCGTTCGGGAATTGCACCAAGCTGCCTACGGGAACAACGAGCAGGTGCGGCGAGAACTGCTTGTCTTTCTGGAGCAGGGTGTAAACGCGGTCAGGGTCAGGCGCCGGCGTGCCTGCCGGATGAAGCGGCATGAGCCAGATCGCAGCCGATGGTTGTGCCTCCTTGCGGGCTTTAGCCTCCTGTTTCTGGGCAGGGCGTTTAAGTTGCGCTGTCACCGTTACCGGTCCCTGTGCGGCCGATCTGGGCGCAGCGCCGGCAAGAAGGCCGAGGGCCGCAATTCCGGCAGTGAGAGACCACGCTTTGGCAAGAATCTTCATGTCTTAAAACCTGTAGCCCGCGGCTGCGCCAAATATATTGGCAGTCAAGTGCTGCCCCAGCGCAGGAGAGCTGTCGATTCTCCTGAACTCGAACGAGAAGAGTGTAGAGGCGGTAGGGCTGAAGATAGCATTGGAGAAGATCGTCGCGTTGCGCGCGAGACTCTGATACGCATTTGGATTCAATGGGAGATAGGGCCGCAACTGACCCGCGAAAAGATTATCAAGCCCGTAGGCGGTGTTGAATTCGAGGCGTTGGCCGGCTCGCGCCTTCAATTGCGTCCAACCTCCGACATCATCGAGCGGGCGAAAGTAGGAATATTCACCGCGCAGCCTGTATGCGTAGTCTTTGAAGGCGCCACCACCAAGCCCACCAAGGCCAGCGCCGCGATAGGCGCTGCCGCTTGCCTCAAACCTCGAAGAAAATGGTATGCGGAAGTCGATGGTGGCGGCCCATGCGTCGAAGCGGATTCCTCCGCTGGAATGCGGGCTGAAGTAGCCGCCGATTCCCACGTCAGGACCAGAAGCTTCATCGCCCCGCGCGTAGGCAATGCGGGCTTCACTTCCAGGCCAGCGACTGCTTTCTGCAAGGCTGGTTCCGGGCAGCGCCGAAAGGCCGGAGCCCGCATAGGCAGGGTCCGGTATGTCTGCGACAGCGGCCTCCATCTTCAAACGCGAAGAACCGCCGAGCGCAACGCTTTGTTCCGCTCCAACCTGCGGTAGCCAATTCCAAAGATTGCCGGACCACGCGAGGGCGGGCTGCGCTACCGCGGTGAGTGAAGTCGGCGAGTTCGGGTTCACGATCGGGCGATCCATCTCGAAAAAGGTCCGCGTATGATTCCAATCCAACTCGGCGTGGGCGGTGCGCAACCGCACGAAGCCGCCGCCGTCGGCATAGCCGGCCCCACTGTTGGATTGACCGCTGCCTCCGAAGAAATCTATGCGCAAGTCGGCTGCCGACGTGGCGCCGAAGAGGTGCGGTCCGCGCGCGTCTAGCCCCAGAACGGTCTGGCGCAGAGACAATCCGGTGGCGCGACTGCCGCCGGTCGTCAGCGTTGGTGACTGAGCCACATCCACTCCGTTCGTGTTCGCAAAGGTGTTCATCAGGATCAAGCCGGTTAGTTTGAACGGAAACTTCGACTGGGTTTCGACTTTTGCCTGCTCGTGGACCGCGATCTCGCTTTGTTCGAGGTCCGCCTGTTCGCGGAGCTTGTCCACCTCGGCGTGAAAGGAAGCAATCTCTTGTTGGCCGTGATCCAGCTCTGGTGCGGCGTGCGGAGTTCCTGTGGCGGCGGCCAGTTCCGTCTGCAATTCGGAAACCTGGTTGCGCAATTGCCGAATCTGACTCAGCGAGGACTCGAGCGCGGATTCCTCCTGGGAGACCGCCGCTGAGAGTTGCTCCACCCGGTGCTGCAAGGTGGCTATCGGACTCATGCCGGCGCTTGATTTCTCCTGGGGCTGCTGAGCCGCAACGAGGCGAGCCGTGAGCAAAAGCGAAATCGCGAAGGAGCAGGATCTTGGCCAGTTCATTGGGGATTTCCTCCTTGAGTTGGGAGCGGTGTGTCCTGCGGCGACGGAGCTGTCGCGCTGATCCCAGGGATGTGACGATTCAACTTTAATTGAAAAATCGTCACGCCCGGGCGTGTGCTCATCAAGGTCACGCACCCCCCATGCTCCTTGGCGATGGCGTTGGCGAGCGTCAGGCCGAGGCCGGTACCGCTGTGCTTGCCTTCGCTCACGAATGGTTGAAAGAGCGAGTCGCGAATGTGCTCCACCACTCCTGGACCGGAATCGGTAACGGTCAGGTCTATTTCCTCGTCGGAGGTTGCAATCGATACGACGACCTCGCGTCTTCCTTCAGCCCGATGCGCGGACTGGCAGGCATTCAAAAGAAGATTGTAGATCGCCCGCTGCAATTGCTTGGCATCGACCGTGGCAGTTGCCCGCGCAGGGTCTTCGCACACCATGCGGAGGGCAACGCCCTCAGCTTCTGGATGAGCTTTAAGCAGCGAGATAGCATTCTCGACGATCCGCACCATCGAATCATCTTCGCGATGCAGTGCCCCGCCGGTTCTGCTGAAGATCAGCAGCGATTCCAGCAGATCGGTCGCACCGTGGACTGCGACCTGGATATCCGTGAAGAGTTCCCTCCGCTCTCTTGCGGAGAGGCGCGAAGAGGAGAGGAACTCGGCGTTCGCGTAGATCGCGGCAAGGTAATGCCTGAGGTCGTGCGAAACAGAACTCGCCATGCTGCCGATGGTTGCAAGCCGCTCGGCGTCGAGCAGGGCGCGATTGGTGGCGAGTATCTCGTCGCGCATTGCGGAGAATGCCGCGCTCAACTCGCGCACCTCGCGAGTGCCGTTCACGGGGAGAGGATGGGAGGTTTCGCCGGAGCCAAAGGCACGTACTCCCTGGGCGAGCATTTCAAGAGGCCGGGTGACGACGCGCGCGAGGCCAATCATGAGCAGCGACCCGAAAACGAGTGCCGCGGCTCCGAGAAGCAGAACGAGCCTATTGATCTCGCGAGTAGCGCGGTCGGCCTGCTCGAAGGTCTTGAGCACGGCAAGATGAAGCTGTCCGCCGGCCTCCGCTGAGAGGTCGAGCCCGGTAGCAAGATAGTGCTCACCACCAAGGGATATCTCCACTGCCTTTCCCTCGCCTGCAAAGGTGAGCGCAGAGAGCTTCAGTTGCAACTCGTGCTGGCGCTCCGGCGAAAGAGTGCTGGCCATGATCCCTTCACCGGCGAGAAATGTAGCATCGTCGCCGGAGGCCAGGCTGATGAGACCCACGACCTTGCTGTCGACGTGGTAACCGCTTATCACATAGCCGAGAAGCGTTCCATGCACCTCGTCTCCGAAATAGAGCGGACGCACAGAGACGTCAAAGAGCCTGCCTTCGGCTGCCACGTAATGCTGCGCAGGACGACTGACGGCCTCCTGAAGAGCTTCTGAAAGCGCAGTTGTTGGCGCGGCCCCGCGGGTGTTTACGGTCAGGAGTTGGCCGTGCTTATCGGCCAGTGCGAAGATGTCGCTCCCAGCTACCTGCCACAGCTCAATTGCCTCGTCGGCGATGGTTCGCCGGTCGCTGGTGGTCATCAGCGCCTTGAGGCTGGGGAGATCGGCGAGCAACGCGTTCTCATGAATGAGCTCATCGCGGCGCTGGCGCTGCAGATTCTGGAAAGTGATGAGAGAATGCGCGAGGTCGGAGGAGAGCTCCCGCGCCACATTCGAGCGTACTTGATTGCGAACAATCAGGAGGCTGACGCCGGTCACCGTCGCAATCACGGCGATGAGCACCAGAATCAGCAGGACACGAGTTCGAACACTCCGCATATGCGGCATCAGGCAGTTGTGCTCTCAGGGGGCAAACTTATACCCTGCCCCGTATATGGTCTGAAGATGGCGCGGATTGGCTGGGTCGGCCTCAAGCTTCTGCCGAAGCTTCAGAATCTTGTTATCGACGGTTCGTGTCGTCGGGTAGGAATTGTAACCCCAGACATCGCTGAGTAACTCGTCGCGGCTGAGAACACGCTCGGGATTCTCCGCGAAAAAACGAAGCAGTTTGAACTCGTGCGCGGTCAGAGTTACAGATTGGCCATCACGCCAGACGGTCATTCTGAGAAAGTCGATCTCGCAATTGCCAAACTTGTACTTCGTTGTCGGCTCCGGCTTTCGGCGACGGCGGATGCAGGCCTGAACGCGTGCGAGAAGTTCGCGCGGACTAAAGGGCTTGGTGATGTAATCCTCCGCACCAAGTTCAAGAAGCAGCACCTTGTCAACAACTTCGCTGACCGCGCTGAGGATCAAGACGGGCGTACCCGGGGCGCTCTCCATCATTTGCCGGCATGCTTCCCGGCCAGAGAGTTGTGGCAGGATGAGGTCGAGGACAACAGCCGCAGGTCCACACGATCGAAAAAGGTCCACTCCGGATTGGCCGTCCGAAGCGATTTCTACCCGGTAACCGTGTTCGTGAAAAAGGCGCTGGAGGACCTTTTGCATCCGTGGGTCATCCTCGACGATCAGAATCGTCTCCTGATTTTCCTTCATGCAACGTCCTCCGACCTTTGGTCTTTACCATTCAACGTCCATTCCCATCCTGCACCGAAGCAATGGTCAAACGCGCATTCTCTTTGAGAAATTACAATCCAATTACATTTTCTCTTCATGTACCTATGCGGAGTGCGCTTCCAAAAACCGCCGTGTGCGATCCATAATATTTTCTGAGGCCGAACCCAGTTCACGGGCGTCTCTGCTGGATGAGACCAGATTTTACACAATCCCGGCGAAATTGGGGAACTTATGGCTCACTATAGCACCGGGAAATCGCCAAGGAGCATCAAATCTGTCAGGTGCGCTCAGAGCGGGTCCGTATGCCCGGACCCTGCGGCGTTTTTTGAGCAATGGCGTCTCCAGGGAAACAGGCCTGTGATTCCCTACCGATGTAGAGGCCTCCGCCTCGACGTTCCGCCACGCCACTCAAACTCCTCGATGGTTGCGAGTCGAAACTCTCTCAGGGCAATGGGGGTCAGCGCCCGCCGCTGTCGGGAGAGTGGGCAATGCGCATCAGCTCACCTCGATCGAACCAGAGGATGCAGCAGGTCCCACAGGAGTCGATGACCACGTTGCCTGGACCACCGTAAATGTGCGCGTCCATCGGGCGGTGGCACTGCGGGCAGTTGATCTTGCGCCGCAGGTCGTCTTTGTCCAGAGGAGGAGGATCCGTCGCGGCCCCAAGGGAGCTCCGCAACTGATCAATCATGGCTTCCAACATCCCCATGGCAATCAGCATGCCGTTACATTTTGTGCAGTAGACAATTAGACTGTTTCCAAGATATGCATGCATCATTGGAACCGCGCACACCGGGCAATCTTGGCCGCTTTGCTCCTCGAGGACGCGCACCCCGTCGTCGTTCTTCTCGGGAAAGTAGACGCTCAGGCAATACTCGCACTTGAGGCTCTGCATATCCGACTTGAGCTTCATCGGAGCACCGCAGGAAGGGCAGTTCATTGTGCCTTTCCGCATTCCGCGCAAAACTTCGCGCTTCGAGGAATTGCCTTTCCGCACTCGGTGCAGAACTTCGTTCCCTCGGATGCAAGCGAAGCATTGATCGGAGCCGGAGTCGAAACCGGCGAAGCGGCTGGAGCAGCCATCGACGGTTTGAGCACGTTGGAAAGAACCTGCGCCACTGCCGCGCCCGCGCCTAGTCCCATACCCATGCCGGCAGCGCCGCTGGTGTTGGCCGCTGAAAGATCCAACGACTCAGCCGCCGCGTAGAGAGTGTAGCGGCCCAGATCACCGACCATGTTCATGCCGACCCGCTGGTCGAAAACCTTTTGTAGCTCTTCGGGAAGCGAGACGTTTTCGACGACAAACTGGTCCAGCTCAAGACCAAGCGCCTCGAAGGCGGGCTTCATCTTTCCCATCAGCGTGGCGGCCAGCGCAGCCTGGTTGGCCGCCATGTCGAGGAAGGCCACCTCGCTGGTCGCGAAGACCTCGGTGATGCCGCCGATGATGGTGTCGCGCAACTGCCCTTCGAGTTCCGAAGCGAAATAACTGTCGCGAGTACCGGAGATCTGCTTGAAGAAGGTCCGCGGGTCGCCGACGCGGTAGGAGTAAATGCCATAACAGCGCAGGCGAACGGCGCCGAACTCCTTGTCGCGAATTGTAATCGGAGTCGCCGTGCCCCACTTCTGGCCAGTCTGCAAGCGACCCGAGAAGAAATAGACCTCGGACTTGAAGGGCGATTCAAAGGCCTTGTCCCAGTTCATCAGATCGGTGAGAAGGGGGAGATTCCGCGTATTGAGCGTGTGCAGGCCGGGTCCGAAGACGTCGGCGATCGTGCCTTCATTGACGAAGGCCGCCATCTGTGACTCGCTCACCGTAAGCTGGCCGCCGTTCTCGATCTCGAGATCCCGCATAGGATAGCGATAGGAAAGAATGCCGTTTTCCGGTTCATTCCACGCAATAACACGGATGAATTGCTTACCAAGAAACTCCGCAAAGGTCATGTTCTTCTCCGCCACAAACGATACTATGCGCTTTGGCCGTGCGCCGATTGCAATCAGCGATGTGTTTGAAGAGACACCTCTACGCGCATTGCTGAAACCGCACCCCGCGTGGAGGCACTGACAGACAGGCGATATGAATTGAAGGCTTCCTGCGGGTTATTTCCCCGCGAGACTCTCCCACACGTCCTGCGTTTCGTCGTCGCTCTTCTCTCGGATGAAGACGTCACCGGCCTTGTGCCACTGACCCATCTGCTCGGGTCCGCTGCCTTCGAGAGTCACCTTGTATGCCCCCGCCCCGTCGTCGCCCGTCGCCCGCGCCAGGATGACCCCGTCGTACGCAATTCCCTTCTCGGTAATGACCGTGACTTTCTGCCCCAAGTCGAACATTGCACTCTCCCTTGTTTGAGAATCTTCCTGCAAGCTTAACCGATTTGGTCGTAGTGCAGTGTCTCCTGCAAAGCATTACAACCAGATTTTCCTCTTAAGCGGTTCATTTTCAGAGCGTTCTGGCCACTATTCACCTTGAGAATGATCTCCGCGACGGACATTGTCCAAACGAAAGGCTGCGCTTAACGGTTGAGGGCTCCACAGGCTGGGGAAAAACTCGATTCTGCCCTCAGTTTTGAAGGGGCACGGCTTTAGCCGTGCCGATAAGATCAATCAAATCAATGTTGGCTTTAGCCACCGAGGGACGTAATTCAGGATTTTTGGCGAAATACAGCCTTTTTCCGCAGCCTGTCCAGTCGCAAAGGTCGTTTTCGTTCCCCATCCTTGCCACGCAGTTAAACTCTCGTCGATACCCTTGCCGAATAAAGCAGCAGAAAAAGGTGGGAGCGAAAGGTCGGGCGCGGCAAGCAGCCGCGCCGGTGCCTTCATTGGATAGGAAGGGCATGCATCAGTCCACCGTCCGTCCACAACGCATTTACTCCGCGCGGTAACTGGGAGGAAGCGCCGATCGTACGCTGGTAGATCTCACCGTAATTGCCGACCGCGGAGATTACCGTGGCGGCCCAATCCTTATTCGTCAGCCCGAGCGCCTGGCTCGTGACCCAATCGATTCCCAGCAACCGCTGTACCACCGGGTCTTCGCTTGTCTTTTGCGCGGCCACGTTGGCGCCAGTAACGCCACTCGCCTCGGCCTGGATAAGCGCATAGATCGTCCAGTCGACCAAAAGTCCCCATTGGGCGTCGTCGTGCCGGTAGGCGGGAGCAACCGGCGAAAGTGTGAACAGGTCGGGGAGTATGCGTGCGTTCACCAACTGCCGGTATTGATGACGCAGCGGCGTCAGTCGAGTGACGTAGGCGCCGACGGCAGAACACCAGTGTGTCGCCATGGCATCGTCCATCTCGCCCTCTTCCTGCCATGTGGAGACTCGCATCTTGAGCGTGCCCGCAGCGGCGCGCGCCTGCAGGACGCGATCATTCTCGGTACCGTCGATCACGCAGATCTTGCGGCCGGCAAGATCTTTGAGCGGCATCGCCGCCAGTTCCGGCTGCACCAGAACCGCCAGGCCGTCGTAGAACACAGGCGGACCGAAAGCTATCTGCCAGTGCGTGGAGGCCGAGGCGCTCGGAGTCACTCCGACCACGAGATCCACACGCGACCGGCCGAGTCCCTGTTCGGCCTCGAGTTCGGAATTGAAGGTGGTGATTTCGATTTTGGCGCGCGTACCAAGGGCAGCGACACCGACAGCCTTGCAGATCTCGGAATTGAGCGAACTCAAGTCCCCATGCAGGTCGACCTTGTTCCAGTCTTCTCGCGCGACGACCACACCGCAGTGAAACTCTCCTGCCGCCTGAATCTGCCGGAGCGTAGCGCCGGCGGCAGAGGGAGGTGTGTCCGCGCCCGCGTTCGCCGCGAGCCCGAGCAGTGCTGCGGCCAACAATCCAATCCATTTTAAGTTCATATCTTCCATCTTTCCGGGACGGCCTCGCAGCCGCCCCGGATACGTCGCTCGATTACTGGGGCCAGGTGGTTCCAGTGCCGGTCGGAGAGTTGGCAGTGGTGTTGCCGCTGGTGTTGTAGTAGGGACTACCGAGGCTCACCGACGGACGGGGATTGAAGTCCGCGGGCGGCGGATCGACCACCGGCACGGCCGTTTGCGCTCCGGTCGGATCGAACGGAGCCGGGTTGTAGTTGCCGTTGATATAGTCCGTCGGCACAATGTTGAGCGCCGCGTTGGCGCAGGCGCCGCTTGCACTATAGTGCGGCAGCGCTACCACCTCAGCCGCCGGAATCGCGGCGTATGTTTGCGGCAGCGGAGCAACATTCCCGAGCAGCCGGTCGTTGTCGAAGGCTTCGGTGAGATCACCCATGCCGGGAAAGACGTCCCCAGGTCCGAGGGCGGTCTGCGGCGTGGTGCTGTTGGGCTTGCAGAATGGGTTGATCGCCGTTCCCGTCGGATTCGCGCCGGGCCCCACCAAGGTCGGTGCGACTGAGGGCGAGGTGTAGACGGGAGGAGTCGTGCACAGGGCCGCTCCGGCGGTGAACGCCGCGGCCTCATCCGGCAACAGCCCGAGTGGAACCAGTCCCTTCAGTTCCTCGACGAAGCGGACCACCGCCGAGTGCTCACTGTAGACGTGGCTCACGCCGTGCGTGACCGCGTAGGGCGAGATCACGATCAGCGGGATGCGCGGGCCACCGGTCTCCGGCTGCCCGTCCGGTCCCCAGGTACGGAACTGTTCGGGTTGGTGATCAAAGAAACCATCCGACTCATCGTAGGTGATGATGATCGCGCTCTGACTCCAGTACGGGCTGCTCGCAATCGCGTTGACCGTCGCGGCCACCATTGATTCCGAGATCTGCGAGTCCGAATACGAGCCGTGATCGTCGTTGCCGGCGAAATCCTGCCGCACGGTCGGATTCGGATCCAGCGGAGTTTGGTTGAGATTGTTGTAATAGCCGCCGCGAATGTAGTAGACGCCCGGGATCAGCGTCTGGTTGCTGACATCGTTGTAAAACTGCTGCAGGCCATGCATATTGCTAAGCTCGACGGTGTTATCGCCGAGGTAGCCGAAGTACTGCGGACCATTGTGGTGCACGATGTAGGAAGCATGCTCCGGCACGCTTGTATAGATGTTTTCATCGGTCTTGATCGCCGTACCGTCAAAGGGCTCGGGACCGTAGCCCTGCTGATACCATCCCCAGGGAACGTTCGGGTCTTGCACCGCGATCGTTGCCATGTCTTGTTGTACGTCGGCCAGATCGGCGGTCGGGTGCTGATCGGACTGCGTTAGAGTATTGATCTCACTTCCCATGAACGACAGCGGCAGCGAGGCGAAGGTCAGCGTTGACTGGCCGGCCCTTGGAGTGCCGATGGAAGTCGGGGACTAGCCTGGGCTTGCCGTTTCATCGGGACCAAAAGGCGGCTGGATTGGCGCGTTGTCGCTGATGCTGCCGGCAAACGGCGCAGAGTCGGTCTCATTCGGCAGCGTGTACTGGGCGTGCGGCACCGCGGTCGGAGCGCCATAGCTGATGCTGTAGCTGTCGTAGTTGTCTGGATGCAGCACCCACTGCGTGTCGCCGGTCTGCGAACCAATCATGGCAATGGCGTTCGGAGTCGAAGGTCCGATCGCGGTCTGGTGCATATTGTCGAAGAGCGTGAATCGGTCGGCGTACTGCCACAGGAACGGGATGGTGTCGCAGTCGATGTGACCCATCACGATCTCGCCCTTCTGCTTGGTTTGCAGCGTGACCTGACTGGTGGGAACCGCGTGGGTCGAGCCACTGAAGATGGCGGCGCTGGTACCGGAGCTGTCGGTGTTGTAGTAAAGGCCTTCCTGATCGAGCGGGTAGCCGTCATTCAGCGGCACCGAACGGGTTGCCTGGTCGGAGTGCATATCGTTGACGTAGCCGGTGTGGCTGTGATCGACCGAGAACATGTCTTCCGAATAGATCGGCGTGACGGTGCCCGACTGATTCACGATCTGGCGCGGCACCAGGAACGGGCTCACCGTGGAATAGGTCAGGCTGCCGCTGGACGTGACCGTCTGGATCGCGGATTTAAAGCTCGGAAAGGTGTTCCCCGGCTGTGAGGAAGGGTCGCTGGAGTTTGCTTCGGGGTAGGTGGAGAAGAGTCCATTGGCCCCGGGGAAGGTGCCGAAGTAATGATCGTAGGAGCGGTTCTCCTGGAAGATTACAAAGACGTATTTCACTTTGCTCTGCAGCGCGGCAAGCTTTTGCGCAGCCGTCATCGCTGTCATGGAACTGACGGTGTGGTACGTCGGCGAGGTCGAGCCAAAGGATACCGAAGGGACCTGCGTGACCACGCCTACGCTAAAGGATGTGGGTTGCGTAACGGAACCGGAGCCAACCGTCATGATGTTCGTTTGGACAGTCGCGGTAGGAGCGATGGTCAGAGTTGCGGTCGCTGTCGTTACACTTGTGACAGTAAAGTTACTGACCGTAATGCCGGAACCCGCCGGAAAGGTCGCCGTGGTCAAACCCGGCGTGAAGGTTGTGTTCAGTCCGGTGACTGTGACCGGCACTGACTGGCCCTGCATTCCGGATGCCGGCGCCACGCTAACGCTCTGTGGCAGCGGAGAGGTCGTAACCGGCGGAGTGGGAGTGGGAGCGACGGGAGCGCGGTTGTTGCCCCCGCAGCCGAAGAATGCGAAAGTCAGCAACAACGCCGACAAGGAGAGCGAGATATTCTTCATGCTTTTGTCCTTAATCTTTTCCGGCTATTCCGCTCCACACCGCAATGTGGGGAAGAATCCGACAAGCGAGACCTATTGCTTTTCTACTGCGTGGAGAGGCGAGAGGATACCAGTTGTTCTCTGTATTACGATCCTGATCGCCCGTGAACGGGCAGGCAAAACCTGTGATGAAACGATGGTAGCTGCCAGTAGCCGCCGTTTATAAAATTCCGGTAAATTGTTTATTTATGTAGGATGAAAAGATGCGGAACATAAAGCCGGCTATTCACTTTCCCTGAGGGACCGAGCAAGGTTTGCGAGCGCCACTTTCGTTTGCGAGGCAGTTTGTGGCGCTTCGCGCAATGCCATCATCTTCCCCGCAACGGATGTCGTCGGCTGCGCGGGACATTGCAACTGTTCTGATTGAATCGCGCGATTGGGCAGACGGCAGAATGGCGACCGCACACAATCTTCACGTCCCGCAAGCCTTGCGGTTAGAGCATAGCTTTTCGTCCGCGCGTATTCGTTTCATGCGAAGGTCTCGACCTCCGGCCGGTGAGGGTTCAAGGAGCGATACCCCTTCGGGCGAAGGGAATCCCCGATCGCATCCTTCAGTAAATATCCTCCGGCAACGTCGGAGGCTTTACGAAGGTTGGCCCCTCAAAGAGCCTGGTCAACCTTCTTGCCAAGAGAAGCGCACTTCAAGCGCCACATTCTTGCCAAGAGAAGCGCAGCGCCAGCGTTGGCACCCGCGCCGTAGGCGCGGTGTTTGCTAGCCCCGCGTCTCAACGCGGGGTGAGCGAAACCAACGATTTGTCAGGAGTCCCGTAGGAACGGCGCCCGTGCTCCGCGTCTCTCGAAGAACTCTGCGAGAAGAAGGGAATAACTCCAACCGGGAACGACTTCGGTAAACGTCAGACTTCTACTGCCACCTCAGCAAAGCCGGGGTTCTCACTTTGGTAATCGATTCCGCCAATCATCGCCGAGACCCTACGCGCGATTCTTGGAATGGAGAAGTGCTCCGCACCACCAAGCACCCGGATTCTTCCGGTCTCGATTCCAAGCCCTTGGCTAACTCTCATTCAGGAAGCGTGATTTCTCCTTCAATGCGATCCCCGAAAGCCGACGGCGACGCGCCTCGGTCAGATAAAAGTACAACTGCGCAGTTGCCTCGGTATAAGTTAGACCTCCGGCGCGGATGTTCGAGATGCAGTTGCGCTCGGCGTCGGTGCGTCCGGGGCCAGGATTCCAGGTAAGATAAGCACCCATCGAGTCGGGAGAGCTGAGTCCAGGGCGCTCGCCGATGAAGACAATGGTCAGCGCCGCGCCGAGGGCCGCGCCTATCTCGTCCCCTACGGCCACTCTTCCCTGCTCCACCACGACAAGTGGCGCAAGCCGCCACCCGGCGAGTTGCGGGAGTAGTTGCTGAAGCAGCGGAGAAACGTGCCGCTCGACAGCAATCGCAGACAGGCCATCGGCAATGATCAGCGAAAGATCACATTCGCCGGCAAGCAAACTGGCCCGGCTCGCCTCGTCCAGCCGCCTGCCAAGATCAGGACGCTTGAGATAGGTCGCGCGGTCTTTGGCAGCGGAGTGCAGACAAAGCACCTCCCCTCGGGAGAGCGCTGCAAGTTCTGCCGCCAGCGATGCGGCATCCAAGCGTGCATGGACTGCGTCACGAGCTTGTGCGTGCGCGCGCTGAAAGTCCAATAGGTCAGTGGTTCGCAGGCTGACTCCGGTTTGGCCCAATGCAACACGAGCAGGAGTCAACGCACGCAGTCGCGCGGCGAGCGCAGGCTTACGCACGATCTCGCTCATGCGAGCAGCCTTTCCGGATTCTCGGCATCGAGCGCCAGACGGTGGAAGCCTTCACCCCTCAGCCACTGCTCGAACTCCGGAGCCGGTCGGAGACCCAACACCCGGCGCAGATAGAGCGCGTCATGAAAGCTGGTGCTTTGGTAGTTGAGCATGACATCATCGGCGCCGGGAACGCCCATGATGTAATTGACTCCCGCTGCGCCAAGCAGCGTGAGCAGACTATCCATGTCGTCCTGATCGGCTTCGGCATGGTTCGTATAGCAAATATCGCAGCCCATGGGGAGCCCCAGAAGCTTGCCGCAAAAATGGTCTTCCAAGCCGGCGCGGGCAATCTGCTTGCCGTCATACAGATACTCGGGGCCGATGAAGCCAACCACGGTATTCACCAACATGGGACGGAAGCGACGCGCAACAGCATAGGCGCGGGCTTCCAGCGTTTGCTGATCCACGCCATGATGTGCATTGGCCGAGAGCGCCGAGCCCTGACCGGTCTCAAAGTACATCACATGCTGGCCAATGCTGCCATCGGCACAGACTCCTCCGCGGCGCAGCGACTGACCCGCCTGATGCGCCTCGTCGAGCAGCGCCAGGTTGACGCCAAAACTGCGGTTGGCGGCCTCGGTTCCGGCGATCGACTGAAAGAGCAGGTCAATGGGCGCGCCTTGTTCGAGCGCGGCCAACTGCGTGGTGATATGCGCCAGTACGCAACTCTGCAGGGGAATCTCGAAGCGGCCGCGCAGAGCATCGATGAAATGGAGCAGTCGTGAGGTGGTGGCAACGCTGTCGCCCGCGGGATTAATGCCGATGACGGCATCGCCGGAAGCAAGAAGGAGTCCGTCAAGCATGGAAGCGGCAATGCCCGCCAGGTCATCGGTTGGGTGGTTAGGCTGTAAACGGGTGCTCAGCCGACCGGCGAGTCCAACTGTCGTGCGAAAACGGGTAACAACTCGGATCTTGGCCGCTGCGGCAATCAGATCCTGCACGCGCATCAGTTTGCTGACGGCAGCGGCCATCTCCGGAGTCAGTCCAGGCGCAAGCGCGGCCAGCCTGTCTCCAGTGGCCTCATCGGAAAGCAGCCAATCGCGCAGCTCGCCCACGGTAAACGAGCGAATGGGTGAGAACGCATCGGAGTCATGGGCATCCACGATCAGCCGCGTTACCTCGTCGTCTTCGTAGGGAACCACCTGCTCCGAGAGAAAATGCGAAAGGGGAAGGTCGGCAAGAGCAAACTGCGCCGCGACACGCTCTTCTGCTGAGTCTGCCGCCAGGCCAGCCAGCACGTCGCCGCTGCGCAATGGGGTTGCCTTGGCCAACAGTTCGCGCAGATCGGCAAAACTGTAGTGTCGAATGCCGATGCTGTGAGTGAATGCCATGCGAATGGATATAGAGTAACCGATGGGGAGCTTCCGCTCATCCAAGACAGCCGGGAAAAATCACCGCCCAAGCGAGAGAGCCGCATAATCCCCGTAACAAACAATCTATCAAGCTCAGTGAAGTCTTCTGATGGAAGAGAGTCAGTCCGTCTTGACAACCATTTTGGGTGTAAACTACTGTTCACTGTTGCATACGTGGAGATTCTGGCCCGTAAGGACTCATCGGTTTCCCCGGGCCTCGGAAAGAAGAAGCATCTCTCTGGGAGGCTTCATTTGGATCCGAATCAATCCCGAGTTCCCTCTCACGCGTGTCTGCCTTGTGCGCAGTCTCTCGATCCTCTGTTCAAAAATCCAGTAGTTCGCCCCATCCGCCCCTGCACGAATATCGATCCGTCGCCTGCATGCGGAGCCAGAATTGTCTCTGCGACTTTCCCTCCCCCACAAACACCTTCCTTTCACGACGTCCCAATTGTCGTTCTGCTGGCCTCTCGCTTCGCAGGCGATCCCGTAGAGCTCGGCAGCGTGCGATTCCACGTGCATCAGCCAATGCAAAACTATTTCTGTTCACCAGTTTTCTAAACAAGAGCGAGCTAGTTACGACCTGCTCGCTAAAGAAGAAGATAAGCACACGTAATCCTTGGCAAGCCGATCGGGCAAGTGCGCCGAGCTTTCCCCTCGGGATAGAACCTTGAGTTGGCAAAGACAGCAGGAGCAATGTCGATGCTCGGGAATCTGTCCGGTCCTTGTGCCCTTCTCTGCGGAATTATTACGTTCCATGCTTCCCTGCTCGACGCCCAGCCCGACAGCGCTACGGGAAAGCCAAGCCCAACCACCAGCACCATTGAGGTATTGGCGCAAGAGATGGACCAAATGACCAAGGCTCCTTACAGCGCCTCTGGCAAAACCATCTCCACTTCGGCCGGAACATTCGGAGATGCTTCGCGTTATCTGCAATCGCTACCCGGCGTGACAGCGCAGTCCGACTCTTCGACCGCGATTATTGTTCGCGGCGGAAATCCGGCAGAGAATCTCTTCCTCGTGAATGGCTTTGAAGTCCCGAACCTGAATCATCTTGCGACCGAGTCGTCGACGGGAGGCTTTGCAACCATGATCGATTCCTATCTCATTGACTCGATCAAACTCCGCACGTCCGGTTTCCCTGCGAGTGTTGCCGACCGTCTGTCGTCTGTGGTCGAAGTGGACACCCTTCAGCCCGGGCCGAGCCAGACACACGCAGAGGCGGATGCTGGATTGATTGGAGCCGGGGGACTGTGGCAGCGTAATCTCTCGCCTCGAACGTCGTTGCTCGTTGCCGCTCACCACGGAATCGTTAACCTATTCACAAAGAACATAGGCATGAACGGGGTGCCCGATTATACAAATGCCCTCTTCACCCTCGATCACACAGCAGGAAGCAAACGAGACAAGTTGTCGGTTCTCATGCTGGACGGCAAGGATTCCATCAACATTGATCCATGCGGCATGGCCGGCGGAGAGACCATTAACATTCAAACGGAGTACACAGGCTGGCGTGCAACGAGCGGCGTCGCCTGGACACATATCCATTCGGCGGAAGCGGTTTCAATCCTGCGCGTCGAAGATCACGAACAAAGTCAAAACATCCAGCAGCAACAACAGAATGTAGTGATTCCCGGCGCGACTGCCACGATAGGCCCCATCTCGAGGAATTGCTATGGCCAGGGCGCGCCGGCGTCTGTGCTCGATCCAATGACAACACCGGTTACGACGGTCTACGGCGAGAGTACAAGGGACGGACTGCGCAATCTTTCCTACCAATTACATCTTGCACCGAGCTCCTGGTTGGCTTTAACCACCGGAGCAGAAGGACGACTGAATAGCCGTGACTATGACGTGAACCAGGCTGCCGGGACGCTTTCTCCATATTCGACTTCTTCTGCTCGCGCGGATGTGGTCTCGGTGAACCGCAACTTCACGTCCGGCGAGGCCGACGGATTTGTTGAGTCTGTCTGGAAACTTGGCGAGCACTGGAACATTCTTGCCGGAACGCGCTACCAGCACTTTGCGATCGATGGGGCCAATGCCGTTTCTCCGAGGGCCAGCATCGCGTACCGGCTAGGAGGCTCAAGCATCAACGCTTCTTTGGCCAGCTATGCGCAGCAGCCCCCCACTCTGATTATGCTAACCTGGGGCCAAAATCAAAGCCTCGCGCCGATGCGCAGCTTACACGCAACGATTGGGGCGGACATACTTCATATTTCAAGAGGGCGCATCAGGATAGAGACTTATGACAAGCGATACCGCAATCTTCCTGTTGCGACAGAATATCCCCAGGTTAGTTATGAGAATCTTGTCGACGCTCTTGATCAGCAGTTTACCTGGCTGCCGATGGTTTCCCGCGGTCATGGCCATGCTTATGGCGTAGAGATTGCAGGAGAGATCAAACCAGCAGAGAGGCTAGAGCTTCATGGTTCGGCGGCCCTGGCCAGGGCGCATTTTGCAGGGCTTGACGGCATTTATCGTCCAGGCAACTATGATTTCCCTATTGTCATCAACCTCTCAGGAAGCTGGCAATTCAATCGCTCTATGCTGCTTACATTCCGTGCTGAAGGAACCAGCGGTCGACCCTATACCCCCTTCGACTTTGCCGATTCTCAGGCCCAGAATCGCGCGATTTATGACTTGACGAAGGTGAACGGCTTGCGAGGCCCTATATACGACCGCGTCGATCTTCAGGTTGCGCGCCACATGTCCCTAAGACGTCATGACATTACTGTTTATGCCGGGGCAATCAACGCGTTCAACCACAGCAATTTTTTGGGCTACTATTGGATGCCGAATATCCTCGGCCTCTCCGGGATCATCTCACCCCTTCAGTCTCTGTACATTACCCGCGAGAATCAGATTGGCTTTCTACCGAATGGGGGGGCGCGTTTCAACTTCTAGCGAGCCGTCAATACCGCGAACCATGCCATAATGCTGTTCTATAACTCCGCATCACAAGGGAAGAGACAGTCTGCGTGTTCCTCCGCTTTCGAAAGGGACACGGGCTTCCAACGCAACCATGTCAAACAGAATTTGGGATATCGGAAGATTTCTGGTGTTTGGTGTTGCGCTCCAATTCGCCTGGCAGGACCAGTGTGTTGGTCCTCGGCTATGAGCGGCAGAATTCATTGAGGGATGCTGCCGGAGCGTCCCGCCAAATGAAAGATAGGAACGGCATGTCTACAGACAAAAAACTGGATTCGTCCGTCTTCTATAACTGCTCGGTCGCTTCAATATATAATTGTATAAATGTCCATTGCTGAAATCACTACCGAGATCGATGCATATCTATTTCGTTTAGGGCAGGCACGTGATCTTCTTCGGGATTCGGAAACAGCTGCCGCGTGCCCCGTGGCCGCGCCGAAGCGAGCCAAGGTCAGAGGCGCGAAGAGGCCTTCGGCCGCCGACTCCGCTGCACGAATCCAGCAGCTTCAGCAGCAGCACAAATCGGAAAAACAAAAAGCGGTTCCATGCTGGGGCACTATCGATTCAGTTGTAACGCTTGAAGATTCTGTTCCGAATAACAAAGCAGTAATTCAAGCAATGCCGATAAAGGTGAAGAGTTCGATAAAGACAGATGACCAATTCCCTGTTGGACTGAATCGCACGCAAAATTCTGCGCATCGCCGTCGTAGACCGCTGCAGCCGGCTGCCACGGCGAATCCACCAAGATCGGCAAGTCCTCTCGAGAGCCACGCTCCTTTTAGAGTCGTCGTGGTCTCTCCCGAGGCAGCCCAGAAGGCTCGAGACAAGGCCGAGCCCGTCGTGATGCGGAGCTTCTCCATGCCGGCCTCACCTGAGAGTAGTCGGCGGGCCTTCGAAGCGCTCTTCCAATCTTGAGAATCCCAGCTTCGCCTGGATGGCAGTGAAACCTGTCGAACGTAAACAACTCGGAGAGCTAAAGAATCCGAGTGGAATGATGGAAGCCATCTTAGGAATGTGTTTTCGCGCTCCTCGTCAAGTGCGCGCCGGTTCGGATTTGAAATAAAAAAATGCTTTGCGTTGGCTTCATCCCATTCGCAGCTTCGTACTCAGCCGCTTGCCGACAACCTGATTAACGGCTGACCCGACAAAGCCAGAGGCTATCTTCTCCTCGCTTCATTGATGCTCTCACGTAGCTTGGAATGAACTGGTTTTTTCGCCGCACCTAAGTGCGCAATTCCGCACGCCCTTCAAGCGCTCTAAGAAGCTGTCCACAAACTAGATCCGTCTCAGCAGTGGGTGGGTGAAACTGATCCAGATCATGGTTTCCGAGGAGGTTGGGCGAAGTTCGTAGTCCTTAAGGCCATACTCCGCGGCGAACTCGGATCAGAAACTTACCTTGCGATTCGGAAACCAAACGAGCTGGATGGTCGTCGTCGTAACGGTTTGCTCGCCGGATCTATAGACGGGAGCCTTCCAGCGCTCAAAGCCGAAGTTGCCGTTGACCTCGAAGTCTTTTCCGATGCGTTTCATCACCTGGAAGTTGATGTCGTTCAGGGTCGTTCCTCCTGGGATAAAATCCTTGGCTGCTTTTTGATTGCGCATCCCCACCTGGAGCCACTCATTGCCGTTCAGGTGATAAGTTACCCAAGCCTGGCCCCCTTTGCCCTCGCGCCCGATCCAGTCGCCGAAAAGCTGCCCCTGGTTGCTGTAGCCTTGCCTCTCGATGCCTTCCCAGTACATGAAATGACCGCCATTGCTGTTAGAGATTGGCGGATCGGTCGAAACAGCTTCGGCGCGCAGGTCTAGTTTCGGAAGACCGGGCACGTGGGACAAGTAGAGTCCGGGTCGCCATGCGGCACGCCGTGGCGCGTCGATAGGAGAAATATCGTCATGCACTTCGGCGTCGGTGTAGAGAGTGAGCCAGTTGCGAACGAAGGGAAGTCGGTACGAGAAGTCGAAAGCGCCAAATCGTGCGCCGGGATCGTCGCGACCGGATTTCTTCGCAGCTCCGGCGGTCACGCTAAAGAAGCTCCTGAAGAAGCTCTCGAGGTTGATGGGCGAGTGCCCTTCGCCTCCCCAGATCGCGGTACGTTCGAATCCGAGTTCGACGTTTTCTGTGGGCTTGAAGCTGACCTTTTCGACGTGTACCCAGGGGTTGCCCGGATTGACAACGTTCGGTGTGTTGGGTACGCCTGGCGTCAAAGACGGCATCTCGTTATGCCCTCTGAGCGATCCGACCAGAAACTCATAGCGGAAAGGACCGGTAATCCGAGAGATCAGTGGAACGTGGAGCGGCTCAACACGATTGATATGGAAGGAATAGAAATTCTCGGCGTTGTTGGAGAAGGCCATGCTGCCGCCCATTCCCGGTCCAAGCCACTCGTCCTGCTTGCCGAAGGATATTACGCTCTTAAGGTATTGAGCAGAGACGTAAGCCTCCAAAAAGCGCCCATCGGTTTTGGTGTTGATCGGTCCCAGAGGTATTGTGGCTTGAGAGTAGGGCAGGCCAGTGGCGAGGTTGAGAAAAGTCGTCTCGTCGATCGAGGAAAGCGTCTGAGCCAGCGCGCTGGAGTACGCGCGGGTCGAAGGCGTACCCTGAAACTCCCCGCGCACATAGAGGGCGTACCGCCCGACTGTGGCATAGCCACTGGCGCCGGAGTAGTTGTTCAAGCCGTTTTCGTATGGGCGTCCATAGTCGTTTACGATAGTCGATCCGAGATGGAAGCTGTCTCGGAGTGGAGTACCGCTGATGCCTCGAGCCGTGGAGTAGAACGACTCTATATGCAAGGCTCCTGGGTGCGCTTGGCAGTCGATTTGAGCGGAGTCATGCAGATCGTGCAATACGGCATCGTAGATGCCCTCCGCCTCGTCGGTAGCTGGCCCCGGCTGCGCCTTATCAAGGCGGTCGCCGGTCTCCTCGATCATGTGGCTCACACTCGAGCGGGTCCACGGCCGCATGCCGAGGAAGGCATTGTCCACAAAGCTGAGCGAATAGAGGCGCAGTATCGCCGGATAGACCCAACTATCGACCGGAATATAGGGCGATCCCAGCGCGGAGGGTTCGCACACGACAGCCGGACGGGTAGAGTCACCCTCCGCCTTCCCCGTGTCCTTGGGCGTCACAAGCTGCGCACTGGCATACAGGCTGCCCGTCACAAGAATAACCCCTGCAAACGCATATGCAGATGTAGATTTAACGATAGAAGACACTGATCTACGTCGGCTCACATTCGTTTCCTCATGCTGTTATTGGACTGTCTCGATGCGAGCGTTCAAGCAAAGCCTCGATTGGCGTTGCAAGATTTGTAATGGGCCCTGGTATCGGCTGGGGAGTCAGGAGACTCGGTCCGCCTTCGCGGAAATGGAGTTGGCGCCGAGCGGCAGTGCGTCAGGTTCCGTCGCCTCATACATCACTTCTCTCAAGACATCGCAAGCTCGCAGAATTTGATCGCGACTCAGAGTCGGGTGCACCTGAAACATAAGGCTCGTCTCGCCCAGTTCGCGCGCGATAGGCAACCGGTTTTCTGGTCGCCACTTGGCTGGAAATGCCTTTTCCAGATAGACTTCGCTGCAACTTCCGGAAAAGCATGGAATCCCCCTTCTCGTGATTTCGTCGAGAATTCGATCCCGGCTCCAACTTGCACGAAGCGCCTCGGCGCGTACGAATACATAGTATTTGTAGTAGGCGTGGCCAATATGTTCGGGAGGCAGCGTCACTCGCAATCCAGGCAATTCGGAAACGCACTCAGTAAGGATGGCTGCATTTTCCCGCCGCGCTTGCACCCAACGGGGAAGCTTTCGCAATTGCAAACGCCCGATGGCCGACTGAATCTCAGTTAGTCTCCAATTCGTTCCAAACGATTCGTGCAACCAGCGAAAACCCGGCTCGTGGGTACGACGATATACGGCATCGTAGCTTTTCCCATGATCTTTGTACGCCCACGCTTTTTCAAACATCTCATCTGAATCCAGGGTGATCATGCCGCCCTCGCCCGCCGTCGTGATGATCTTGTCCTGGCAAAACGAAAACGCGCCAACATCTCCGATTGAGCCAACTGGACGTCCTTTGTAGGTTGCACCGTGAGCCTGTGCACAGTCTTCTATCACCTTCACGCCGTGTTCCCGCGCCAGCGCCATGATGTCGTCCATTTCGCATGGCCATCCGGCTAGATGCACGGCAATAATGGCTTTCGTCGAAGGTGTCATCACAGCACGAATCGACTCCGCTGTAATGTTCTGACTCACTCGGTCCACGTCCGCGAAGACAGGCCGCGCACCGACCGCAACCGCACTGCTTGCCGACGCGATGAATGTTCTCGGAGATGTAATCACTTCGTCTCCTGGGCCGACCCCAAGAATCTTCAGAGCCAGTTCCAGTGCCAGGCTCCCGTTGGCAACCGCGACCGCATGTCGACTGCCGGTGTAATCCGAGTAGTCCCTCTCGAACTCCTTACCTTCATTGCCCGTCCAATAATTTACTTTGCCGGAGCGCAACACCTTTGCAGAGACTGCGATTTCATCATCTTCATAAAGAGGCCAAGCCGCGAGCGACTTGAAAGGGCCCAAGTTCGAATCGATCATTTTGACTGCCTCTGCTGCCTTGTCGGAATCAATGTGAGTGCCAATTGTCATTTTTGTTTGACTTTCTCCTACTTGGTCTCCTGCCATGAGCGTCGTTCGGCCTCCTCGACCAGGAAACGGTCAATTACGCTGAGCAGGTCAATGACTTGAACAACAATTATCCTGGATATGCCGCGAGTGGGTTTACTTGCGTGGGCAAGAAATCAGTGCGATCCGACAGGACAAGCCTGGGATAACAAGACACGAGCTGGCACACCTATCACCGTCGTCCGCGGGGCTACATCTTCAACGACCACTGCTCCTGCACCCACTATGGCCCCGTCACCCACACGGCAGTATTGCAGAATCTGCGCGCCGGTGCCCACGAGCACGCCTGAACCGAGCACAACCCCACCAGAGAGGTTCGCGCCGGGATTGACGACAGATCCCTCGCCAAGCATCGCCTCGTGTCCCAAAGTGCATCCGAAATTGCACAGCGCCAGCGTTTCGAGCGTGATATTCACCGTGGCTACCGTGCCGGCACAAATCTGGACACCGTCGCCAACACTTGAGCTGGCACGGTCCAGAATCACAGATGGGTGAATCAGGGCTGGCCACTCGGCTTCGGGAAGAATGGCGCGAAGATCGTGGCCTACTTTCAGCCGTGCCGCTGGAGTGCCGATCCCGACTGCGACGGCGTCGATCGACCTCCGATTTTCTTCAAGCCACGTGTAATCTCCCAGAATAGCTTCGCGACTGTCGTATTGGCCGCATCGGTTCCAGTCGCTGATCACGTATCCGAGAAATTCATAGAGCGGGTCGACCAGATTTATCTCGCGAATTAGCCATTGTATCTCCCGGGCCATGCCGCCCGCCCCGATGACGACGATGCGCTTACGATTCATTTCGAGCCCTTCATTCCGCTCCACCCAAAAATTCCGGCATCGTGGCATGATCCTTGCTGGAAACACCTTCGCGCAGGATGACATTGCGGATAGTGAGGCAGAGAATCTTCATATCGAGTAGCAGGCTCCAGTTGTCGACATACCAGACGTCGAGCACAAATTTATTTCCCCAGCCGATGGCGTTTCGGCCATTCACCTGAGCCCACCCGGTGATGCCCGGCATAACTTCATGCCTCCGCGCCTGTGCCGGCGTGTAGCGGTCGAGATACCGCATCAGAAGCGGCCTCGGGCCCACCAGACTCATCTCGCCGCGAAGTACGTTCCACAGTTGCGGCAGTTCGTCGATGCTAAGCGCACGAAGCCACCTTCCAAGAGGCGTAAGCCTTTGGATGTCATCGAGCAGTGCGCCGTCCGTGTTGCGCGTATCGCGCATAGTGCGAAACTTCAGCAGCGTAAACGTGCGGCCGCCCAGGCCTGGGCGTTCCTGGCGAAAGAGTATTGGCGAACCCAACCCTAAGCGAATAACGAGCGCAGCGAGTAGCCACAGCGGCATGGTCAAGATCAGAGCCAGGGCTGCGACGAATCGGTCGATAGCAGCCTTCGCGAGCCTGCCATATCCGCTCTGGCGAGGACGCAAGGGAGTTTCCATTATCCGCTGATAATCAGCCAATTGCCCTTGCCACACAGTCTCTCTCCGGAAGTTCTGTTGCACCCATGCACAGCCTTCCTGTCCCATGCGCGACCGCAACTCCGAGTCGCCGAGCAGGCTAGCCAGTGCCGCAGTTAATGCATCAACATCGCCCGTGGCAACTCGAACGCCGGTCACCCCGTCGATGATTGCATCGGTGGCTCCCGTTGCGTCGGTAGTGACAACTGGAACGCAAGCAGCCTGGGCCTCCAAAGGAGCTCCCGGAAACCCCTCGCGATAGGTGGGCAGCACGAAAATATTCATCGCCCAATAATAGGGTGCAACGTCAGCGATGAAGCCGGTGCGAACCACTGCAGGGTCTGCCTCTATCCGCTCGCGCAATTCCTGCGGAACCGGGTCACCTTCCTCGAAATCTCCCACCAGAAGCAGCCAAAGGTCGGCACGATCGGACTGCAGTCGCTTGAAGGCTTCATAAAGTTCAAGGATGCCCTTATCCCTGACGAATCTCCCGACGAATCCCAGGATAGGAGCTTCCGGTGAAATGCCCAAACGACGGCGAGTCTCTATCGCAACTGCCTTCGCCTCGGGGGTATAACTCCAACGCTCGATCTCGACGCCGTTTGAAGTTCCCAATCCGATAACACTGCAACGTTCCGCTTCCACCAAGCCAAGACAGATCATGCGTGTCCTCAAACTCGGACTCACGCTTTGCACATGGTGCGCCGCATGACAGGCAATCCACTCCGTCAAAGTGAGCAGACGCCGTTTCCAACCTGAGGCTGTCTCAAGACGCAACCCATGCAGCTTGTACACCACATGCGGCACGCCTGCAAGCCGCGCTGCTACCGTTCCCAGCAGCCCAGCCTTCGGAGTCCCGGCCACAACCATATCCGGACGGGTGCGGCGAAGCAGCCGCCACAGTCGCCACAAGGAGACAATGTCCTTACCTAAGGAAATCTCCCGCTCAATAGGAATGGACCAGGAAGTAGCACCCTCATCGCTCATCGCATCCAGCGCTGCGCCGGGGCTGGATGCGATCTCCACATCCCATCCATTCTCTGCCAGATGTCCCAACTGCCCCTTGTAGAAGACAGTGCTGATCGCCACTCTCACAATAAAGGTGATCTTCGGGCGCGGAATCAAGGCTGGTTCATTCATAGTTGAGCGTTGAGACTGACCCACGACATCGCGATAAAGTTCTTCATAAGAATCCAGTGTCTTATCAAGTCCGAACATTCTGGCCCGCTCCTGCGCTTTGCGCGAAAGCTTCTCGCGTAAAGGCGCATCACTCAGCAGTGTGGTGATGCACTGCGCGAGTTGCGCGGCGTCTCCTACCGGAAACAACAAACCAGCATCGCCTATCGGCTCCGCTAAACTGGGAACGTCGCTCGCGACAATTGGTTTTCCCGCGGCCATTGCCTCCAAGACAGCAATCGATGATCCCTCCCACAAGGAAGGATGCACATACAAGTCCGCCGCCTTCAATAGCTGCGGGACATCCATTCGTTTTCCCATGAAACGCACGCGCGACCCGATTCCAAGCTCCTCGGCCAATCCGCGCAATTGACTTGAGAGCGTTCCATCGCCGACTAGCGCAACGACGACTTCAGGGATGAGCCTGATAGCTCGCAGCAATGTCTCATGATTTTTGACGGTCTCCAACCTGCCTACGCAGATTGCAACGGGGACACTATCAGCAACAGAGAAAAGCGATTGCTTGCTCGACATCGGGGCCGATGCAAAGGTATCAATATTGACTCCATTCGGGCACTCAACAACTTTTCTTTGGACCTCGGGCAACCACTCCACCAGAGTCTCTGTCGCCGCAGGACTGATGGAGGCTATGCGCCTGTACTGTCGATACATCCAGCGGTCAACAGCACAATACCAGACTTGTCGCCTTCGCGTCTGTGCACTGTGCTCAGTGGTTATAAGCGGAACTATCTTGTGCGCGAGTCGAGCACCACAGGCTACCCAGAGTTGCGCTGGAAAGAGATGCACGTGCACCACATCGTAACGGAATCTTCGCAGATGTGCGCGCAACGCCCAAATGTGCTGCGGAGAGTAAACAGAAGCAGAAAGCGGAGCATGAAGGCGAGCCCCTTGACTAGAAAGCTTCCTTTCGAGCGGGGTATCTTCGGAGTGCAGAAGATAATACTCGCATTCTACGCCCCGCTCCCGAAGTCCCAAGTGGAGATTCGCTACCAAGACCTCAGCCCCGCCCAATGCCAAGCTGTCAATCACCTGTAGAACCTTCATGCGTCAACCATTTCCCTTGGTACACCAACTGGAGAACCTGCTCCCACATTGTGCATCCGAAAAGATGAGAGTTTCGTCAAATTAGAACTACACTGGACTACCAGTGCTCACCTCTGAGAGCTCACCGTTCTTCGCAAAAGCACGGCTATAAAAAACACGATAATTGCAGATCCAGAACACTGAAATGACTCCGAACAAACGTTTGAAAAATCAATGCGATTCGCATTGATCGCCTCTGATGCAAGAGCTGAGGCAATCATTAACCCCACAGGTCGATAATCGCGCAAACGATTCAGAGCGATGAAGGATATTGTCCAAAGACACATTACAAGGATTGCGCCACACCAGCCGAAGTTCATAAACGCCTCTGCAGCAGGATTGAATCCCCAACCGGCCGCAGGCCCGGGACCAAACGCCATTTCATTCGCAAAGCTTTGCCCCAACATGACAGGCTTGATTCCTGGGTAGATAGGACCAGGCATTATCCCCAGAAAGCCCGTGAGGTAAGAACCACCAAACAATTTTCGCGAACTGTTTGATACTGCGGAAAGCGTCGACAGGTACGGTCCAGCAAATTCTGTGTTTTCCGGCATTAGCAAATCGAATGTAGCGTTATCAACGCTCCATAGGGCAACATCGCCCATACTTCCGCTTTGCAGTATCGCCGGAATTAAGTACCTAAACTGAGCAAACAAATTTGCGCCTATATATAGGGGAATTAATAGCAGAAGTGTGGCAAGGCGAACTTTCAGCTGTTTCGATCGGGATGCTGACCAAGTAACGAGCGCGGCCAAAATGAGCTGCAGGAGCGGCCGCCGGTCTCCCTGGAGCAATAGAAGAGCCGTCCAGGCGACAAACGAAGCGCATAGTCGCTTCCGAAAAAGAAGCTTAGGGCCAGCGGCATAAATCATAAGCGAGAGCCCGGCTATGACAAATGGGGCCGCTGGAAGTTTTATCGAGTTAGGCGAATCCACATCAAAAAGATCGATGCGCGACATTGTCAGGTACGCAAGAAGCCCGCCTGCCTGCCAAAACCCGGCAACCTTTACTGCAAATCCAAGTAACACCCCTATAAAACCTGCGGAGTAATAGTCTCGCCTAGGAAACCATGCTTCCTTTTCAGAGGAATACCGCCGAGCTCCAATTTGCCTGAATGCAACCCACGTTAATGAAATCGTTATGCTAGCTGCAGCGCTTAGTAGGCCAGAGCGAAAATAGTCCTCGGGGCTAAATTTAACTGGATATGCTGTCTGCGACTGCACTTCGGGAAGGCTCATGCGCAGCAGTAGCAAGCCGTTGTATAAGCCAAAGAAACCTGAAAACAAGCAGAACGGATTAAGGATGTCGTCCCCATTCATGGCAGCTCGGGAAGCCGTGAGTGGGAGCACTAGCGAAACTAGCGCTAAAGGCCAGGTCAACCTGCCATTTGCGAATGCCATCGACCCAATACACACCAAGATGCCCGAAAATGTCGCAATCAAGATGCCGTAATCGAACTGAGAAAGTGCCCTATTACTTGCCAATGGACGGCCACCGATCAAGCGGGAAAATCATAATCATCCGCCGCAACTAAAAGCTGAAACTTGGGTTTCGAGAGCTCTGGCAGTTCGCAGCGTCGACCGCAGCACCCAGAGATTGCCGAGCAGCCCGACGATTGCTGACAGGAGAAGCGCCACCGCGGCGCCGTTCAATTGGTACTTTGGCACCAGAAGCAAGGAACCTAATATCGTTGCCAGTGTGGAGGACAAGAAGATCGGGAGCTGCGCTCGAAAGCGTCTTGCGGAGTTCAAGCCGGAGGTGATGAAGAATGCGGTTGAACTAACACCCGATGCAGCTACGAGAATTGCTAGCGTCGACACGTGAGTCCCATATTCGGGGCGATAGAGGAGTGCTAAAAGATTTCGTCCGAATGCGAGAGAAACAGGGACACCGACCAAAACGACAATCACACCGAAACCCGCCAGCCTGAGCAGGAGGCGACGAAACTCGTGAAGTCTCCCCTCGGAGAAAAGAGACGACAGCCGCGTTGTCGCAGATTGACACAAGGCATTAACCACAAGGTTAAGTGCGACCATCAAGTAAGCAAGCGATGCGAATATTCCCAGGTCAGCCGGGCCGCAAAAGCGTTCGAGTAGATAGCGCGGAATGTTGGTATTGAGCGAGAGCAGGGCCATCACAAGTCCTAGCGGCAAACTGAGGAGCGCCAACTTGCGCACTACGCGCCATTCCAAGTGAAACCATGAGTCGCTCGACGACGACACTTGACGAGCTCGGCGACAGTCGTATCCTAGAAGCACGGCCAGCCAAGCCATGCACATTGCGGCGGTGCAGGCGATCAGGCTATGAGTGAAGAGGTACGTCACGCCAAAGAAAAAAATGGAGAGGATGCCCCGAATCATCAGGCTGATGGCGACCTGATCGAGGCGTTCGTTCAACTGTAATAGGCCGCCAATCACGTCACTGACGCACTCAATACACTTGGACAGCGCAACCAGAAGAATGACCCAGCGAGTCACGCTGTCATAACTCGTGAGAAGCACCAGGGCAACAATCGTCAGGAAGCCGGCCGCGGTTGTGAGGATCCGCAGCGTAAAGTAGTCCGCAAAACGGTAATCCCGACGCACGTCGGTGGCCTGCACAGCCCGCAGTTGCAGGTTGCCGAACATAAACACCGGTGCCGTAATCGCAAGCCCCAGCGCAAACTGACCGACAATGGGCGCACTACCAGCTTTGGCGAGGACGGTCAGCATGCCCCATTGGCAAAGCGCATAGACGAGATTGCCGGCCAAGGTCCACTTGAAATTCGTCCTCAAGGACGGCAAAGCTCTTGCCTTCAAGCGTCCGCACCCGATTGACCCAGGAAGGCCGAGGTCAGGCCGCGAAGCTGCACTGCGCGGCTCGGATCAGCCTGCGCTTGCTCGAACCACCAACCAACCAGAGCGAGAAAGCTCCCGGCAAAGAAGCCACTAAGGATGAACAGAGTCATGATCAGACCAGGTTTAGGTGCGGCCTTCCGATCCGGCTGAATGGCCGGTTCCACCACCTGAATGATAGCCGCCTCTTTGGCTTCATCCAGCCGGGCGGCTTCGTATTGTCTCAGCAACGTATCGAAGAATGCCTGCTGGTATTGGAGTTCACGCTGGGCGCGGATGTAGTCCAGCCCGGCTTTGGGGACATCCTTCAACCCCATATCCGAATATCCCGTCGACTGGCTGTGCTGCTCCATCTGTGTGGCCTCTCCCTGCATCGTGGCGAGTTCGCGCTCCGCCAGTTGCACATCGGGATTGTGCTCGGTCGAATAAGATTTCAGTACCTCTAACTCGACTTCCTTGGCCGCAATCTGACCATGAAGCTGGGCGAGGCTGCCGATAATCACGTTGGCCTGGGCGTCGAGGTGAACCAGCCCCTTATTTTGCTGCACCTGCTGGAAGGCTACTTCAGCGGCGACTAATACCTCTTTTTGGCTCTTCACCTGCTCCTCGAAAAAGAGCCGCCGCCGGGAGGCTTCCGTGACCGAGATTGTCTTGGAAAGGGCGCGCAACTGCTCCGTATATGTGTTCGCCATATCCGCCGCGCGCTTCTTGTCCTTGTCAGTGACGGAGATGGAAATAAGAGTGCTCTTCTCCGAAACGATCTGCGTGTTGTCCTCCAGTTTTTTGCGCGCAGCCGTCCTATCTCTGGAGTGGTACACCTCGGCCAATCCGTATTTTTCGATGATTGCGTCGGCGACGGGCCTTGATTTCAGCAAGCCGATATAGATGGCATTGGGATCCTTCAACAGGCCTCCCGCCACGTCTCCCATTCCGCCCATCATCATCTGGGTATTCAAAAATGAAGTGGTCGACTGGGTCTGCTTGGGCGGCATGATCTTAGTAATCGCCGTATAGCGTACAGGCAATACGAAACAGAGAACCAAGCCGATTAGAATGGACACCCCAGTCACCTCTGCGATCAGCCACTTGCGCAAGGCCAGCTGGGTGAGCGTCTCGATAACCGAATGGGACGACGGGGTCCCGGCATCGGGGAAAGGCGCATCCTGGAGCACAGTCCCGGGTTGGCCGATATATGAATCCTGTTCACTCATCTTTTGCACCATGATTACTACCTTGTTCCGATTAGAGCGCCGGTCATGGCGGTTTGAGAGAGCGTCTGGAAGAGGAGCGGCCATTGTTCCGCCATCCCCCCAGGAGCCTTGAGCTTCAGCGGCACAATAATCGAGTCCCCTGGCATCAGCGCTATGTCTTCAAAACTTCCCTGCCAGACGTGGCGATGAGCCTGTCTGCTAACGACCGTTCCATCCGCCCGAATCAGAAAGATGCGTTTCACGTCTGCCTGGCGTGTAGCACCACCAGCTGCGTTTAAATACTTGGCGAGGCGTTTGTTGGACTCAAAGCGAAAAGCGCTCTCGTTATAAACCTCGCCGACAACTTGGATGGTTCCAAGCTTTGCAGGAATGAAGAGACTGTCTCCATCTTCCAGCACAAAATCAGGGATGTCTCCCGCTACCTCTGCGTCGGGCCTAATGTCCAGAACTACGCGGCCCGTCGGGTGCTCGGAAGAAAGTTTCTCAAGGAGATCCTGTTGAGTTTTAAGCTGCGCCTGTTGATCCTGAGCCTTTGCACTCGCACCCTCGGTAACATCGATATTTTTTGCATTTCCATACTGCACAAGAAGTTCCTTTTGCATCCTGGCAACGGCCCGCTTCAACTGCGCTTCTTGCAGCTTGCGCGCGGAAACGCGTGTGAGTTCCGAGGCGTAGAGGTAGGAATGCGGAGTCAGCCCACCCGCATGCTGAACCACGTCCCGCAAGGTTTCACCTGGATTCACGCGATACAGGCCAGGCGCATTGACTTCGCCACCCACGCGAACGATGGTTGAGTGCTTTTCCAGCGGCAAGGGGATATCCTTCCGGGAAAAGACCGTGATGACGTCCCCGGCCCTAAGCAACTGGTTGTCAGGAGACGCTGGATTGTCGATGGCATTGCCAAGATTGAAAGCGACCAAGCGTGTACTCAAATCATGCTGATCGATTCTCTCAATCAGCGCGTAGTCCCAGTTGATCTCTGAATTGGTCAGATCAAGCTGGGCCAGCATATCTGTACGTTGATTGATGGAACGTTCGGTAGGCTGGTTTTCCGTCAGTTCGACGTTTTGATTCGCGGTCTGTTCGCCGCGCAAATTCCCGGCGGGTTCGGCGGGCAGCTTCCTGGAGACTTCGGCGCGCTGCTGCTCGGCCTGATGATTCTTTTCAATCCAATGGTCGCTGGTGATGAGAAAGTCGCGCGAGGGGATTAAATCCGTGACTCGCTGCCCTTCATGCCACGCGAAGCGACCTGGGGCGGCAACACTGCCGCGAAGCGTCACCGCGTTCTCGAACTGGGGCGAAATCGGAAAAATGCGCAACGAATCTCCGTCCTTCAGAATTCGTTGCAGCCCGGATGTATCGAGTGCAAATTCATCGACGCGCCGCTTCTTACGGTCTTCGATTCTTTCGAGAAGTACACGGTCGGTTCCCGCCAGATTGGTCAGGCCTCCCGCATTTTCGAGGGCAGAAGCAATCGTCGTCTCGCCCTTCAACTCATAGATTCCTGGCTCATTCACGTTCTCAACAATCGCCACCTGAGGGCCGACTTGTGGGATATAGATCACATCTCCAGGCACTAGCTGGACGTCGTGCGACTTATCTCCCTTTCGCAGCACATCGTACAAATCAAGTTCAGCGATCGTCTGGCTGCCTCGGCGCACCTGAATGCGCCGCATAGTGCCTGTTGCCGAGGGACCTCCAGAGGCAAAGAGCGCGTCAAGCGAAGTGCTCAAGGAGCTGACGGTGTATGCGCCGGGTTGCCGCGCGCTTCCCAAAACAAAAACCTGAATCGAACGAAGCCGCCCCAGCGTGACATTCAATTCAAAGTCCTTGTAAATTGTGCCCACAGCTGCGCGGAGATAGCTTTCCAGTTGCTCGTAGCGTAGACCAGCTACGTTGAGTGTTCCGATCTTTGGTAAAGATATCTGACCGTTCCTATCGACCGTAACGCTGGCATCAAGGTCAACCTTTCCCCAAACCCGGATCAACAGTTCGTCACCAGGACCGATCGCATAATTGGATGGGACTGGAATGTGATCCATGGGCGCAAAGGTCGAAGAGACTTCGTCAAACAGTTGCCTCCCGTATACCGGAAGTGGGCGCCCCGCAGCATCTTCGGCAAACTTTTCGAAATCTGAGCGGGCAGTAAGTGGACCAACGATTCTGGCGGAATCAGGAACTGCAGGTTCGGCCTCCTGCTCCGTGCTCGCTTTGGTGGAGACCGAACGTTTGGGAGTAGCGCCAAGCTGTCCTTCATGCACTCTCGGAGCTGTTGGGGACGATTGCGTAGAGCAGCCTTCCGTGGCACCAGCCAAGGCTGACTGATTCGAAGTACACGGCGCAGTCATATTAGACTGGCCAGCGCAGAGTGTGCCCGACAGCAGGACAGCAATTGAAAGCTTCTTGATCATAAATGTGAACGCCTCAGAGCTAATTCCAAATGAAGTAAATGATGAGAATCACAAAACGCGATTACGGCATGACACCGCGACCGCAAATCACGACATTGCTTCTGCCTCTTAGTTCACGAGCGACGCCGGCATTTGCGGCGCCACTTTTTCCCAGGCTTCCGGGTTCGACCTGGCTGACAGGGCCGTCTTTAGAAGCTCGGAACCCGGATTGTAGTCAGGGATCAGTTCTTTCAATGCCAACACGAGTTCGCCCGTATCCTGCCTCACAGCAATCTGAAGCAGGCCGCGCAAAGATGCTTGAATGTCCAGCGCTGCGCGAGCGTGATCGCTGATGTAGCTTCTGATTTTGGGGTGCGAGGTCGACACCAGACGCTCATCCTGAAGGTTCAACTCTTCAAACATCTTTTCCCCGGGGCGCAGGCCGGTGTATTGAATATCGATGTCTCGCCCAACCTGCAACCCGGAGAGCAAAATCAAGTTCTTGGCCAGATCTGCGATCTTGACCGGCTCTCCCATCTCAAGGACAAAAACCTCGCCTCCCTTGCCCATTGAGAAAGCTTGTAACACTAACTGGGAGGCTTCCGGAATGGTCATAAAGTAGCGGGTCATTTCCGGATGAGTCACTGTTACCGGCCCACCAGCCGCGATCTGCTCCTTGAAGATCGGCACCACGCTGCCATTGCTTCCGAGCACATTGCCAAAACGCACAGCAACGAAGTTCGTCCCTTCCGTCAACTGAAGGGACCGAATCAACATCTCTGCGGCGCGCTTCGTAGCACCCATCATGCTGGTCGGCCTGACCGCTTTATCTGTCGAGATCATCACGAAATCTTTGACCCCATGCTTGGATGCTGCACGTGCCACATTCCAGGTGCCAAAGATGTTCGTTTCAACGGCAGAGAAGACATGCTTTTCCATGAGAGGAACGTGCTTGTACGCTGCAGCGTGATAGAGGATCGCGGGATGGAAGTGTTTCATCACCTGATCCAGACGGCTCTGATTTCCAATCGAACCGATCTCTGCATGAAAGACTACGTTCGGAAACGTCTTCGCCATTTCTCTGTCGATATGAAAGAGTGGCGTTTCGGCTTCGTCAAATCCTATGATTGCAAGCGGATTGAACCGGGCGACTTGTCGGCAGATTTCTGAACCTATCGAACCCGCAGCGCCGGTCACCATCACAACTTTTCCCTCAAGGCGCTCTCGTATCTGCTCCAAGTCAAGTTGCACCGGCTTTCTCCCCAGCAGGTCTTCAACGGCCACGTCACGGATCTGTTTGCCCAAATCCCCATCTTGCAAAAGGTCCCCCAAGCCAGGCACCATCTTGTATTCCACCTTGGCATGGTTGACAACTTCTAGAATGCGCATCATCTCAGGACCCGTGGCAGAGGGAATTGCAATGAGCACCCTATCGATATGCTTATTCAAAACCAATTTCCCCAGGGATTCCCCCGTCCCCAATACTCGCTTCCCCAGGAGTACCAGATCTCCCTTTCGAAGATCATCATCGATCAAACCTACGACTTTGTACTTCAAGGAATCGTTCTGATCGAGTTCGCGCATCAGCGCCAGTCCTGCGGATCCGGCCCCATAAATCAGTGTCCTCGACGGGGCCCCTTCCGTGCGATCCGGCTTACTACCAGCGACCTTCAAACGAACCGCGAATCTGACGCCTAAAGTAAGAAGGCACGCGAGAATCCAATCCACTATATAGACTGAACGCGGAATGCCCCCCGTCCCAAGCAACAGGAATAGACCCGCGCCGCCGAGCAAGGATCCCAGGGAGTTTCCCAAGATGATTCTGACTACATCGAAAGACGAGGTGTATCTCCAATGCCCCCACCTGACTGCGCACGCTAAAAAAGCCGCCGACTTTACGGCCACCCAGATGCACATGGCGACCCCTAACGGATGAAAATATCGGGATGGCAGCGCACCGTCGAAGCGAAGCTCGAATGCCAGAAATGCAGCGAGCGAAAAAGCAACCACATCGGAAGCATATCCCAGAAGCTGGCGCCTTCTGCGTTGCGCTTTGCCTGGCAGAACCGTTGACCTTTTCACAGATTTGTCTTTCTCCCGATGACTGCAACGCGCGTTGCTGCCGCGGTGTTGGCTGAAATCAAGATTCTTGCTCCCAACATTTCTCTTTTACTCTCGCCAGAGATGCTAAGACGCGCGCTGTAAGCCGGGAATCAGTTACTCCTACAAAGCAACGTGTTCAAGTCTTAGCGGAAGAGATCGCGGAGACTCTCTTTCGATCCTGAACCCGGAGCCTTCGGCGCTACAGTTGCGCCGACTGGCTAACTCCTTACATTGGGGATACTGGAGTGAGCAGGTCCGTCCAAAACTTACAGTAAGCATGAGCTGCATCTTGTCTGCTTCTATAGGGGGATGGCCCCCCATGAATGAGCTTGGACACCTCAGGATGGACCAGCGGTGTCATCATCAAGGCCGCAGTCAGTATGGTGGAGTCTGAGCCGCGCAGTTTTCCGCTCTTGATATTTGTCTCGAGATACCGGCTAATTTCAAACAGAATCGGAGAGAGAGACTCCTCACCAAACGAGCCCGCCCTCCAGTGCAGTTCAACGAAGGCGATCGCGATCAGCTGCAGCAATTCTGGCTTGTAACTGACTATTCCGGTAAGAAGATCAATGATCTTAGGCAACACAAACTGCGGCGGATCGCATCGAGTCAGCGCTTGTTCCAAGTCCCGGCGGGGTTGTAATCCCAAACAGTTATGTTTGAGGGTTGACCAAAAAAGCGACTCCTTATCGTTGAACTGGCGAAAAATTGTGTTTTCACCAACATCGGCGAGTTGAGCGATCTCGCGTGTCGTCGTTCCGTGATATCCCTGACGTGCGAAGAGTTTGCCCGCTGCGTCGATGATTTTGTCCGTGCTTGTAGTGGTCCGGGGAATATCTAGCATTTTGCGCTCGCATGTCAACTCTGGTTCGGAGATTGGGCTGGGTGTAAGTCCGCCCCGATCAGCAGGCTGGACGACTGCGTTCAAGCCAAGGGGCTCGGGCAGTAGATGTGATGTAGGGAGGGCTTTAATTGGCTATTGCCTCAAGGTCTTCAGGATTGACCCGGACTGCGGCATGTTGGTTGATCAGTTTGATCGTCAGCACGAAACGCATGCTGTCGCTCTTCCTCACCAGCGTCCCTTCGACGCCCTGCATGACGCCACTCCGGATGCGCACTCGAGTGCCGACGACTAGCTCATGATAGGGTTCGAGCCCCTGTGCGCAGAGGCCGGAGCGCAGGAACTCGATCTCAGCCTCCGAAAGAGCGGAATGTTCTTTGTGATTCCCCACAATCTGCAGTACACCAGGAGACTGAAGAACTTTGCTGCGCTCTTCAGGACGGATGCGCACAAACAGATAAGTCGGAAATAGAGGCAGGACGAGCTTCATCCGTTGTCTGTTCTTCCAGACTCGGACGGTTTCATAGCAAGGGAGAAATGACTCAATCTCACGGATCTGAAGCTGCTTCGCCACCGACTTTTCGTGCTGAGGAACTGTGAACACCGCGTACCACAGGGATTCTCCTGCAATATCTACACGGGGATAAAGGTTCTTATTCATTGTCGTCCGATCTGTCTTAGAACTCTTCTCCCTGTCACAATCAAGCATCGATTTCCCCACGCAGCTCTGCACTCGGAATGTAACCTCATCGCGTTAACTGGGTATTCATTTGACTCAGGCTGTCACAATATTTTGGTACTGCCGTCGTACGGGTCGCTACGTTGCCCGGGAAGTTTTTTCCCGTCGAGCGCCCGAAACCCAGCACCGAGGCCGTAGAATGCCTTAACTGCTGCTATCACTTCCTCATCAAAATACCGGCTGTAGTTGCCCAGATTCCGCTTTGCAGCTTCGATTCCGTCCTCAACTGACGGGCACGTATCACGATTGTTGTCGTAGATCAGCTGCCCGGCGGCAACAAGCATCTGGTGCCCCTTCGGGTCATTGTTCTTGGCGGCTTCGACTAAAGGGATGTACACTTCTCCGACTGTGGGCATTAATCTTCACTTTCGTAACGTAGTCAAGAATTCGGTACACAATGCGGTGCGGTCTCTTGAGTCAAATGGATAATCAGTTCCGGCTATTTTGGATATACGAGAAGGACAAGGCTTCGCCATGCTGACTTAGCAAGTCAGTGGATCCACGTAAAAGAAATGGGAACTATATACTTGACTATCTTCGCCTTTTCTTCTACTTTTTGAAGTATGAGCCGCTCAACTATCAGCGCCTATGAGTTGAATCGTCGCTTTCCGACGCCTGAATCCGCACAGAAGTATATGGAAGAGAGGCGCTGGGGCGGAAAGCCGAAGTGCCCCTCGTGCGGGGAAGTCAACCTGGTGACGAAGCTCAAGGACGCGGGGTATTACCGGTGCCCGATCTGCCGCCTGGTGTTCACCGTCCGCACCGGCACGATTATGGAGCGTTCACACATCCCCCTGGACAAGTGGCTCTACACCTACTACCTCGTGATGACGGCACGGAAGGGTATCTCCTCACTCCAGTTGGCGAAGGAGATCGGGATCACCCAGAAATCGGCTTGGTTCCTCTTGCAGCGTATCCGGCAGGCTTGCGGGAAGAAGGATGACGACGATCAGAACGGGTTCCTTCAGGGCATCGTGGAAGCCGATGAGACCTACATCGGCGGCAAGGAAGCCAACAAGCATGAGCACAAGAAGCTGAATGCCGGGCGAGGTGCCGTCGGCAAGATCGCTGTCCTGGGAATGCGCGAACGCGGGGGGAAAGTGAGGGGCAAAGTGCTTTCCAGCACCGATGCAGCTACGATGCAGGCCACCGTTATCGACGCGGTGATTCCTGGATCTACCCTCTATACCGACGAGCACGGCTCCTATATCGGTATGGACTTGGTGTATGACCATGCTTCGGTCAACCACAGCGCCAAGGAGTACGTGAACGGCATGGCGCATACCAATGGCATCGAGAGCGTGTGGGCCGTCCTGAAGCGCGGCTTCTATGGTGTGTACCACTCGTTCAGCAAGAAGCACCTTCAGCGGTACGTGGACGAGTTTTCGTTCCGGCTGAACGAGGGCAACGTGAAGAACCATACGATGAACCGGATCGACTCCCTGCTGGCCAAAAGCGTCGGTGTCAGGATCATGTACAAGGACTTGGTCGCGGCATAGAAGAAGGTGCTGTATGGCCGGTTTTGGAGCCTATGTTGAAGCCAGCCGAGGAACCTAGCCATTTCTTTATCGAATCCGGGGAAGTATCACGATGCGGACGCGCCGGACGCAGCGAGGGCGTGGCGCGAACTCCCGATTTTCAATCAAAGTATCTCGTAGGGGATAGCGAGATGTAAGGTCAAGAAGAAGCTCGTAAAGTCAACTATATAGTTCCCAAAAAAATCGGTTGGCGAGGTCCGCACCAAACTGGGTCGCAACGCCACGACCAGCTTCATCATTGTTGATGCGCAAAGCGTGAAGAACACCGGCAGCGCTGAACAGAAGGGCTACGACGCGGGCAAAAAAGTTTCCGGCATCAAGCGGCATATCGCGGTGGACACGCAGGGCTTGCCTCACGCCATCGCCGTGACCACAGCCGATGTGACAGACCGCAATGGCGCGCTGGCTGCAATCGACCGGTGCAAGCCAAATCTGGAGTTGGTGAAGAGCGTGCTGGTGGATGGCGGCTACACAGGCCAGCCCTTTGCCGACGGCGTAATGGAGCGATTGAAGGCCACCGTGCAAGTCGTCAAGCGCAATGAACTGCATACGTTTGTCGTGTTGCCAAAACGTTGGATCGTCGAACGCTCTTTCGGTTGGCTGGAAAAGTGCCGAAGGCTATTGAAGAACTGCGAACGCAAGCTGAATACCAGCCTGCAAATGATCCACTTGGCATTCCTCAGGCTGCTGCTCAGAAGATCGTAAACAGGCTCTAAGCTGGTCTTCCTGTCCTTCCCGATAGCGCTGGCGCAATTCGCCCCGTTTGCCGTGAGAGACAGCTCTTGCCAGCTTGCGGCGGTCCTCGCCGCGATTCAGTTGCGTGAGCGTCCGCCGGCGTTTCGACTCATTATCAATATAGGTAAGGCTGTGAATGGTTTTGTCGATGCGTCCGAGTTCGGCGACAGCCTGAGCGAGCTTTGTTGGGCGGTCATCGATCCGAAGCGTTCTCATGATTGATGTCGCCTGCACGACGCCCAGCTTGAGAGATCCGGCCAAACGAAGGATGTCGTCCCAGTTCTCCCGAATCAAATTCGTGTTGATGCGATGCCGGCCGCTACCATTCAGGCAGCCGTAGTCGCCATCGCCGTCACGCATCTAGATGGATGTCGTGGTTTCCTGAAATGACTCGAACCGCCGTTCTCCCGCAGCCCACTCTTTCTGTCAGGTGATCGAGAAAGACTCCAGCAGCCGAATACTCGGCGAGATTCCCACTGTAGGCCAGATCCCCCGTGACAATTACCCCGTCGATCTTTTGGTCTGGAAAAGCTTCACGTGCACTTTGGGCATCGTTTAAGAGCTGCTCTCTGACGTCATCGTGAATGTAGACAAGTTCGCCACGCTCTTGGCCGAAATGGATATCCGAAAAATGTATGAAGCGAAGTGGCACAGTCGTTGTGACTCCAACTTGACTTGACACATATTGTCTCACGTGAGATCGTATTTAGTCTCGTAAATTCATACACTTCCGGCAAGTGTTATAGGTTTAGTGGCCCTGCCTGTGCGGACCAAGGACGTGCAATTGATCCCGGCGCATACGGCTATGGAGTTCCTGGATAACTTTCCGCTTCCGCGTTCGAAAACGGAAGACATCCGACAGATACAGGAGAAACAGGGAACTGAAAGAGCGATTCTTGGCTGGCAATGGCCCTTGAAATATGCCTGACGTCTGAGATTGTCCATTTCTCAGAAATCGCCCGCGACAGGTCACGAAAATGCTCTTTTATCATGGGCGATTCTTCCTCAGGCGGCGACTCGTCCCGTATGAATACGCTGCGGAAGACTGTGGGGGATTTTGGGGGGACCCTGAAGGTAAATCGAGGGTAGGATAGGGTAAACTGAACACGGAAAAAGAGGCGTTAACTACCGTAAATGGAGTACATTATGGCAAAGCCGGGTACAGGGTGGTAATGGCCCGGATCGGCCTTCTAAGCCGGGGGTTGAAGGTTCGAGCCCTTCCTCGCCTACCATGTGTTTGGCGATCTTCTGAATTTTCAAGGAGATTGTCAAGTGCCTACTCGTGAAAATTTATTTAGAGCACCGGCCGAAACCCCAGAAAAAGGGCTTTTCGCCTTGTTTACGGCAATTCTGACCTGGATTCTCTGGCCAGTGATCGGATGCTGTCACCCTCGCCCAACCCGCCCTTTCAACGACCGCCAAACCTGCCTGGATTGCGGTTCGTCTCGCCTGTATCTCTTCCATATCGATTTTGAGCACGCCGACGCCGGGATCTTCATTGGTCCGTGGAAAAAAGTTGTGGGCCCCGAATCCGCTCACCGTGTGATTGCCAAGACGCTCATAGACAATGCTTTGGCCGGAAAGGTGGCTCGGTAATGGGCAATTCCATGAAGAGTTATGACCTCCGCCGCATATCCAAGGAATCAATTCTTAGACGCCTTGAAGCCCACCTTGAACGGACACCCTGGGGCCAAGGCGTTTACATCCCCGGCATGGTTGTTCCCGCCGCGCCCCGCGCAGATCAGAGCCGGTTCCCGCAAACTCTATGACGTTCTCTCTGCTCAGATGCGCCGCGCGCAGAACCAGGAGGTGCTCTAATGGCCGGCCAGGCGTGCATCACGATCAAGGTTGACATTGGGGAGGCGGCCCGCCGGGTACTCGTTGAGCACTATCGGCAACGCAAGCCGGAGCTTAATGCAATCGCCGTCGCCGTCTCCAAGGCCCAGTGGTCGCTCGATGAGTTCATGCACCAATGCGGGTTACCCGATGAAATCAAGCTCGTTCCAGCCAGTCAAGAAACGGCGGTGAAGGGATGAAACTCGCACACAACCGCCCCGCTCTTGCAAGCATTCCGTTAAATGGAAACCTGTTCAACCCGAACGAAACGCCGCAAATCTTCGGTGAAACCTTCTCACCCTCCCTTGACGGGCAACGCCTCACATTGCAGCAAGCCCAGGTGGAGTCCGTCATGTCTGATGGGTTCTGGCGCACCCTTCCCAACATCGGCTCCGAACTCCGCCGTCGCCACCCTGGCAGCAAGCATGGGGAGGCGTCTATCAGTGCGCGTTTGCGCGATATGCGCCGACGCGGATGGAAAGTTGTGCGCGAACATACGCGCCCAGACAGCGGCCTCTATCAGTACCGTGCCGTCAAGGTGCAGATAAAGGACGCGGCGTGAGCAACGGCAAACGGCGGGACCTCACAAGTGTGCACAGCTTAGAGGGTGCTTGTGAGTGGATCAGGAAAGACGGCCGCCGCCTGTTTGTGGTTGCCGTCCGCGCCGGAGCAAAGCCAGACGACGCTGGACCGTTTGTCTATGATTCCGCAATCGCTGCCGATCCCAACATACCTAAAGCTTCTGATACTGTGAAGCGTCGAGGTGAAGCTTGAAGGTTCCGCTTCCTCTCTCGATCGCGCAATCAAGAGAAAGTCTAGTGCTGCCCGTTGGCAGGGCACTGCCACGCTGGGCCATTTCACGGATATGTGAGTCATTGAAGACCGTCCTCGATGCCAGCACCTTCCTGAACGGTCCAAGCCTTAGAGTTGAGACCATCCTCCGTCGACCGGAAGTTCGGCGCCGGTCGTGAAGGTCGCATCGAACGCGAGGAAGAGGACGGCCTTCGCAATTTCCTCCGACGTCCCTCAGCGCTTCATCGGGACCATACCAATCATCTTTTCCCTAATCTGATCGGCTGCGTCACCGGGAAACGCTTTGCCGATGATCGGCGTGTCGATGGGACCGGGCGTCACCGCGTTGACGCGAATCTCGCGAGGAATCAACTCAGCAGCGAGCGTCCGAACGAATGATCGTAGCGCGGCCTTGGCGGCTCCGTATGTGGCGTTGCCGGCCATCCCCTCGACGTTGGCGATCGAGGTCGTCAGGACGACAGAACCTCCCCGGTTTATTAGTGGAGCGAGCTTCTGCACCGCGAAAAGCGGTCCCTTGGCGCTCAGGTTGAACATCTCGTCGAACACAGCCTCGGTGATGCTCTCGAGAGGCGCTCGGATGCTGAACCCGGCGTTGACGAAGAGCAGGTCGAAGGTGCCGAATTCGGCGATCACCCGAAAGGCCAGGGTGTCGATGTCCGTCAACGACCGCGCGTCGCTCGAAACCACGACGGCGTCGTTCCCAAGCTCTTTCTGCGCCGATTCCAGGCCTTCCTTCGAGCGACCGGTCACCAGAACGCGCGCGCCTCCATCAAGGAGCATCTTCGCCGTGGCGAGCCCCATGCCGCTGGTGCCGCCTGTGATAACTGCTGAATTTCCTTTGAACCTGTCCATGTTGTCTTCTGTGCTTATTTGTTTTGATGCCTTACGTACGTTCTAGTACGATAATGAGAGCGGCGATGCAATGAGGTTCGGACGCGATGGTAACTAAAATTTCGAAGCGCGCCTGCCGACGTCCAAGAGGTTTTATCCCCAACGAACCACTTGACCGCGACCCGCGCGCCTTCAGGACACCGCGCTTAGGGATGCTGGGCTAGTCAAGTCGACCCCAGAGACCTTGACAACGGCCTGCCACGCGGCTTCCTGGCTGGCGCGATCATGGAGGTGCGGGTGGCGCTGCGCCTCCATTGGGCCTGAGAACTTCCCTTGAGCCGAGGCGAAGAATTGCCCTGAGAGGTCTGTTCCGAACTCCGACGCCTGCAGGTACCGACGGGCCGCGGTCTCTGGCGTCTGATTCATGCCGGGAATGAGGTTCACGATTGGGATAAAAAGATACTTCAACAGCGGGCCAGCGTTTCGCACCACCTTGGTGTCGGTCGCCCCACCGGGCGATACAGCGTACACGGCCATGCGGGAGGGCAGCCGGCGTGCCAGCGCCGCGGTCCACCAAGCGATGATGAGCTTCGCGTCAGCATACGCATTGTTGGGCACGTACTTCAGGTTCGGCCCGTTGCGCAGCAGGGCTTCAACAGCCGCGGTTTGGTCGCCCCGGCAATATTTGGCCGCGAAGGCTGGCACGTCGGTGTACTTGAACATGGGTACTCCCCCGCGGGCAGGCTCCGCGCCGGCGATAACAATTCGCGCGTTGGGGCTAAGAAGGTTGACGCGAAGTAACCCGACAGTCAGTTGATGATGGCCGATCAGCGGGGCCTGAGAAGCCTCAACGCCCGCCGCAGTGATCACGCGCTTCTTGGTTGGGACCAATCCGGCATTGAGCAGTAGGAAATCGATTGGCCGCTCTCGCTTGACCAGCGAGGCGAGGGCGGCCTGAACGCTGGCTGGCGAGTCCAGATCCAGCTCCAGCGGCGTGAAGATCTTCGTTTTGGTCTCCGCCGCGAGCTGAGCGGCCGTTTCCTGGGTCCGAGCCATGCTGCGGCCGGTGACGATGACCTCGCGGTAGCCCTTGGCGGCGAGCAAGCGGGCCGCCGCATAACCGAGCCCGGAGGTGGCGCCGGTGACGAGAGCGATCGAATGTTCCATGGGCGTCTCCGTGGTGAAGGGTGAAGGTCGTGCTGTTTTTCCTTCGAGCCTATCCATGTTGTCTCCTGTGTTTACCTGTCTTGAAGTATTACGAACTTGAGAGTACGATAATCAAAGCGGAAATGCAAGGAGTTTCGTACGCTATGGTAACTAATGTCATGAAACGCCCCCTGGGACGTCCAAAAGGCTTTATCCCCGATGAAGCACTCGACCGTGCCGTTGAGATGTTTTGGGAGCATGGGTATGAAGGAGTCGACGTGGATCGGATCGCGCGCGCCGTGAACGTCACCAAACCCGCGCTCTACCGAGCCTTCGGAGACAAGTCCACCCTGCTACTCAGGGCGGTCGAGCGCTATGCGCTGACGTATGGAGCTCCCAGAATGGCAGCGTTTCAAGCGGAGCCGGAGATCCACAAGGCAGTAACTGCGTTTTGCGAGGCTACCATCGACTCCTGTACTGGCGGGGCTCGCAGCGGCTGTATGATGGCCGCCGCGGCGCTGGGACAGTCGGAGCGGGTAACGGAGATCCGTTCCTGGTTAGCGAAGGGCCTCACCGTATCTGCTGATATTTTCGCGAAACGTTTCGAGCAGGAGATAACGGCGGGGCGCCTGACTCCTACACCCTCTGCCAAGGTGCGAGGCCGTGTGCTCGTTGATTTCTTGCAGGGTTTGCAGCTTCGTGCCAAGGTCGGTATTGCGCGCGAGGAGTTGCTGCAAGACGCCCGGAGCTATGTGCCCCTGATTCTTGGCGAGCAAATCTGAGGAGGCTCTGCAAAGGTTCCTGATTTGTCAGCAACGAAGGAGGCTTGGTCGAGTTCTAGATATTTTGTTTAATACATCCTCGACGGGTAGAACTGGGTCCAAGAGGATTGCAACTCGCTGCGTCTTGCGCCCCATAACAGTCGAGCTGTCGCCGGTATATCAACCCGGGCCTCAGTACAGATCGCTCTGACGATTGCCACATCTCTCATTACCCCCCCACCACAATCCCCCGTTTTCTGAGCCACGAAAATGGGCAGGTGGAAAGGCTGAATTGGTAGTCGTCTTTCTGCAACTCACCCAAAGCTTTACCCAATCTTAGGACGTCTTACACGTAAATACAGATGCTTAGGCGGTATTCCGTGTGCCGTTAAGTTGTTGATTTGACAGGAAGAGGTCGTTGGTTCGAATCCAATCGTGCCTGCCATATTTATCAATAACTTACAGGCAATGATGCGGTTCTCCGTTGCTCCAGACTGCTCCATTTAGTAGACAAGATACTCATTCTATTGCTGTTATTTGCGCGCTTAACGTAAGGCCGAATACGCATCAGCCATCCAGGGAGCTGCCGGCTCGCAACCTCCTCCCATGACCATCTCTGCCAAGCCTTGCTCCGCGCGGTGATTCGCCATCATGCGCGCCTGAGAATAGACGCCCAATGTGAAGCGGCTAATCGACCGCATAAACGCAACGATGAAACGAAATCTTATCCTGGTTGGTCTTAGGATATAGAAGCGTGAGTGAGGCTTAACTATGTGTGTGTGGAAGCGCGTAGTTGCAGGCGCTATTGCTGCGATAGCTGTTGGTGCGGAGGCACAGACGCCCGCGGCTCCATCCGTGGCGGAGTTGGCGTTCCAGGATGGAAAGTCGCATTTTCGATCGGGTGAGCCTATCGTGCTGGAGGTGACGTACCGGCCGGGAATGGATGGGTGCTTTCTAGTATCCGATGTGAGCCCTTCGCCGATGGACGTGGTGGAGGTAACGCCGATGGAGGGTGCATTCCGTTGGATGCAGGGGAATGGCAACGGATCGGACGCTTCGGGGTGGGAGAAGCTGGACGTGAATAAGCCGGCCGTGATGCGGCTGACGTTGAACGACCTGTACCGTTTCGATGAGAAGGGCACCTACACGGTGAAGGTGCGAACAAGCCATCTGAGCTGTGGCGAGTTTGGAACGGCAAAGGCGGAGGAGCTGACGACGAACGCGGTGTCCTTCGACGTGGAGCCTTTTGCGGAGGCCGATGAGAAGGCACTTGCGGAGTCTTTGGAACAGCAGATACGAGCGTCGAAGAATGAGCGCGAGGCGGATAGACTGGCGAAGCAGCTGGAGTATCTGCCAGGGGACGATGCGACACGGGCGAAGCTCTCGTTGACGCTGAAGGAGAAGACTTTTTATCCGTTCGGTGTGAACCTAGGCGATTCGCTATGGATTGCCCGCAACCGCGAGATGGTGGTGAAGGCGCTGGAGCAGGCGATTGCCGATCCGGCACAGGTGGGTGGCGCGAGATTTATTCCGATTGTGCTGGAGCTGAAGCGCAACCAGGTAAAGCCGCACGTGCAGTGCTGCGCAACGATGTGGACGACGCATCCGGAGCCAGACAAGCTAGCGGCATGGTATATGCACGAGGTGGCGCTTTCCTTGCCTCAACGGACTGGGGAATCGCGGCTTAGCGCAGCGCTATCTGTGTTCGAGGCAGATGCGCGTGGAGCGGAGAGTGATCCTGCGCTCGAGGAGGACTATCGGCAGGCGCGAGAAGTCGTGGTTACTCACGTTGGTGAGATCAACGAGTATACAGTGGAGAGGATACTTCGGGCATATGGGAAGTATCTGGAAGACCCGCGAATTGTACCTGGTCTGCAAAGTCTGATTGATCGAAGTAACGGAATCTTCACGAATAACCGCGTAGAGGCGATGAAGCTGCTATAGAAGATCGCGCCAGAGGGGCTGGACCGGGATCTGGTGCAGGAGGCGTGTGCGGACCATCCAGCGATGATCAAGGACGTGCGCGATCTGACGGCAGCAGAGACACTGCCACAGGTGGATGGATGCCTTGGCACGCGGCTGCGGGAGATTCTGGCGCAGCCTGTGGGAGCGCGCTTGGACCTGCGGCTGGATCGGACGATGGAGTATATCGCAAGGTTTGCGGATGGCTCGCTAGTGGTATCCGCCACAAATAGAGTCATTTATAAGTTGGGGTCATCTCATAAGATGAGGAGACCTCGATATGCGTGTCGCACCAGCCATTGTTTTGTCCGATGAGATCCGGCTTCGACTGGAAAA
>Ga0302320_10001941_pt1 | contig 49312 bp, 33 predicted proteins | sample Bog_T0_3_FD_202130 | JGI IMG/M metagenome (GOLD analysis project Ga0302320, IMG submission 202130) | Peat permafrost microbial communities from Stordalen Mire near Abisko, Sweden - Bog_T0_3 | ecosystem: Environmental > Terrestrial > Soil > Wetlands > Peat | place: Sweden: Abisko, Stordalen Mire... | reverse complement strand
AATGAGTTGGATTTTTATCAAATCTCGTATCAGTGCAGGTGGAAAGCCACATCCAGAACAATCTGTACGGAGACAGGGTGTCCCTGGAACATGGCCGGCCTGAACTTGTATTGGCGAACCGCTTCGACCGCCTTTTCTTCCAGGCCCATGCCGAGGTGGCTGACGACACGGACGTCTTGCGGATTCCCTTGCGAATCCACAATCAGTTTGATCTGCACATTGCCCATGAAGTTGGACTGGCGAGCCTCTTCAGTGAACTCCGGCTCCGCGGCACGAAGGACGACTGGAGCGCTGACGCCTCCACCGACCTGCATCAGGCCTCCGCCGTACCCGCCGCCGCTGCCCGGACCGCCGCCCAAGCCCTTACCGGCGCCCAGACCGCCGCCCAGGCCAGAACCAAAGCCGGAACCGCCGCCCTTCCCTTGCGAGGCCAGCGCGACCTGTGTGGAGTTGGACATGCCCAAAACCGGCAACGCGCTGTTATCGGTCATCTTGACGGTCTCCGAAGGTTCAGCTGCCAGCTTCGGATTGTCGAGTTTAATGACCTGCGGAGCCAAAACCGGAGTGGTCCTCTGCACCACCGCCGGCGCAGGCGCCTTGATGGGCTCGATCGCCTGGTGCGCACCTCCGCCACCACCGCCGCCCTGCACCTTGGCAATGGGCATGGTAATGGGAGGGGGAGCGGTGAGCGTAAATTCAACTGGAGTCACCACCGTGGGCGTTTCGATGATGGTGTGCGCTTTGAACGCGAGCGACAGCAGGAGAGTAATGGCCACGGCGTGCACCACAAAGGAGATGGCGCTCGACTTCTGGTCGCGCTCGAACGACAGAGGGTCTACCGACAAGATCGGACGCGTTTTCGCCTCCAGAGGTTCCAGCTGGGCTGGGGGAAACTCAGATCTTTCTAGGGACATCGATGGCCATGTAGAAGCACTCGCATCCTGCATCATCCGCCCCGCGCCTTTGGGTGGTAGCATACCGCCGCTCATCATCGGTTTGGGAGTTGAAGTAATTATATTGCCCATTGGTATGTTGCCGGCAGTAAAGTCCCGGCATCTCCTCTCTCGGTTGACCACAAGTTAACTAGCAACGAAGTTCATCAAATTCCCGGTTCACGTGTTAGATGCCCCGAGGTAAAGGTGTGTTTTCAGTTTTGTAACTGCTTACCAAATCCCTTTGTCACTTCCCGTGACTTTCATCCCTACAAGAGCGGCTGTTGCCAGCCACGGTAAAAGGCTCAGTCGCGCCCCACTCTGCACTTCCCCTTTGCGCAGAAGCCCTGCAAGCTGCGAGGTGTAGAGCTTGGCAGATTGCGGCAAAATCGGGACGCGCAAGAATTCCTTCGCGAAATAGACCTGGTCGCCACCAAAACGCGCTGCGTCCCTGACGATTTGGGGCAGAACGATCCCGGTGCCTCGGTATTGCTTCACATAATCTGACACAATCACGAGGTACGTCGCTACACCTTCCCAGATATCGGCACTGCTCGCCGCGTTACGTAAGTCACCGAAGTCGACGATTCCGGACTCAACGAGCCCGGCGCTGTCGATGACATCGCACAGGCGGAAGTAGAAGTGGCGATACATGCGCTGCAAGGTCGAGATCATCAGCCGATCGGACACCGCGGTCACGCGGAACGTCTTGCCCTCCACCACAACCTGGCGAGAACGTTCAATCAGACGCGAAGCCATCGAGGTTTGCTCGCCGGTCTGGCCCAGGCGGCCCATGTGGATCTCCACGGCTTCCGGCAGCCCGGGAATCTCGAAGTTCCACTTGCAGGCAAGGCGGTCGCCCCAGCTCCGCGAGGCGACCTCGGCGTTGAAGTGTTTCTTCATGACGCGGGAGATGTCTTCGGGGCTTGCGTTGGTATAGAGATCGAGATCGCTGCCCAGATCGGGCAGGTGATCCAGAGACTTGATCACCGTGACGTCGAGCTTTTCTTCTTCGATCCTGGTGCAAATCTCGTGTAAGAACTTGAGGGCGGTGCTGATGCGCGCGCGTTCAACAGCGATCGCGGTACGCGCCCAATCGGCGCGCGTCTCGTCCTTGACCTCGAGCACGATGTCAAGGAATATATCCAGGCCGCGCACGACCACATGATTGGAGTTGGCCAGCGCGAGAAGTTCATCGAACTGAACCTTGGTCAGGTTGCGGATGTCTGACTTGAGTTCCATCATGGCAGGCGAGGACGGATCCCCGGCCTGCGGAACGAGCAGCAGACGGGAGAGCAGAGTCATCGATTGACGCGATGGAGACAATGGGGGTTGCTGAGTCATCTTTTTCAAAATCCTTCTTAAGACTAGTGAGGGCCCTGCTGTAAGGTCGGAGCGTTCTCGCGGGGCGTCAGTTCGATCGGACCTGTTTGCCTGCGGCGCTCCTCGGTGTATTTCTCGAGTTCGGTTTCTACGTGCTTGTCGCTATCCGTTGCCACCAGGACGAGCCTCTCGCCTTCGGCGGACCGCTGTGTGGCCATGCCCACCTTGGCCGCCGCATCGTTGGCGCGGCGCGCCTTCTCATAGAAGAACTCGGCGGTTTCCAAGTCTCCTTCCATTTCGGCAACAAAGCCCCGATTGTTTAGAGAAAAAGCGCTGTTGGGGTCCAGGGAGTACGCTTTGAGGAAGTTTTCCTTGGCTGCAGGCAGGTCATTTGCATTTCCGGCCACGACGCCGCGAAGGGTGTACTTGACTGCCTGCTCTTCCGCGGACTCCATCTTGCTCAGCCGGTGTTCAAGACGACCGGCGCTTTCGGCCGCCATGGCGCTCACCGCTTTGCCTCGCCAGGCACGATCCGCGGTCACCACCGCCGATTCTTTGGAGCGCGTGCCGGCCGCTTGGTTGTAGAGCTTCAGCGCCCCATCGAAATCGCCCACAGCCTCGTTGGCCACACCCAGATTGTTCAGCGTGAACGGATTCGCGGGATCGAGCTTCAGAGCCTTGTCGAGGAGAGCAATCGCTTCCGAGTTGCGATGTTCGGCAAGCAAGTTCATCGCATCGACATTCATGCGATTGACGTGCATCGCCCCGTCTTCGAGATTCGCAAACGCCGTCTGCATCGGTTTCCCGACCAGTTGCTTGGCATTGCTCTTGTCGATGTTGGCATCCGAGCCCTGCTCCGACGCCAGGGCGTAGAACTTCTGCGCCCGTTCCAGTTCTCCCTGCAACTCGGAGATGTAGCCCAGGTTGTTCAGAGTGAACGGATCCGCCGGATCGTAGAGGTAAGCCTTGTAAAAGAGCGTCGACGCCTTCTCGTACTGCCCCTTGTTGACCGCTTCCACTCCTTCACGGTTCAGTCGTTGCACGGGGGTCAGGTCGCTGTGCCGGGGGATTGTAATTCTAAGTACATCTCCGGCCAAAGCGTAGGAAGACGCACTGGCTGCGAGCGCAATCGATACAATGAGATTGAGTTGCATCCGAGGCATTGTGCTCTTTTCAGCCTTTCGATTCCCGCAGGAGGTGTTGGTGACACGCCCACAACTTGTTAGATGCTTTTGGCACCGGTCTGTTGCCACGTTTAGAGATAGAAATCCATTTTACATGCCTTTGGGTACCTTTGGCGTACCATCCGTAACACCTGTCACCTTGTTAAAATACAAGAAATTTGTTGAGGGATACAGAACTATGTTGAGGTTCTTCGCTGTGGTCCTGCTGGGTGGTTTGGCAGGCAGCGTATCTGCAGCACCGCTGGCGGCCCAGGCCCCCGCAGGGCAGACTGCCCCGCAGGCAGACAGTTCGCAGCACGGTGAGACTCCTGCCGACGCGCCGCATCTTCCCGCGGCACCCAAAGGAAAAAGCACCATCCTGGGCGGCGAGATCCGCAAGGTGGATCCGGTCAGGGATGTGCTCACACTGAAGGCTTATGGCCAGAAGCCGGTCAAGATCTGGTTCGACGAGCGGACCCAGATTTTTCTTGACGGCAAGAAGATCCCGTTGCGCGAGCTGAAGGCTGCCGATCACGCCTCGGTGCAAACCATCCTGGATGGAGTCAACGTATTTGCGTTGAGCGTGCATATTCTGTCCAAATCGCCCGAGGGCGATTACCAAGGTCACGTCCTCAGCTACAACCCGCAAACCACCGAATTGTTGCTTAGCTCGGTGGATACGCGCCAACCCATGAAGCTGATGGTTCCCACCACGGCCATTGTGGAACGCCAGGGTCAGCCCTCGTTCGTTGCGGGCAAAGGCGGCTTCGCCGACCTGGTCAAGGGCAGCCTGGTCACGGCCAAGTTCGAAACCGACAATGCGGGCCACGGTGTTGCCAGCCGGATCACGGTGCTGGCCACGCCCGGGGCTGAGTTTGTTTTCATTGGCAACGTGACCGGCCTCGATACCGCCGCCGGGACCTTTGTCCTGGTCGATCCGCGCGACGATAAGAGCTATCAAATCTCATTCAATCCGGGCAGTCTTCCCGCAAGCCAGGGGCTGAAGCTGGGGCAGCATGTGAATGTGACAACGAGTTTTGACGGATCGGCCTACGTGGCGAAGAGCCTCACGGTGGAATAGGCGCGGGCGCTGAGGGCACGGGCAATCGGCTGTGGCATGAATGTTCGGCTGCGGTTTTATGTGGAGCGAAACCGATTGCCGCAAGAGCGACGATCAAGGTGGCTTTCCCAGGCAGCCAAGGGATAGATTCAAGAGAGTGCCCGGAGTGCAGGCAGCCTGGGGGCTGCGGGCGTGGCATGGGGTGAAATGAATTCAACCGGAAGGCGTGCATTCCTTAAAATCTGTCTTCAGTCGGTGCCGGCGTTGGTGGCTGCTGACAGCTTGGCCGCACACGCGTTCCCGGCTCCCGATAAACAGGCGCGCGCGTATCTCACCCCGGCCTTGATCGAGCGCTTCATCGATCCCCTGCCGCTTCCCGCGCGCCTCAAGCCTTATGACACCTCCAAGGGCGTGGATCGGTATCGCATCCGCATGCTGGAGTTCAGCAGGCAACTCCATTCGCAGCTCCCGCCCACGCGGCTGTGGGGCTACGAAGGACAGTATCCCGGCCCCACCATCGAGGCCTTTCGCGGCAGGCCTGTGCATGTGGACTGGGAGAACCGTCTGCCCGCCCAGCACATCTTGCCCATCGATCCTCACATCCACGGGGCCATGCCGCCCACGCCCGCGGTGCGCGTTGTGCCGCATTTGCATGGTTCGCGCACCCCGCCGGAGAGCGATGGCCTGCCGGAGAAGTGGTTTGTCGGCGGCAAGACCGAACGCTACGTTTACCCCAACGATCAACAGGCGGCGCCGCTCTGGTATCACGATCACGCGGTAGGCATCACGCGGTTGAATGTGTACGCAGGGCTGTCGGGCCTGTATATGCTGCGCGACCAGGAAGAGCTGGCCATGGGTCTTCCGTCGGGGGATTATGAGGTTCCCCTGGTTCTGCAGGACCGCACCCTGGACGACGGCGGCCAACTGATCTACACGCCCACCATGGAAGACGGCATACGACTGCCTCCCGGCGTGTGGGGGCCTGAGTTCTTTGGCGAGCAGCCGCTGGTAAACGGAGCGATCTCCCCCTACCTGAACGTGGAGCCGCGCCCCTACCGGTTCCGGCTGCTGAACGGGTCGAACTCACGGTTCCTGAACCTGTTTCTGAATCTTGCCAAGCGGCCTACCGATATCCCATCGCTGGTGAAATTCCACCAGATCGGCAGCGACGGCGGCTTCCTGCCCAAGCCGGCCGAGTTAACCAAGCTGCTTGTGGGTCCGGCCGAACGCGCCGATCTGATCGTGGATTTCACGGGCCTGGAGGGCAAGACCGTCACGCTTTCCAACAACGGTTCGGCGCCCTTCCCCGGCTGGGGCATGTTGAACATGCCGTTCACGCCGCTTTACGAGTGGATGCAGTTCCGGGTGACGCTGCCACGGGCCAAGGATACGAAGACGTTTGTGATGCCGGCGTCGGCCCCGTTCACCAAGTACGATCCGGCGCAGAGCATCATCACCCGCGACTTCATTCTCTCCGAAAAGGTGGACGCGCAAGGCAAGTCGCTGGGCGTGCGCATCAACGAGAAGAGCTACGACGATCCGGTGACCGAGACGGTGAAGCTGGGCACGATGGAGAAGTGGCGCTTCATCAACACCACCGACGACGCCCACCCCATGCACTTGCACCTGGTGCAGTTTCAGGTGCTGGAGCGGCGCGGGTACGATGTAGTGTCCCTGCAAAAGGGAGTGGTGCAACTGGTGGGAATCACGCGTCCGCCGGCGGCTAACGAAGCGGGATGGAAAGACACGGCCATGGTGAATCCGCGCGACGTGCTGACCATCCTGGTGAAGTTCGAGGGCTACACGGGGCGGTATGTCTTCCACTGCCACATGCTGGAGCACGAGGACAACGACATGATGCGGCCATACGTGGTGGTTGCGTAGCAGCAGCGGCCCGTTTGCAATTGAGTATGAAAACGACGCAGGATGCGGCGATGTGCCGCATCCTGCGTCGCTTTGCTCGTGATTCGATCGGCCGCGAGTCCGGTGAGCGGCGTTTATGGCAGTTTCTGAATTGGTGCAGACCTGGGATTCATGGATTTCCCATCCTTTCCGCAGGAAAAAGCGGAAAGGATGGGGCACGGAGGTCTATGGCAAAAGCAAGAATGCCTTAGTTTAGAGTTTGGCCGTTGTTGTTCATCGGAGCGTTGGCTGGCGTGCACTTAGACTTCCACGGATTATCGACGTAGGGGGACGGTGGCGTGGGCGGCGTGGCCCACGGAACGTTGGCGAAGTCGAAGAAGTCCAGCAGATTGGGCTGCGCGGCGTCGCGCTGGGTCAGGTATTGCGCTGCATTCGTGTTCCCGGTGGCATTGTTGATGAACAGGTCTTCCACAAACCGGATGATGGCGGTGTGGTCCATGGGGACGTGGGAGACGTAATGTCTCTTGGCGAAGGGCGAGATGACCATATTGGGGATGCGGAAGCCGAGCTGCGCGGCGAAGCCATAGGTGCTGACGTCGTCGGGGGGATTCGAGCCTGCCTCGCCGTCGGCTAGGTCGCAATGCAAGTCCGGGGTGCCCGGGGTCGGGTTTACGCATGGCCAATAAAGGACCCCGTCGGGATTCACCGCGATCCCTCCTCCCGGCACGCCGTTAGCCCCACCAATATCCAGAATGCCGCCCGCGGGCAGGGTTCCCATATCGGAGTTGATGGTGAAGTCGTTCGAGTGGCCCGGCACCGGCGGCACGTGATCGTACGGGCCGCCGCCCTCGTCGTATGCCAGGAAGAACACCGAGTTGGAGTAGGAATCATGTGGAGTTCCGAAAGTCCCCATCCAGGCATTGATGAGCTTCGCCACCTCGAGTTGGCCCTGCAGGATCGGCTGACCCGACCCCGGATGTTCATCGCTGATGCCATACCCCGGCTCAATGAAGACGAACTGCGGAAGCGCATCGTTTGTGAGATCGGTGAAATACTGGGTGATCGGGGCAATGTGCGTGGGATCGATGCAGAACGAATTGTAGGAGTCGCCCACAACACTCGAAGGCTGCAGCGGTGGGGTGAGGGCGGCGCAATTCGATCCGCTTGAGTTGCCGGGATTCTCCTGGATGTACTTATACGAATCGGTGAAGCTCTCGAACCAGGTTGATGGATACGCGCCTGCTCCGCCGGTGCAATCGTCGGCCGTGAGGCATTCGCCGTTCGTTTCACTGTAGTAGATCTTCCACGACACGGCTGGGCTCGCGGCGTTCAGCTCGCGGAAGATGGTCGGGAAGGCGAGCTGGCTCGTCAGGTGGTCATCGCCGCTGGGGTCATGCACCAAGCCCTGGGTTGTTCCGCCCGAGAAGGTGGCGATGCGATTGACAACGCTCTTGCTGGCCACCGGTGAGAACCAACGATCGGACAGGGAGTACTGCGATGCCAGGTAGTAGTAATAGTTGAGGTAGGTCTGATCGTAATAGCCCATGGCGCGCGCGCCCAGCAGGTCTGTGAAGACGTTCCCGACGTCGCCGATGCAGTTGTTGCTCGCGTAGCAGCTGTTCGCGTAGCCTTCGCCGGTATGTACAAATCCGTTCATCTGGATGGGGCGGTTGGTTGACGTGGACCAGCGATATACGTCGCCAAAGCTGGCCAGCCAATCCGAGCTGTCATCGTCGATGCATGTGCTCTGCTGACGGTAAAAGGGCTGAACGACAGCGCCGGGGTATACGTCGCCACTGGGGTACCCGCCCGGGGCGGCCGGGTCGGTCGAGTCGGTGTTGAGCGTGGTCAGCTTGTCATCGATGCCATCCACGTTGTAGGTATTGCCATCGTCGCCGACGTTATAGCACTGCGGAACACCCAAAGCATTGTTGGGGCATGTCCCGGTTCCGAGCGGGTTTTTCCGGTATGGGTTGAGCATGCCGAAGTAATTGTCGAAGGTGTGGTTCTCCTGCATCATGAAGATGACGTGCTTGATGCTTTGCGCGGTAGCCACGGGGCCGACGGTGATGTTGATGGGGGCGGAAGTGGCGGGAGTAGTCCCGGCTGCTCCCGTGGCTGTTGCGGTGTACGTCGCGGTGCCAACCGAGGTGGGGGTTACCGTAACCGTTCCGCCGGATGCGCTCGGAACCGTATAGGTGTTGGTGTCACTTCCGCTGGCCGCGAGGGTGACCGCAGTCGAGTTGGTTGCCGTAATGAGCAACTTGACCTGTCCATTCAGGTTAATGTCCGTGGTGCTGGGGACGATGGTCACCGTGGGTTGTGGGTCGACGGTGAGGATCGCCTGGGTGGTGATGGGGCCTCCGCCGGGTCCTGTGGCGCTGAGGGTGTAGGTGATGGTTCCGGCCGCTGTGGGGGTGACAACTTCCGTTCCGCTGACCGTTTGCTGCCCCGTGGCCAGCCCGGTGAAGTGACTGCCGTCGGTTCCAGAGATGGATAAGGTGGTGGCGGAGGTGGCGGAGTAGGACAGCGTTGAAGCAGTGTTGACGCCGACGGGGTTAGGACTCGCGGAGAGGGCGACCGTGGGCGCGACGTAGGTCACTGTAACCTTGGCGGTCTTGGTTGCCGGCGTTGTACCGCTGGCTCCGGTCGCCTTGGCGGTGTAGGTGGTGGTGGTGGAGGGCGTGACCGACTGCGTGCCGCCGGCGGCCGGGAGCGTATAGCTGCTGTTGTCAGTGCCGGTGACAACGACAGAGCCTGCATTGGTAGCCGCAACGGTCAGCGCGGACGCGGTGCCCCAGGGAACTGACGCAGGACTGGCGCTGATCGTGACGGTGGGCGGCCCGGCGGTGACGGTGACGGTGGCCGTGGCTGTGACAGGAGTGGTGCCCGTTCCGCCGGTGACCGTTGCCGTGTAGGTAGTCGTGGCGGCCGGGCTGACCGGTACGGTCTGCGGGCTGCTGGTGACCGGCACATTGATGGGAGTAGCACCGCCGGTGATGGTCACTGCGGTGGCGTTGGTGAAGGTGACGATCAAGTTGGAAGACTGGCCGACCGTAATCGCGGGGGCGCTGGCAGTGAGGCTAACCGTTGGTGGAGGAGCGGTGACCGTGACGGTCGCTGTAGCCGTGGCAGTCGCTGGGCTCGAGCCGGTCGCTCCGGTAGCCGTCGCGGTGTAGGTGGTGGTGGCAGAAGGGCTGACCTGTACGGTCTGCGGACTGCTCGTGACGGGCACCGCGATGGGCGAAGCACCGCCGGTGATGGTGACCGCGGTTGCGTTGGTGAAGGTAACAGTCAACGTGGAAGCGCTGCCCAAAACGACCGACGCCGGACTGGCGGAGAGGGTGACCGTGGGAGTGGGAACAAGGGGGGCAGTGACGGTGACCGTGGCTGTGGCCGTGGCCGACGCGCCCGTTCCGGTGGCCGTCGCGGTATACGTCGTCGTCTTGGTGGGCGTGACCGACTGGGTGCCACCGGTTGCGGTCAGGGTGTAGCTGCTGCCGTCGGATCCGGTCACGGTCACGGCGGTCGCGTTGGCAGCGGTTACGGTCAAGGTGCTGGAGGCACCCGCCGCGACGGAGGACGGGCTGGCGGCGATGCTCACCGTCGCGCCCGAGGTGGTGGTCTGAACGGTGCTCCCGCAGCCGGCAAGCAGCAACGACAGCACAAAGCCCGGGACGAAGACAGCGGACAATCTATAGAAAGACCGGCGAAAGGACGACTGGCGGATCGGCGCCTGCTTCAAAGGGATTCTCCTTCATGATCCCCGCATGGGGAGCACGCCGGCCGGGAGATCGCCTCCTGGCACCTGCGTGGCACTGCGATGAATATGGCCGGCATGCGCCTCAGCGCGCCAGGACTGTACTCGATTGATTTCGCACCACTTTAGCTTGCAAAACCGCTTCGCACCACTTTAACTTGTAAAACCTGGGACGCTGCCCGGTACACCGAGAAAATGGACGCATTCACTCTAGATACTTAGATGCGCCTTCCCATATTACGGATGTCCGGCACAAAACTCCACTGGACGCATGGACCCTGCGCCTACATTTTTGTTGCGCCGAGAAATTTGCCGAGCTGCGCTTGGCAGCAAGCAAAGAAGTGGATCGGAGCGCAGATCCGGATTATCGAGAACCCTCGGACCTTTCGCCAAGCGAGTGGTCGACGGAGCCCGAAGACCGAACTCGCCCGGCCAGTTCGGCGGGGTGATCGATGGGCGTATAGGTGCTGGTGGCGGCAATTCCATGTCGATCGTCCGTCTCGTTTCGCTCTGCCAACAGGGCAGATTCCAGATTCCAGTCCGGAGCCGCAGCCTTCGAGCGGAGCGCGCTGTTCCAAAGGCGCCGCGGCGCGGCCAGCGAGCCGGCCTTGCGGATGGCCCGCTTGCACTTGTGCAGCTCAAACCAGCGCAGATAATTCTTGACCACGCTGGTCATGGTCATTTCGACGCCGGCAATGAAGTTGTGCTCGGCCATCTGGTGCTGCAACTCGGGAGACTGCAGGATGGTGACAATCTGGTCGGCCAGGTCCTGGGCGTCGCCCCGCTTGTGGAAGCGGACCGCCATGTTTTCGTTGCTTGCCATGCCGCGCAGGTCTTCGATGTCCGCGCAGACGATGGGCACGCCGAACTCACAGGCCTGGTGCGCCGGGCCGCTGGAGCCGGTGGCCGAATCGTAGGGCATGACGACGATGGACATGGACTGGTAAAGCTCGGGAATCGCCTCTTCCGGGACGTAGCCGCGGAAATCGATGGGCATGCTGGGTGGCTGGGCGTCGCGGATGGATTCCCAATAGCCGGCGCGGGTGTGGTGATTGGCTCCAGCGACGACCAGCCGGACGTTGGGCACCTTCTTGAGCACCAGCGGGAGGGCTTCCATCAGCGTTTCGAGGCGCTTGTAGGTGCCCCAGTGCCCGATGGCCAGCAGGCGGTGCTCCGGATTGCCGCGCTTGCTGAAGTCCGGCGGGGTGGGGATGGAGGCAAAGGTTCCGTGCGTGCCGAGGAGCACGTTCTTGGCCGAGTACTTGGTGACGAGGGTGTGCCGGTAGCCGGGGAGCAGGACGGAGACCGAATGGGCGCGCAGCAGGGCCTTGGTGGCCAGGTTGGTGCCGACGCGGAAGAGCCGCTCGCGCTTGACGCCGGCAGCGGCAAAGTCGACATGCTCCAGGATGTGGTGGAGGGTAATATGGGTGAAAAAGCCCGCGGCGCGCGTAAGGGCAGGTGCGGACAGGCCGGCGAAGGCGGCGACCGGATTTTCCGGAGTGGCAAAGCTGGAGAAGACGAGGTTGAACCAGACCACGTCGGGCTTGAGCTGGCGGATGGTGTTGAGAAGGCGCACGGGGGTGGCGACGCTGCCAAACTGCCAGCAGCGAATCACGTTGTACCCCTCCAGTTCCTTCATCTGGTCGGCTTTGAGGGCATGGCCGTGCTCGTCGGTGGCGAAGTCGTAGTCCGCCAATTCATCCGCGAGGATGATCAATTCGACGTGCGAGTGCCGTTGCAGTTCCTTCGCAATATGGAAGGAATACTCGTTCAACTGCCGGCCGCTCGGGGGAAACGTCGCAACCAAACAAATTCTCATTTGAATCCGCCTTCAAAATAGACTGATGCGTACAAAGGGCCGGAACTGCTGGTTCTTGCCGCTGAAGTTGAAAAAGGTTTCTTGCTGGATTCCTCCCGAAAAACGAATCGGATACTGCAACTCGACTTCTCCGGAATCGTCATTGAACTTGCGATGGAAGGGCCGCGCATAGGTGACGGTGAACCCGTTCTGGATCTGGTCGTAATCGTGGCCGTTCAGCTGAATCTGGGCGTATGCGTTGTAGTTGCGCTCATTGGTGTAGGCGGTCGAGATCTGCATATCCCAGCGATGATTGGGCGCGAAATCGACCGAGCCCGCAGGGCGGATGTTCTGCGCAATCGCCGAATTCTTATTAAACACGCGCCATGCGCGGCCATCTTCGAGGATCGCCCGGACGTTCAGCTTTTCGCCAAACCGCCTCTGCAAACCGATATACGAGGTGGTGAAGTAGTTTTCGCTGGTGTTGAGCGTGAACGTTTGGTCGGTCGATCCCCAGCCGGTCACCAACGCGGTCTTGCCCCATGGCGTGCCGACGCGGAAATCGACTGCCGCAACCAAGGCTGCGGTGTGCTCGCTGGTTGGATAGTTAGTCAGCGGCCCGGATTCGTGGATCACGTAGCCGCTCATCGAAAGCTCGTTGAAGAACGAGCTCGTTGAGACGTAGAGAAACTGCCGAAACAGATCCTGGTCCAGGGTCAGAGCTGTGGTCGAATTCGCGTCGCGGCGAATGATCTCCTGAATGCCGCCATTGAACTGGAGCACGTTGCGGCCGATTTTCACGGTTGGATTCACGCCGCCGTTGAAGATCCAATCGGTCGTATCGCGGTTCACGGTGGTTCCCGTGGAAGGGACGGAGATCGTGCCGCGCGCATTGCGGACCTGGAAGAAACCAGCGATGGTGGGAAAGCGATCTAAATGCAGGTGGAAGGCGTCTGTATTTTGCGTCTCGATCGATGATCGGGTGGGCACAGGGCCCGGGTTGCAGGGAGTCACGTTTTGCGTGTTGGGGTTGCAATCGAGCATGGAATCCAGCACGTAGACGCTGGAGTCTTCGAAGATGGGGTCGATGGAGAAATCGGCGAGCAGGCTGAGCCGGGAGGTGACGCGCAAGCCTTCGTCGGCGCCGGCCTGCAGCAGGCCCAATTCGGCAGTTTGATCCTCGCCCTCGGCGTTCGTGGCCTGCGCGAACGAGGTGAGAGCCAGGTCGTTGCGGTGCTCCTGGCGGTAGACGTTGGCCTTGGCGAGGAGGAACTGGTAGTCCGGCGCCTGGTCGGCTTCCGCGGTCACGGCGGCGAGTTGCGCCTTGGCGCGGGTGGTGTCGCCAATGGCCAGGTAGTTGTTGGCCAGGCCGATGCGCACCTGGGCATCGGGCGCTCCGGCGGCCTTGGCGCGATCCAGGTAGTCCTGCGATAGCTGATATTCGTGGAGCGCACGGAAGACGTCGGCCGCGGCAATGTATTGCGGGCCAGTGGGAGGATCGGTTTCGCCGGCTTCGCCTTCCATCTGCGCCAGGGCAATCTGACGCTCGGCGTCCTCGCCGCGATCCTGCTCCGCCATCAGGTGCGCGATGGCCAGACGGACACCCACACGATCGCTACGGGGAACCGTGAGGGCCTTCGAAAAGCGGTCCATGGCTGCATCGCGGTCGCCAAGGGTGTTGAGCGCCTCACCGGTCGAGATATAGATCTTGCTCAGGTCGACGCGCTTGGCGGGCTTGACGGAAACAGTGGGATGCTCGGCATGCTCCTCGGCCAACTGCACGTTGTGCATGGCCTGTTCGCGATCCTGGAGATTCGCATAAGAACGCGCCATCAACGCATAAATCTCGGCGTTGTCGGGAGCGTCCTTGGAGGCGACCTCCAGTTCGACGATGGCATCGTGGTACTTGCGCTGGGAGAACATGATGTTGCCCAGCCCGAGATGGATGGCGCCATCGTCCGGGGCGAACTTCAGCGCGGCACGATACTCGTCCGCAGCTTTGAGCAGCATGTCCTGCTGGCCATACGCGGTAGCGCGAATCAGATGCAGGTCCTTCGAGTCCCCAAGCAGCTTTTCCGCCAGATCCGCTTGCCGCAACGCGGCCTGCGACTTGTGCAGGTCGAGATTCGAGTAAGCCAGGCCAAGATGAGCTTCTCCGTTGCCCGGCTCGCGCTTCACGGCCTCCTCGAAGTCCGCAGCCGCAGCCTTGGCCTTGCCCAGATCGTTCAGGACATAGCCGCGGTTCACGTAAGCTGTGACCACGTTGGGATCGCGCTTGAGCGCCTCAGTGAAGTCCGCCACCGCCAATTCATCCTGCTCCTGGTGCTTGTGCACATAGCCCTGCAAAAGGGGGATATCGGCATCTTTGGGAAAAAGATCCACATACTGGGTGGTGAGCGCCAGCAGTTCATCCCATTTCTCCAATTTCAGCAAGTCGTAGCCCAGGTACACGACGACATCGCGATCGTGCGGCAATACTTTGATGGCCTGCCGGCCCTGGTCGGCTGAACCCGCGTAGTCCTCCTTGACGCGGAGATACCTTTCCGACTCCCTGAGGATCTGCGGATCGCCCTTCATCGCCGGCGTGACGCGCGTCTCCCACACGGCGGCCTTGTCCAAATCGTGTCCCTCGACCGCGGCGTTCAAGCCGCCGGACTGAATCATGGGCCGGTTTGGCGCGATCCCGTAGGCCTTGTCGTACGCGGCCTGGGCCTTGGGGAAGTCGCGCCGCGCGGTGTAGAGATCGCCGAGGGCCAAATAGGGCACAAAGTTGCCGGGATCGACCTCCGCCAGTTGCTGGAAGTACTTTTCAGCTTCCTGATCGCGCCCGGCGACGCGGGAAGCGTAGCCCATGGAGGTGAGCGCGCCGCGATTCCTGGGGTCCGACTTGAGCACTTGCGTGAAGGACGCAATGGCGTCGTCGGTGCGGCCCATCTTCATGAGGATGTCGCCCTGGAGTTGCAGATCGTCGCGGTCGGCGGGATTGGCCGCCAGCGCTTCCTTCATGTCGTTCAACGCGGCATCCAACTGGCCGAGATTCAGGTTGATCACCGCGCGCAGGCGAAGATAGCCGTTGCGGTTTCCGGTTGGAATGGGGACGGCGCCGATCTCCGACTGGGCCGTCTCCAACTCGTGCCGAGCCGAAGTCTCGTCGGCCAGGTCCTTATAGACGGCCATCAGATCCAGGTGCAGCTGAATGCCGTAGAGGGGGCCCTCTACGGCCTCCTTGGGCAGACTGGCAATGGCGGCTTGGTATTCACGCAACGCGTCCTGGCTGCGATCTTGAATCTTGGCGACTTCACCGAGAATGGCGTGTAAGCGATAGTAATTTGGATCGATCCCCGCGGCACGCTTCAGGAACGGGTCAGCCTGGTCCGGCGAGCCAGCCGCAACCTGGGCCTGGGCCGCCGACAGTTGTAGATTGAGGTCCTTGGGCATGGCGTTGGCGGATTGGGCATAGATCTTCGCCGACTGTGCCAAGTCGCCCGAGAGCTGATAGGTATAGGCCAACTCGGCCAGAACGTCCGGCTTGGGATTTTTGATGGCGGTCAGCTCGGCAATCGCCTTGGGGTAATTGGATGTTTCCCGGTAGTAGCCCGCCATGGAACGGCGCACTTCGGGATTGTCCGGGGCCCGGCGCTCGGCCATTTCCAGATACTTATTGGCCTCGTCCATCTGCTTGACCCGCTGATACGCGATGGCGAGCAGCAACTCGGAACGGACATCGGGCCGCAGGCGCTCGGCCTTGATCAACCAGTCAATAGCACCCTGATAATCTCCAGCTTTCAGAGAAAGCTCTCCCAGCAACTGGATGTCGTTGCGGCGGCTGGGGTCCGCGCCGACGACTTCCTTGAGGATCTTCTGCGCCTCCTCGCCGCGGCCCATCTGGCTGTAGGTTTGCGCCAGACCGGACCGGCCTTCGAGGGAGGAGGGCAAGATGCGAAGACCGCGATTGTAGGCTTCCAGGGACTCGCCCGGCCTTCCATTCAGCCGCGCGGCATAGCCTGTCAAGAACCACAACTGGGCGTTACCCGGAGAAGCCTGGGCGGCCCGCCGCGCGTACTCGAGAGCCCCGGCGTAGTTACCTTGCTGCAAGGCCAGTTCGGCCGCCCGCGCCAGACGTGCGTTCTCGATATTGGACCCAAAACCTAATTGCGGCGCAGGAGTCTGCTGCCCGGCGGCCTGGGCGGGAGCGGCCTTCGCCGCCCCCGCGCCTACGGTATATTCCTGGGCGCCGACAACACTTGCCGAGGCGCCAATCAGCAGGACCCACGCAGCTCTTGCGCATCCAAGTCGAACAATCAAGGGCGCCACCGTACAATTTCGCGATAAGAGTTTGATATCAGAAACATGTCACTCGTTGGCCGCAGCACAGTTTTCGCTCTCCCCGGGGGATTCAATTAGTTAACAGGCACCGGCAGCCGGAAAACCCTCCGTGCGGGTTGCGCCTCGCACCTCATCGGGCGGCATGCTGAACCGGAGGAGCCTATTGCCTTATCATACAATCGAGTAACTACCTCTGACCGGTACCAAACGCAATCTTCGGTAACGAGTACAATACTGGGTACTCATCTGTAGTAATCTAAAGTGGGAATGTCTCGGAACATCCGTTGCACACTCCTGTTCCACTTTGGTTTTCAGTGCCGCCGGCTCGACCATTTTGAAGGTTGAGTGAATTTTCATTGGATTCAGGCGCCTTAAAGACCCATAATGAAGCAACCGTTGTGGTGGATTTCAGAATCGAAACATATAAGCAAGTGCAGCAATCCATTGCGATTCTTTCCGTCGCGGTTGTTGGGCGGCGGCACTTGCCATTACCCGCAACCAGGACCCAGAATGACTGGTTGAGTCCATTGTTTTTTTTGCGAGGCAATTGTGCAGAAAGATAATCCTCTCGCCACGGCATCCAGGCCCATTCCCATGAGCCTGATTCTGCTGGCGGCAGTCGCCGTGCATCTTCCGCTGTTGCTGATGAAGTTGCCGCTGAAATCGTACGATACCAATTTCCATATCTTTTTTGCCTCTCACTACGTGCACCACTGGTTCAACCCATGGAATCCCAAGTGGTATGCGGGTTTCTCCCAGGCCACGTACCCGCCGCTCCCGCAGCAGTGGGTGGCTCTGCTCTCGCATATCTTCGGGTTGGACGAGGCCTACATGGCCGTCCAGTTCGTGGCGGTCCTGTTGCTGGTGGTCGGCGTTTACCGGTTCTCGCGTCTCTGGGTAAGTCCGCGGGCTGCTTCCTTCGCGGCCCTGGCATCGGTTTTTCTCGGCTCGGAGAGCTTCCTGGTGTACTCCGCCGGGCAGCTTGGCACCACCTCGGCCGCGCCGATCTATCTCAATGCGCTGCCTTTTCTGTATGAGTGGATTCGCCGCGGGCGGTGGTCTTCCTTCATCAAGGCGGTTGTACTGTTCGGAGCGGCGGCGGCGGCTCACCACGCCACGCTGCTGTTCGGGTCCATCTTTTTTGCTTTACCAGTTCTGGCTCTTGCCTATTTCGACACCGAGCACGGCGAACGTTTGACTCTTCCGGCCTTTGTGACCCGCACTGCGGTGGTCAGCGTCCTGGTGGCGGGCGTGATTGCCATCGTTCTGCTGCCCTTCTGGATCGCCCTGTTCAACTACCCGGTCACCCAGACCCCGATTGCTCATCCCAGCCGCGCCAACTACATCCTCAGCCCGGAGCACGGCCTGAACTACTTCATCATTCCTTACGGGGCCCTGATTCTTGTCCTCCCGTATATCTTTCTCAAGGGTGCGGAGGTCTCGCGGCTCCGTCCGCTCCTCCTCGGTTTCTGGGTTGCGTTCCTGGTTGGCTTGGGTGGGACGACTCCGGTGGGGCACCTGCTTCTTGGGCGCGCTTTTGACGTGCTGACCATGGAGCGGTTCAGCTATTGGGCGACTTTGCTCGCTCTACCGTTTGTCGGACTTTTGGCGGCCTCGCTGATTGAGCGGTATAAGACCTGGGCCGTTGTGACATTGGCGGTCCTGGCATCGATCACCTGCGCGGCTGCCGTCCTTTGGTCGACGATCCTGGCCGGCGAAGCGCAGACCTTGAATGTGGCCTCGACGGCCGCGTGGCTCAATCGCGACGGGCACGATCAGTATCGCTACATCACTCTGGGCTTCGGCAACCAGATTGCGCGTCTGGCATCGCTGACAAACGCGAACAGCGTAGACGGGGAATGGAACTCCGGGCGCTTGCTGCCCGAGCTGACGCAGCACGGCTCCGGCTCGCTCACCAATTCCAAGTTCTTCGGCGAGAACGGTGTGGAAGCTCTTCGTGCCATCTTGATCCATGCCGACCACTACGGCTTGAAATGGGTCTTCGTCCACGATCACTACTATGACGCGCTCTTGACGTTTGCCGGCTGGCGGGAGGTGGACAGCCTGGAAGACAAGACCATCGCGGTGTGGAGCAAGGATGGCGTACCGCCTGCCTTACCGGTCAATGCTTTGCAGATGCCTCCCGCATGGCAGGGTCTCTTGTGGGGGATTCTGCCGTTCGGGAGCAGCCTGTTGGCGATCCTGGTGCTGTTCCTTCCCGGCACCAAGAACCCCGAAGACGAAGAAGCTGAATCCACCGTTGAAAGCGACGAGAACGTGCTCCAAGGGAGGTTGGTCTCGTGAATAAAGGACGCCTTCTAGCTGCCGCACTTGTTGCTGCAACCCTTGTGCTGATTGCGATTGGGACCATTTGGCCGGCGCCTTCGGCCGCCGCCTATGCCGGCGCGGCCAGCATCCTGCGCCCTTCGTCCACGCCGGAAGCGGCGGTGGAAAACCTTGGCGACCAGATCCGCGCGCGCGCCTGGGAGAAGGCCTACAGCAGCCTGAACAACAAGGCCCAGTTCACCGAGATGCAGTTCCGGCAAGATGTGATGGGGGCCTACCCGAATCTTCTCACCTACTCCACGCTGGCCAGTTCGGAGCTGCGCCCGCTGCATGCCTCCGCGGATGAAGCGGACGTCAAGCTGATCCTGCATTGGGCCACCGTGGTGGGCGATGCGGTGACCGAGCGAAATCTGCATGTTGTTCGCAATGGCGACCGCTGGCAGGTGCAGTGGCCGCTGGTGAAACAGGCCGCGCTGCCCCCGCAGGTCATCCCGGTCAACTATCTGCGCTGGGATGTGATCTACCGGGGAGCGGGAGACGATTGGGGAGCGCAGGATGTGGAAGCGCCGCATGTGCGCATTGTCGACATGCACCCGGTGGAACGTGCGGACGGCGTCGTCATCCTGGGCGAACTGCTCAACGAAGATGTCGTTCCCGCCTATGTGTCGGTGAACGCAACGTTGCTCGCCAAGGATAAGACAACCATCGCCAGCGAGGGCAGCTTCGACAAGATCTCGCATATTTTGCTGCCGAAGCAGGTCACGCCCTTTTTCATCCGCTTTCCGCATGTGTCGTTGTCCGACGTAGCCAGTATCCGCATGGACCCCATTTCGAGCCTCGTCGCCGCCTCCGCCGACCCGGTGATTGAGATCGTGAACGAGTCCCTGACGCCGGCTCCGGACGCCGCCCTGACCGGCCAATTGGTGAATGAGAGCGGGCAGGTGGCAAATGTGGCACATGTTTTGGGTACCTTTTATGACCATAGCGGGAACGTGGTGTGGGTCGCGGACCAGTATGTGGATCATGCCCTGGTCCCGCAAACGCCCGTACCGTTCACGATTCATATTCCCGAAGATCTGGCCAAAAGTATCAGCACGCAGCGGACGGTGATCTCCACCTACTCGGGAGGGCAACAATGAAGCCGAAGGTTGCCGCGCTTCTGCTGGGGTGCGTGTCTGCCCTGCCCTTGGTGGCTTCGGCGCAGGAGTCCGACTTGACCCTGCCCAAGTCGGTCGAGGCGGGGAGCGCGTTTTCGATTCCCACGACAGGCAGCGGGAAGGCCACGCTCTACATTGTGGGTGTGGAGCAGGTGTTGAAGCGGGAGATTCAGCTCGGGGACAGCGCTTCTTTCGCCGCCGGAACGCTCTTCGATGCTGGGCGCTATGTAGCTGTTATTTCAACGGGTTCCACGAGCCAGACGGGGACCTTTGACGTGCTTCCCGCGCGCGTTGCCGCGGATCTGAATTTTCTCGCCCGTCCGCAGCGGATTTCGGTGGGGATCCATGGCGGTATTACCGGAACCGTGTATGTTTTCGACGCTTACCACAACCTGATTCTCAACCCTTCGCCGGTATCTTTCGAGCTGACTTCGCCGGGGGGGGCGACGCAGCAGCGCACGGTGGCCACGGAGTACGGGGCGGCCTGGACGAGCATGGACGCGAGCGGCCACGAGGGCAAGGACACGTTCTCCGCGCGGCTTGGCGATGTGTCCAGTTCGCGCATCATCGCACTGGTTCCCGGCGATCCCTGTGGCTTGAAGATGAGCGCGCGCCAGGACGGAGAGCATCTCGAACTGGAGACCAGCCCGGTGCGCGATTGTAGTGGTAACGCAGTACCTGACGGTACTATTGTGACCTTTACAGAAAGCTTTCACGGTGGGCAATCTACTGTAGACGTTCCATTAAAGCGCGGGATCGCACAGGTACAAATGCCCATCCATAGTGGAGCGACCATTTCCGTTGCAAGCGGAGTGGTGATGGGCAATCAGATCGGCTGGGGGAAATGAAGATGCTGAAGCCTCTTCTCATCCTCAGCGTATTGGCTATTTTGGGCAGTCAAACGGGCAGGGCGCAGGCGCCGGTTCAGGTAGAGCCGGAAAATCTGAAAGGTCCTCGTGTTCTTCAGGACCAGACCAAGTCTGCAGTGATTCGGGATTATCTGAAGAGTTGGCAAAGTCTTCATTCTGCTTTGGAGCAAAATCGGGCAGACCTGCTGAGTGCAGACTTCGTTGGAACGGCAAAAGAAAAGCTGACCGAGGCAATCGAACAGCAAGCCTCGCTGGGAATTCACACCCGTTATCGGGATTTGGCCCACGATATACAAATTGTCTTCTATTCGCCGGAGGGAACTTCCATTGAATTGACAGACAAGGTCGATTACGAGGTGCAGGTACTCGACCATGAAAAGGTTACTGCGACACAGCGTGTGAGTGCGCGCTACGTCGTTGTGATGACTCCCGCAGAGGTTCGGTGGCGAGTGAGGGTTTTCCAGGCAACACCCAATTGATGTAGTATTTCGGTCGCAAATGTTCTCGGGTTGCACGTATAGGGGTAATAAATCAAGTAGAGCAGTAGATTGTAGCCAGAAATCGGAATATCAGGAGTCGCATATGGTCTCGGTGGTCGTGCCCATTTACAACGAAGAGGAACTGATCGTCAAGTTCCATGAGGCAGTGTCGCGCGCGATGGAAGGCGCCCGTACACAATGGGAAGTTGTGTATGTAAACGATGGTTCTCAAGATTCTTCTCTCGAAATTTTGAGAGGACTTCAAGCCTTGGATTCACACGTGGTGGTGGTGGAATTGTCGCGCAACTGGGGTCACATGGGCGCAATTTCGGCCGGTCTTCAGACTGCGCACGGTGCAGCAGTTATCCTGATGGACGGCGATTTCCAGGATCCGCCGGAGATTCTTCCGCAGTTGATCGATGCATGGCGCGATGGGGCTGAGGTGGTGGTCGCCGTGCGCCGCAGTCGCCAGGAAAGCCGCAAGGTTCTGGCCAAGCTGTTCCCTCTCTTCTATCGCGTGCTGGGCACGCTTTCCGACTATCCGATCCCGTTGAACGCCGGCATTTTCAGCTTGATGAGCCGCAAGGCGGTCGACTCGGTCAACGCACTGGGCGAGCGGAATCGCTATTTGCCCGGTCTGCGCGCCTGGGTGGGCTACAAGAACCAGGTGGTCTTCTACGACCGCCAGGATCGCCTCGCGGGCGACGGCAAACTGTCGTTCATCAGCCGCATCAAGTATGCGATGGATGCCATCACGAGCTTCAGCTACAAGCCGCTCCGCCTCAGCTTCGCGCTGTTCTTCTTTGCCACTTTCATGACCACGGTTCTGGGTCTGTGCATGTTCATTCCCAAGAGTCCGGTGGTTGTGGTTGGCCTGGGTGTCGCGGCTTCGGTGTTCTTTGTCGGCGGCCTGCTGCTGCTCAGCCTGGGCGTGCTGGGCGAGTATGTGGGTCGTGTCTACGACGAAGTTCGCAGCCGTCCGCTGTCGCTCATCAGCAGGGTTCACCGCTTCCCGGCTATGCTTGCACCGCAGGTGGGTATGATGTCGGTGCAGGGCGAAAACTACCAGAACCGCAACGCCACGGAAGCTGCGTAAAAACAGCCCGAAGCGCTCTGAAAAAACATCCTCCGGGCTTCTGGAGGATGTTTTTTTGCGCGCGACACGTAACTGACGGTCCCTTTGCGCGGCTGCTGGATCATTTTCGAAAGCGGTGCAGCCGCAAAGGCCGGTTCCCTTCCTTTTCGCAGAAAACGGGGAGGAGGGGGTACGGAAATGTAGAGAGAATGCAAAAATGCTGCTAGCCTGAAAAGGCACACCAAGGGTGCACCCCGTCCGCGGAAAGGGATTATCCCACCTTTGTTTTCTTGCACGACCCCATCCCACTCTCTTCTCGCCCGGCGAAGCGGATCGCGGGCAGCAAAGAAGGAGTGACCCATGCCCATTCGCGAAATTCCCGCGCGCCCCAACCTGGAGCATCTCAAGAATCAGGCGCACACCCTGCTTGATGAACTTCGAGCGCAAGACCCATCCGCTGGTGAGCGCTTTGGCGCTTTCGGCATTCCCGCCTCTGAAGCTAAGCTCGCTGACGCTTTGCACGTGATCGCCCGCGAGTACGGCTTCAGCACTTGGCCGGCCCTTAAAAGTCATCTTGAGCCGATCTCGGAAGACCCCGTCGAGACGCTGATCGCCGCACTGAAGGCAAACGACGTGTCGCTCGTCCGCGATGCTTTCAGCTGCAATCCCTCGCTTCAATCCCGAATCGACGAGCCGCTTCCCAACTTTGGCTTCGAAGCTCCCTCGCTGATTGCCGCGGTCAATCGCGACAACCGCGAGATGGTGGATGTGCTGCTGGATATGGGCGCGAACATCAATGAGCGCTCGCGGTGGTGGGCGGGCAGCTATGGAGTTCTGGATTCCGCCAGTCCGGCCCTTGCCGCTTATCTGATCGACCGTGGCGCGACAGTGGACATCCACGCCGCCGCGCGGCTTGGCATGTTGGACCGGGTGCGAAGCCTGCTTGCCTCGGACGCACAACTGGTACACGCGCGGGGCGGCGATGGCCAGCTTCCGCTGCACTTCGCCGCGAGCGTAGAAATCGCGGCGCTGCTCATCGAAGCAGGGGCAGCTCTCGATGCGCGCGATATCGATCACGAGTCCACAGCCGTGCAATACATGGTTTGCCTCCAGCCCTATCGACACGATGTAGCCAAATTCCTGATCGCAAAGGGCGCGCAAAGCGATATCTATGTGGCGGCTGCCGTTGGGGACGGAGAGCGTGTTCGGCAGATCGTCGACCACAACCCGGACACCGTGCGGATCCAGGTCGGCGAAATGGCCTTCCCGAAGGAAGATCCGCGTGCCGGCGGGAGCATCTATTTCTACGGTTTTGGCTGGGGACGAACGCCGCACATGGTGGCGCACCGGTTCGGCCACATGGAAATCTTCGAGTACCTCATGGTGCGGAGCTCGCCCTGGCTCCGCCTTGCGCAGGCCTGCGAGATTCACGACGAGGCGCTGGCCGCCGAGATCCTTGCCGCCCATCCGCGCTTGATTCAGAGTATTAGCCCCATGGCCGCACGCCGCATCGTGGGTGCTACGACTCGAAATAACACTCGCGCTGTGGAAATGCTGGTAGCTGCCGGATGGCCGGTAGCTGTCCTGAACGATAACAACCAAACGCCGCTTCATTACGCGGCCTGGCACGGCAACCTCACCCTGGTTACCGCGCTTCTAGCCCGCAATGCGCCCGTTCATGTTCTTGAGACACAATATGGGGGCAGTCCCCTGGGCTGGGCACTGCATGGATCCCTGCATAGCTGGGAACGGAACAAGGGCGATTATCCGGGCGTTGTCCGTGCGCTGCTCGCCGCAGGGGCCGACATACCCAAACCACTGGCGCGGCCTTTGCAAGCGACAGAAGAGCTGCTGGGGATTCTCCGCGAGCACGACGGCTGAAAGACGAGGCTACCAGATCCTGTTGTTCAAGAATGACAGTGGAATGGGGTGCTTTGCGCACCCCTTCAACCAGCTACGGCAATTTTCTGAAATCGTGTAGACCTGGAATTGATGGGATTCCCACCCTTTCCGCAGGAAAAAGCAGAAAGGATGGGCACGGAAGTCTCGAGCAGGAGCAAGGGTGCCTTAATTGCCGGACGATGAGGCCGACCCCGCGGCTGGCGACGACGAGTTGCAGCTTGGCAACCCATCCTCCACCGCGGTGCCTTCTTCGTGGTCATTCCAGGTTTCGACCATAACAAAGGGAAGCAGATTGTTTGGCTGAAAGTACTTGCGCCACAGGTTCGAGGTATCGGTAAACGTCTTTCCGCAGCGCGGGGAGATATGCCGATTCAAGCTCCACGAGGCTTTGCGGTCATCGAAGCTGGCCCATTCGCCGCCAACGACGATCTTCCCTGGATACTTGGAACCCATGGTCTCGTAAAACTGCCCCAGGTATTGCTCTCCCCAGTTGCTTCCGTCCGGCGCCCAGCCCTTTTCACCCGGCTGCACCCAGGCATAAAACCCATCGAAGGCATCCGCGTCACGACCGGGCAAGTTTTCCTGGATCAGAAAAGGCGGGTCGGTCCACTTGTTCACCATCTCCCGCACCCGGGTCCAGTCGGTGTGTTTCCCCTTGGGAAAGATGAAGATGACGGGCCGCCCTTGGTAGGTCAGGTAAGCCTGGTGTCCCGCGGCCTTGGCGGAGAGGTAGGTTTCATGGAACATGGTCAGGTCGGCGAGAGCCTCATCTGTGGCCCCGTCCTCCGCATCGGTTTCGTCGTACATCATGGCAATCTGAAAGTTCTGCTTGGCGGCAGCCGTCTGCATGAGTGCGTAGCTTTGGTCGATAAAGGGCTGCCGGTCCCCATACCAGTCCACGACAAAGGCGGAGATCCCCATGGCCTTCGCCTTGCGGATCTGGTTATTGAGGATGGCGGGATCGTGGGACGAATACCCGACATTGATGTGCCGCGGGTGGCCGAACCAGGCCTCGTAGAGAGCAATCGTCACGGGGGCGGCCCCAGTCGCTTTGTATTGAAGGGGTTCGATGCGGGGAGAACCCAGGTCGGAACAGCCATGCGGGGCAAGCAGCAGCATAAAAAGTGAGGAAGCGATACGATTGAACATAGCTTATGTCCTATTAGAGTCAGTCAATCCCCCTTGGGTTGTCACCTCAAAAAGGACCAAAGTTTACCGGTTTTACCCCTTGGGGCAGCCGGTCGGGTGGTTTTCGCATCGAATAATGTGTCGCCGCTATAAAATGTAGACTTTAAGCCCGCTGCGGGCCTATTCTCGCAGCTTGAATTGGAGTACTAAAAAGCGTGGTGGAAAGCTTGTCTATAAAATCGAAGTCCTTGCAGGGCCGAATTGTATCCGGAAGCGTGGTCTTACTTTCCGGTTCGGGCCTGACAACGGCAATCAACCTGGCCTATAACATCGCCGTGGCCCGTTTTCTGGGACCCAAAGGCTTTGGCCACGCCACGGTTGTTTATACCATTCTGACGCTGATTTCCGCGGTCACCCTCTCGTTCCAGATTATCTCGGCCAAAGTCGTGGCGCAACAGCAGACGGTGGAGGGCAAGTCTTCTGTTTACAGGCTTTTCCATCGGTCCGCCTGGTCCTGCGGAATCGCCGTTGCCGTGGCGCTGCTGGTTTTCCAGAGGCCGATTGCGGCTTATCTAAACCTCCCCGATTCAACGCTTGTGGCGCTGCTCGCGGTGGGGGCGGCCTTTTACGTGCCGCTGGGAGCCCGTCGCGGATTCATTCAGGGGACCTATGGCTTTCGTAAACTGGCCACCAACCTGGTCATCGAGGGCGCGTGCCGCCTGGGCGGCTCGGTCCTTCTTTACCTTATGGGATATGGTGTCGACGGCGTCATCGCCGCCAATGCGGCAGCCGTTGCGATTGCCTACCTGACGATCCCGCCCGCACTGGTCGGTCGGATGCCGAACCCGCTTAGCATCTCGTATGCCACGCGGGAGATCGGGCACGCGGTGGTTTTCTTTGCCGGCCAGGTGCTCATCAACAATTGCGATATTGTGCTGGTAAAGCACTTCTTTGCTCCAGGCGAAGCGGGCATTTACGCGGCCGTGGCTATGGTGGGGCGTGTGATTTTTGCGTTTTCCTCTTCGGTCGTCAACAGCATGTTTCCGCTGGTGGCCGGCACCAAGGACGAGGAGCGCAAGGATCTGAAGGTCATCGCCACCTCGTTGATGCTGGTGCTCGGCTCGGGGTCGGTGCTGGCCCTCGGCCTGGGCATTGCGCCGGCATGGATCTGGGCCAAGTTCTTCGGTCCGGGGTTCGTGTTGACCGGCGGCTACAGCCTGCCTTATCTTCTGGCTCTCTACGCGATCTCGACGATCATCTATTCGCTCAGTGTGGTGATCATCACGTTCGAGATGTCGTACAAGATTGCCAATACGAGTTGGGTGCAATTGGCATTCAGCGGCATCGTGATCGCAGGAATCTGCGCCTTCCACTCCTCGCTGCGTGAAGTCATCCTGGTGCAGCTGGTGCTGATGTGCGCGCTTCTGATTTGTGTGGCGCTGCCGTTCATGGCCAACTCGCTCAGCAGCCCCAAGGGCTTCCTGAGTTCCGGAACATTTCAGCCGGCCCGGCTCATCCGGCGAGTTTCCGAGGACGATGTCATCGTGGAGTTTCTGCGCAGCGACTTCCATAGCACAGCCTTTCGGGATTATCACGAAAGCCTGCAGGAGATCGTTAAGAACCCGAACCTCGACGACCCGATCGAGAACGCCAAGCGGCGCGCGCTCCTTTTCCTCCGTCATCTGGCCTTGTGGAAAGAGATTCCTCCGGATACCGAATGGTACGAAATGGAAGTGGACGAAGCGAACCTTAGCCAGGTGCGGGTGTTTCCCCGCGCGCAATGGCGGAAACTGGCTGATGGAAACTTTGCCATCAACGAGATCGCCTCAGCCATGCGGACACGCCGTCACCTGGTCGATGCGGAGTTTCTGGGCAAAATCGCTTCCATCGGGGAGAAGTTCCACGACGAAGATCCGGGCTTCAGCGCGGTCCTGCTGATCGGCGTCACGGAGCGGGAGCCACTGACGATTCTGGATGGAAATCATCGCCTTGTGGCGTCTATACTGGCTTCCCCCAGCGAACTCAAGAAGGTACGTTTCCTGTGCGGCCTTTCGCCCCACATGACAGACTGCTGTTGGTACAACACCAACTTCGTCACGCTGTTCAAGTATGCCAAGAACGTTTTGGCGAATGTTGTGCGAAATCCGGAGAGCGAGCTTGCCCGGCTTTTGCAAACCCCCGGATGAGATAAAAGCGGGCCTCCCGGGTGGTGCACCTCAAGCTCAAACTGTTTCATTGCAAGGATGACTTTCGTGCCTTGGTATCAAACGGAACTCAACCATCGAAAACAGGATAAGAACATGACACTTCGAATTCGCCCGGTAGCCGTCAAGCAGTTACCGGAAAAACTGGATGCGAAACAGGGGCGACTCTTCTTCAGTGAGTTGGAGAGCTGCATGAACGTGGACCGGCCTTGTCTGGTTCTCGATTGTTCGAGGGTCCGCCTTTTGGACAGCGCGGCAGTTCATCTGCTGTTATGCTGCTTGGAAGAGGCGATGAAACGCAACGGCGACGTGAAGCTTGCGGGAATTCCAGCCGGGGCGACCGAGGTTCTTGAACTGTCGGGCATTGCACGCCTTTTTGAGGTATACGATAGCAACGCCGAGGCGGTGAGCAGCTTTCGCCGATTGCCGGTCGATCTCGGATCGCTGACTGGCGTAGGGGTTAGTCCGCGCCGTCGGGCGGAGAATGCAGCGTAGCCACCGGGGAGATGGTTCCGTGGTGCGCAGTAGGGCGGGTTTGGTGAGGAATCGATGAACGTCGCGAGGAGTTCCGTGAGAAAGGCGATCGCTGCCGGCTTGATGGTTTTCCTGGCCGCTCCATTGGCACACGCGTGCGATGCAGTTCCCCTGCCAACTTCGGCGAGCACGCAAAAGCAGGACGCCACGCCGGCGCCCGGCAAAGCGGATGTTTCGGACGACAGCGATGTGCTGCCGAATGCCCCGGCACCCAATCCGCAGCAAGCGCAGGAGCCTGCGCAGAGCGGCAGCGGAAAACCGGTAGGGACAGCGGCGGCTCCGGAGGAGAAGACATCCGGCATCACCGCCTCCCGGCCGGCAGGAGCGGTCATCGCTCCGGCCCGGCAAAAGCGTGCGCGCGCCATTCTGATCCGGGTGAGCGCAGTGGTCGCGAGCGCCGTGGCGATTGGGTGCGTTGTCGGATTGTCCAAGGCCAGCTCTTCCAAACCGTAGCAACTCATAGATCCGCATATTCCAATAGTTCGGAGTCCCACGATGGGTTCACCTCAAAACGAGCGCCGCACAAATTACGTCAGTTTCTCCGGCATCGATGGCGCCGGCAAAAGCACGCAGATTGAAGCTCTTCGCGACCGACTGATCGAGAATCATCTCGAAGTCAAGATGATCCGGTTCTGGGACGATATTGCGCGGTTGACCAACCTGCGGGAGAACACCGGACACAAGGTATTCAAAGGGGACAAGGGCATTGGAAGTCCCGATGCCCCCATCGAGCGCCGCGACAAGAACGTGCAGTCGTGGCCGATGACCCTGGTACGCCTGTTCATTTACACGGTCGACGCATTCTCGACGCGTTCCGTGGTGAAGAAGGCACTGCGTTCGGGCGCCGACCTAGTCATCTTCGATCGTTACATGTACGACGAGTTGGCGAATCTGAAGCTGGGCAATCCCCTTATCCGTGTGTACATCCGCGCGATCATGGCGATCATTCCGCGCCCGCAGATCAGCTATTTTCTCGATGCGGATCCGGTGAAGGCGCGGGCCCGCAAGCCGGAGTATCCACTCGACTTTCTCTTCAAGAATCGCAAGTCGTATTTTGATCTGATCGAACTGGTTGGAGGGGTTACCGTCATTCCTCCGATGGGCATCGAGGAAGTAAAGCAGGCTGTGTTCGCGCACGCGCAGAAGGAATTGTCGTTCGGTCGCACCTTGCAGAACGCAGTCAGCACAGCGGAGCCCGCATTCTCGACGACCGGGCCGGTTGTAGCCGGACCACCTACCAATAGGTGAATGTCAGATTGTCCACGTAGGTTGTGTTCGATGCCTCGTTGTAATTCCCGTCCATCTGGTAGTTCAAGGTAACTCCCCACCAGCCGGTGGGAGCGGTATACGGCGGGTAGCTCGCATTAAGAAGCGAAGTGGTACCGTTCAGCGTGATGGACTCATAGAGAAGCGTGTCGTCGGGTTGCCGCTGCGCCTGAATCGTGATGTGATTCCAGGCATTGTTATTCAGGTTGCAAGGAACCCCGGTGGAGACCCACGCGCCCGATACGTTATTCCAGATATCCCACACCGCGCCGTTTGAACCGCCGCCCAGGTTGTTGCATTGCGTGCCCCAGATCATGCCCACGGAGTTCATGTACATGCTGATGTCGAATTCCAGCACCTGCGTGATACTCAGGTTGGTTACAAAGAAATCCGCGTCGTAGGTGAAGTTATGCAGGGTGGGCAGCAGTTGGTGATTGCTGTCGGGGATGCCCTGGCTGGAGAACTGACCGAGCACCGGGTTGGTAAAGAGCAGGTCGGTGTAAGGCACAGTCCCGCCGATATTGAACTGTGTGGCATTGCCGCTTAACGAAGGCGTAGCGATATTCTGCACCATGGACCAGGAAACGCCGGCACAGTTCGCCGTGCAGATCGCGTAGGTAGGGGGATACTCCGGATAAGCCTTCCAAGCCGATGCCGCCTGGATGTTATAGAGCGCGGTACCCGGGCCTCCGTTCACAGCACCGCCCAGCACGGTGAATTGAATGGGCGTGGTCGAAGTTCCCCCGCAGTTATCCCACTCTTCAATTGATCCGCTCTGCAATCCGGGACTCAGCGGCACCTGCGTGTTCAGGTTGGAACCGGTTGACGCATACGCGATTTGATTTTCAATGAAAACGGCCATTGCGGAGATCCCCGCCGCACAAGCGGTATTTGCGGTCGCAATGAAATTGACCGGGGAACTTACGTTGCTGCTGTTAGCCGGAATGGTGACATTGACTCCCAACTGGCTGGTGCTTTGAATCTGCCGAGCGACGTGAGAACTTCCCCCGCAGTGGTCCCATTCCTGAATCACCGTCTTGTGCTTACCCGGCTTGACGAGAACGCTGGTGCTCAGCGAATCCCCATGCACGTGGTAGATCAGTTTCGAGTCCAGATAGATGCTCATGGAAGAAATGCCTTTAGAGCATGTCCGCGACACGGCGTTCGCCTGGTAGTTCACGGTCGTGCCGATGATCACGCGGTTGGGCGGGCTCTGCACGATCACCGTCGCCCACGCGGGCAAAGCGAGCAGCGTGACCAACAAACCGAAGATGCTACGAAATCTCATCGATGCGCCTCGGTGGAACAGTGCGGCCAGTTGAAGGGGTCCATTCATCACCCGCCGCGGCCCGCGCAGGGGATTCGCGTGAGTTACAGGCTCACCAATCGGCTGATAGATTCTGCTGGGCGAAATATTCACGACTCTTAAACTCTAGAACGCTTTTACATAAGGTGGTTAGTTACTTACGGGCGCTATGCGCCGTTCACTGGTAACGAGCGGGGACTTGCACTCTCGCAATGAAACAAGAAAAACTCCTATACAGTGAAAAGAAAATAGCCCGATCGATTTCTCTTCTAGCGTTTAGGAAAACTTACTGCGTCTCAAGGGGAACCGATAAAATAGAGCTGTCGATTAAGTTAGGTCTTGCTCCGATGATACACATTTCCGGGGCTCTTGGAAATGCCGGATTCCCCGCCCTTGAGATTCGATCGCGTTCACCGCAAGGGTTCAGCCATTGAGGTTCCGCAGCACACGAAAAGGACATCGCAATGAATGACATTGCATCAACATCACGCCAGCCACTAGCACCGTTTCGTATCGATCCTTGGTATTCGCCCCGCGTGTGGGGGTTCCACGATCTTCGGCCTTGGTTCAACAAGGTGTCGGAGAAGGAGGCGCTGGGCGAAGCGTGGCTCACGGGCGACCAGTGCCTGATCGCTACGGGACCGCATGCCGGCAAGACATTGGGCTCTTTCTTCGCCGAAGCGGGAGACGCTCTGCTGGGCGCCTCGGCCCAAGCGGCCGGATCTCCACTTCTGATCAAGGTGCTTTTTGCGCGCGAGAAGCTGAGCGTGCAGGTGCATCCGGACGACCGCATGGCACAGAAGTATGGCGACCCGCGCGGAAAGACCGAGTGCTGGTATGCGCTGGCTGCCGAGCCTGGAGCGGAGGTTTATGCAGGTCTCAAACCGGGAGTCACGCTGGAGCAGGTAAGGGCGGGTATCCAGGACGGCACACTGGAGCAAAGCCTGAACGTGCTACCGGTTGAGGCTGGAGACATGATCTTTGTGGATGCTGGAACGGTGCATGCGATCTGTCCGGGGGCCATCCTTCTGGAGACGCAGCAAAATAGCGACCTCACCTACCGGATGTTCGACTACGGACGCCCGCGCGAGTTGCATATCGACAAGTCTCTGGAGGCAACGCGGCTGGTGACCCGAGCCGGCAAGGTTCGTGCCGAGCCTCTTGCCGATCGCGCGGTGCTGATCGATGTGGAATACTTCCGGGTGGAGCGGCTGCCCGTAGATGGAACGCGCGCCAGTTCGACACTCTCAGGGCAGGAGGAGTTGACTCCGGGGCTGGCCTACCTGTTTGCAGCTTCGGGCAGGGGCAAAGTGTCGGGACCGGACTTTGAAGCGGTGGACTTGCCGGAGCGGGGCATCGTAGCTATCCCCGCGACTTCGCCGAAGTTTGCGGTCGAGGATTTGGGTGGGCTGGACTTGATTCGCATTATTCCGAATTGGCCGAGAGCAGGAGCGTAAGGAACGCCGGTGCTCCCGTGCCGGATCAAGCCGGTCGCTCCGCGGCTCGCAGGAGCGACCAGGCAAGAGTGACAGGCTTGCGGCAAGTCAGGGGGTTGGCGCACCCCACGCCGAGGAAGGCGATTGTGCAGCAGGAAAAAGGGGACATCACGCTGCTGTTGGGCAGGTGGAACGACGGCGAAGCTTCGGCCTTTGAGGAGCTGATGCCGCTGGTCTACCCGCACCTGCGCCAGGTGGCGGCGGCTTATGTGCGGCGGGAGCGGAATCCCGACTTGCTCCAGGGCACAGCGCTGGTTCATGAACTGTACCTCCGCCTTCTCAACCAGAAGAAGGCCGCCTGGGAAGATCGCCGGCACTTCTATACGTTCTCTGCGCGGGCCATGCGGCTTATCCTGATCGACCATGCCCGCGAGATGCAGGCGCAGATGCGCGGCGGCGGCCAGGAACGGGTACCGCTGAGCGAAGAGCTTGCCTGGATCAACATCGGCAGCCCGGAGATGCTGGACTTGAACCGGGCCTTGGACGAAATGGCGGCTCTGGACGCGAACAAGGTGCAAATGGTGGAATTGCGGTACTTTCTCGGCTGCACAGCCGAGGAGACGGCTGAGTTGATGCAGGTTTCCAAGGCCACGGTCGACCGCGAACTTCGCTTCGTGAAGAGCTGGCTGTACCGGCGCATGGGGCCTTCGGCGCCCTCGGGGAGTGAACTGGCCTAGCCGGCACGATTCATTTTGTCCCTATTTGACGCATTCTTCAGTGAGGATCCTCGCCGGACGCGATTGACGTGCCATGAACGAAACCACGGAAAGCTTTCTTCAGATTGAAGCCATCTTCAACGAGGCGCAGGATGCGCCCGAGCACCTGCGCCCTGGATTGATTGAGTATCGAGCCAATGGCGATCCGGCCCTCGTGTCCGAGGTGTGGTCGTTGCTGAAGGCCTGCGAGGAAGCCGAGCACGTCACCGCAAACCGGCAGGTCGACGCGGAGACGGGGCGGGAGCGCTCGGCGGCACCACGGCGCATTGGACCCTATCTTCTCGACCGTCTGCTGGGTCGGGGTGGCATGGGCGCCGTCTACCTGGCGCACCGCGCCGATGGGCAATTCAAGCAGGACGTCGCCATCAAGCTCATCGATTTGCCTTTGGCGACCGAGGTTTTCCGCGAGCGATTTCGCCAGGAACGCCAGATTCTGGCCGGACTGCAGCATCCGTTCATCGCTCGGCTCCTGGATGGCGGGCTCACCGAAGACGGCGATCCCTACCTGGTGATGGAGTACGTGAATGGCAAGCCCATCCACCTGTTCTGCCAGCAGCAAAGCCTATCCCAGGGAGCACGGATGGAGCTCTTTCTACGGGTCTGCGAGGCGGTGCAGTTTGCACACCAGAATCTCGTTGTGCACCGCGATCTGAAGCCGGACAACATCCTGGTGGCGGACGATGCAACGCCGCGCCTGCTGGACTTCGGCACGGCCAAGCTCCTGTTACCGGACCGTGGATCGCCGGGGAGCGAGTTGACCCGCGAAGGTTACCAATCCTTTACGCCACAGTACGCCAGCCCGGAGCAGGTGCTGGGAAATCCCATCACCACCGCTTCCGACACGTATTCACTGGGTGTTTTGCTGTATTTGCTGCTAACCGGGGCGTTGCCCTACGAGTTGACCGAATTGACCACGGCGGAGATGCTGCGGGTGGTGTGCGATCGACCGCCGCGCCGGCCCGCCGAGGCATCGGCGTTGGGCCGGCATCTGGATGCGGATCTGGAAGCCATCCTGCTAAAAGCGTTGCGCAAGGAGCCGCAGGAACGCTACACGACAGCGGCGCAGTTGGCCGCGGATGTGCGGGCGTGGCTGGAGGGAAGGCCGGTTGCAGCCCGGCGAGGGACGCTGCGCTACCGAGCACAGAAGTTTGCCCGGCGGCACCAGTTGGGACTAGCCGGCGCGGCGCTTCTGACCGCAACAGTGGTGGCGGGGATTTCCGGAGTGGTCTGGCAGGCGCGGGTGGCCAACCAGGAGCGCCGTAAAGCCGATGCGCGCTCGGCGGACCTGCGCCAGCTAAGCAACAGCCTACTTTCCGAGCTGGACGAAGCGATCAAGGACCTGCCGGGATCGACCCAGGTACAGAAACTGCTGGTCACCCGGGTGTTGGAGCACCTTGACCGCATGGCCGGCGATGCCCAGGGCGATCGCCAGACGCAGCTCGATCTGGTGGATGCCTACACGCGGCTGGGCAACATTCAGGGCAATCCGTATGAGCAGAACCTGGGCGACCCGGCGGGAGGGCTCGCCAGCGTGGGCAAGGCCATTGCCCTGGCCCAACCGCTCGCGCCGCAGACTTCCAAGGACCGGGATGCGTTGCGCGCGCTTGCCTGGGCACAGGAGTGCCGGAGCGAGATTCTGTTCGGCGCTGCACGCACGCCGGAGGCAATCGCCTCGATGCGCGCGGGGGTCGCGGCCTATGAAAGGGTAGTTGCCTTGCCGGGAGTGACGCCGGCGCTTCTTGGCGATGCGGCCGCTGCGTACGGCACCTTGGGCGACGAACTCGGGCAGAGCGGCACGGCGAGCATGGCCAACTCCGCCGACGCGCTGGTCGCGCTGCGCAAGGCGATCGAGCTCGACAACCGCGCACTCTCGATCGATCCGACATTTCCCCGTGCGCACCGCGGTCTGGCCATCATGCAGATGAAGGTCGGCAGCGTGGAGATGGAGACCAATCCGGCGCAGGCCTTGCGGGACTTTGAACTCGCCGCACAGCGTGCCACGGCCCTGCCGAAAGATCAGCAAGGCACGCTCGTTACCATGCGCATGCGCTCGATGATCCAGCGAAAGGAGGCCAACGCGTTTAGCGGGATGGGGCAATACATCCAAGCGCAAGCGCTTTTCCATCAAGTCGAGTCCGCTCAGCAGACGCTCGCTGCCGGCGATCCGCAGGACCTTCGCTCGCAGTCCGACCTGGAGGTGATCCTCGCCGATGAAGCCGTGAGTCTGGACGATGCGGCCAACCCGGTTCTGGCCACCGATCCGGCAAAGCGCGCCGAAAATCTCGTGGCAGCGCAGAAGATGTGGGGCCGCGTGATCGAGACGACACAAAAGATGGTGAAGCAGGATCCATCGAATGTGAATTGGCAACAGACCTTCGCCGATGCCGAGGTGCGCGGTGGAACCGATCGGACACTTCTGCATCCATCGCGCGATTCCGCGGCCTTGGCAGCGAAGGGCGTTGCCGCCCTCGAGCAGATGGCGAGTAAGCCGGACGCTTCTCCGATGACTTTGGACCAGGCGGCCAGCGATCTTGTGCGCGTCGAGCCTGCGTCGCTGAAAAATCCGGAGTTGGCTGTTCGCTTTGCGGAGCGCCTGGTCGCTCTAGGGCATCGGCAAAGGGCAGCGCAGCTTCTCACGTTGTCCCAGGCCTATCGCGCGGCAGGGCAGGCAGACAAGAGCCGTGCGACGGCCACCGAAGCGCTTGCCCTTCTGCCTCCAGCGGACGCAACCGCCTCGAAATCCAATATTCGCAAGCTGCTGGAACAGCTGGCAAAAAGCGATCGCTAGAGGCGTGCCTTGAGCAGGTCCGAAGTGCAGCCGCGGATCCTTCGACTTCGCTTTGCTCGGCTCAGGATGACAGGTTTGTTAAAACAATCACTGACTCATCGTACGTGACGTTACTTCCGTGCCGGCGACGAACACACGCGGACGGAGCGGCGCAGCGACGAAGTAGGCAAGCTCGCGGTAGTCACGGAATTCGTGGATGAGGAGGTCGGCCTGCTTGCCGATCTCAAGAGAACCGACTGTGTCGCCCATACCAAGGCTGTAGGCCCCGTTGATGGTGGATGCGGTCAGCGCTTCGGCAGGCGAGAGCCCCATCTGCAGGCAGGCCAGCGAAAGGATGAAAGGCATGGAGGCGATGGGTGAAGAGCCGGGATTGAAGTCCGTGGCGAGGACGATGGCGAGTCCAGCGTCGACCATTTTGCGCGCGGGAGGGTACTGCGTGCGGCTGAGCGCGAAGACGGAGCCGGGCAGGAGAACCGGCTGGGTGCCTGCAGACCAAAGGTGGAAGAGGTCTTCATCGTCGATGGCTTCAAGGTGGTCTGCGGTGGTCGCTCCAAGGATAGAGGCCATCACGGCTCCGGTGCCAGGTCTGAATTGCTCTGCGTGTACGCGCAGCCCGAGGCCGTTTCTTAGGGCCGCGGTGAGAACGGTGCGGCATTCGTCTACAGTGAAGGCGTGGTCGTCGCAGAAGGCGTCGCAGTAACGCGCGAGCCCAGCGGTCGCGACTTCGGGGATGAGTTCTTCGGCGACCAAGCGGACATAGGCAGCGCGGTCGTGTGCGAATTCAGGCGGAACGGTGTGCGCAGCCAGCAGCGTGGGGACGATGCGCGCCGGGCCTTCCTGGTTGAGGCGGCGCAGGACGCGGAGGATCTTGAGTTCTGTGTCGCGCTCCAGGCCGTAGCCGGATTTGGCTTCCAGGGTGGTTGTGCCGGTACGGAGCATCCAGTCGCGATGGGTGCGTGCGGAGGCGAGGAGATCGTCTTCACGCGCGGCGCGGGTTTGGGCGACGGTCGAGAGGATGCCTCCGCCCGCTGCGGCGATCTGCTGATAAGTGGCGCCGGCGATACGCTGCTCGAACTCTGCGGCGCGATTGCCGGCAAAGACCAGATGCGTGTGCGCATCGATGAAGCCGGGGGTTACGGCTTTTTGATCGGCGTCGATGAGCACTGCGTGCGGCGGGATTTTTTCCTTGAGATCCGCATACGTTCCGACGACGGCGACGCGGCCATCTTCGATGAGCAGCGCGGCGTCCTCGAGGATGCCGAGATCGCCCAATTCGGCGCCGACGCGTGGGCGTGCAGGACCGGCGAGCGTAACGAGTTGGCCGATGTTGACGATGGCGGTGGTCATAAGGATTCCTACCTAACCCGCTGGCTTGAGGTTTCCCACCCATTCCACAAAAGGCGCGGAATGGAGCACGGAGGTTGGTCAGCGAGTCAGCCTCGTGTCGGCTACTTCCCTGCCATCGGCATGTGGATGTTCTTCTCTTTTGCGGTCTGCTGCGCGAGTTCGTAGCCGGCATCGGCATGGCGGACCACGCCTAAGCCGGGGTCATTGTTGAGCACGCGGGCGATCTTGCGCGCGGCCATCTCGGTGCCGTCGGCTACCGTGACTTGACCGGCGTGCAGCGAGAAGCCCATGCCCACGCCGCCGCCATGGTGGAAGCTGACCCATGTGGCGCCGGAAGCGGTGTTGAGCAGTGCGTTGAGGATGGGCCAGTCGGCCACGGCATCGGAACCATCGAGCATTTTTTCTGTCTCGCGATAGGGGCTGGCTACGGAACCGGTATCGAGATGGTCGCGGCCGATGGCGATGGGCGCGGAGATTTTCCCCTGCTTGACGAGGTCGTTGATAGCTTCGCCCATCTTGGCGCGCTCGCCGAGCCCAAGCCAACAAATACGTGCGGGCAGACCCTGGAAGGCAAAGCGGCCACGCGCCAGACGCAGCCAGCGGGTGAGAATCTCGTTGTCGGGAAAGAGTTCAAGGGCGAGTTCGTCGGTGACATCGATGTCCTTCGGATCGCCGGAGAGAGCTACCCAGCGGAATGGGCCTTGGCCGGTGCAAAAGAGGGGGCGAATGTACTCGGGCACAAAGCCGGGAATGAGAAAGGCATCGGCGCATCCGGCATCGAAGGCAAAACGGCGAATGTTGTTGCCGTAGTCGAAGACCACCGCGCCGGCGCGCTGCAAGGCCAGCATGGCATCCACGTGGACGACCATGGATGCCGTGGAGCGGCGCACATACTCCTGCGGATCGCGCAGGCGGAGCTCGGTTGCTTCACTGAGGGAAAGCCCCTGCGGCACATAGCCGTTGAGGGGGTCGTGGGCGCTGGTCTGATCAGTGACTACGTCGATGGCGACACCGCGGCGCACCAGTTCGGGGAGCATGTCGGCACAGTTGCCTACCAGGCCTACAGACAGGGCGCGGCCTTCGCGTTGGGCGGCCTGGCAGAGCTGGAGCGCTTCGTCCAGGTCTTCGCAGAAGCGGTCGCAGTAGCGTGTCTCGACACGGCGCTCGATGCGGGTGCGGTCCACGTCGATGGCCAGCACGACTCCGCCGTTCAGCGTGACGGAAAGGGGTTGCGCGCCGCCCATGCCACCTACGCCGCCGGTGACGACCAGCTTGCCCTTCAGGCTGCCGCCGAAGTGGCGATCGGCGAGGGCGGCGAAGGTCTGGAATGTTCCTTGCAAAATGCCTTGCGTGCCGATGTAGATCCAGCTTCCGGCGGTCATCTGGCCGTACATCATGAGGCCCTTGCGGTCTAATTCATGAAAATGGTCCCAGTTGGCCCACTTGCCGACGAGGTTGGAGTTGGCAATGATGACGCGCGGAGCCATCTCATGGGTAGGAAACACCGCAACCGGCTTGCCCGACTGCACCAGGAGGGTTTCCTCGCTGCCCAGCTGCTCCAGTTCTTGGACGATGGCATGGAAGCACTCCCAGTTGCGGGCGGCGCGGCCAATGCCGCCGTAGACCACCAGGTCGGCTGGCCGTTCGGCAACCTCGGGGTCCAGGTTGTTCATCAGGCAGCGCAGCGCCGCCTCCTGCTGCCAGCCCTTGCAGCGCAACTGGCTGCCGCGCGGCGCGCGAATCGTCGATTCCATCGTCAAAGCCATACTCCCGCCTCGCCGAACCCAATGCCTATCGAAAACCGGCACAGGTAATTATCGGCTTCCCTCCACGATAATGCCGGGAGCCTTGGAGAGCCAGGGCGCCCCTTCAGTTTGCTATTTTCCAGGCCTCCTCCGCGCCTATACGTTGCATCGAAGCGCATATGAACCGCTTTGTGCTCCTCTCGTTGAGTTTCGCCTTGACGGCCACGGTCGGCTGCACGCCGGCACAGCGCAGCCCGGACAACATCCGCGAAGACACGGCAAAGGCGACGTCGGCTGCCGCCCGCGACATGAAAGCCGTGGCGCAAGGCGTGGTGGAAGGCCTCAAAACCACGGGCCCAGTCAACCTTAACAAGGCCACCGAGGACCAACTGGAATCCCTGCCGGGCATGAATGCCATCCAGGCCCGCCGTGTCATCGCCGGGCGTCCCTATGCCAACTCCGACGAACTGGTGAAACGCCACCTGATCGCAAAATCCGAGTACGACCGCATCGCCACGAAGATCGTCGCAAAGTAAGACACAGGGTGTAGGCGGCTAGCGCCGCGGGACCTGGCCGGCCTCCCCACCTTCCTACGCTCCAAGTGGCTCGCGGAAAAACTTCTACAATATCTGCGGCTGCCGTCCGTCTTCATGAGTGGATGGATTGGCAATGAGCGTGACTTCGATGCTGGAGCAGGACCGGGAGATCGCCGAAGTCATGCGAGACGAGCAACCCCGTCTGCGCAATTTCATCCGCAAGCGCGTCCCCAACGAATCGGACGTGGAAGACCTGCTGCAGGAGGTGTTCTACGAGCTGGTCGAAGCCAAGCGGCTGCTGATGCCGATTGAGTACCTCAGCGGCTGGCTGTTCCGCGTGGCGCGCAACCGGATCACAGACCTGTTCCGCAAGAAGAAGCCGCAGAATTTCTCCGACTCCACGGTGATGGACGACGAGGGTGAGTTGCTGGAGATCGAAGACCTTCTCCCTTCGCCCGACGATGGGCCGGAGGCGCTCTACCTGCGCAGTGTTCTGCTGGACGAACTGGAATCAGCTCTCGCCGAACTGCCCGACGAGCAGCGTGCAGTGTTTATCGCCCACGAGTTGGAGGGGCGCAGCTTTAAAGAGTTGTCGGCAGAGTACGGTGTCAACGTGAACACGCTGCTCTCGCGCAAGCGCTATGCGGTGCTGCAGCTACGCGAACGGCTCGAGAGCATTCACGACGAATTTACGAGGAAATGAGGCAAGCAAAATGAGAAGGAAATGGTGGATGTTCTTCCTGGTACCGCCGGCGATTGTGGTGTTCCTGGCGGTCTGCGGCGAATTGGTGATGTACTTATGGAATTGGCTGGCCCCGGCGTTATTCGGATGGCACGCTATTACCTTCTGGCAAGCGCTTGGGCTGCTGGTGTTGTGCCGGATCCTGTTTGGCGGGATGGGAAGCCGCGGACACGGCGGCGGCAGATGGCGCCGCGCTCGGGACGAGCGCTGGGAAAAGATGACACCGGAAGAGCGCCAGAAAATGCGCGAGAATCTGCGCGAAAGCTGGCGCGGCCGATGCGGCCCTTTCGGACCGCGCCCGGGCGAAACCACCGATCCTGCGTAGCGCTCCCCCACCGCGGTCCCGGCAAAGCGCCGCGGTGGGGGCCGTTCGAACTTCGTCTACTGCCGTGGAGGATTCGGAAGATGCAGAATGCATCCGCATTGCGGGAATACCGGGATGGAGATTATCGAAGCATGACCACCCCCCTTGATATCGAGCCACCAGACGAATGGATCGCCTCGCTCGCCGCCAACAGGAAAATTCGCGGCAATGTGCTCGATGCCGGTTGCGGTCCGGGCGGGACTTCGCTTTATCTCGCCGAGCTTGGATACTCGGTGCTGGGCGTGGATCTCTCCGTGCAGGCTATTCAGCGTGCCAAGCAAAAAGCGGCGACCTCGCGCAATCTGGCGCAGTTTGCGCAGGCGGATGCGTGTAAGCTTTTCGGGTTTGACCGGCACTTCGATACGGTTGTCGATGTTGGGTGCTTTCACTCCCTCAATGCGAACGATCGCGGACTTTATGCGGCGGCTTTGCATCGGTATTGCCGGCCAAAGTCCGTCGTCTACCTGCGCGCCTTCAGCGACCGGACTTCGGCGCATCCGAGCAGCCTTCCCATCCCGGCGTTGAGCGAAACGGAGATCCGGACCCGGTTCGAAGACCGTGGCTGGATCATCAAAACGATGGTGGAGCGCGAATTCGGACTTTTTGGGAGAAAGGATCAAAAGCCGACGACGAGTTGCTGGTTTGTGGAGATGAACTATGCGTGAAAGGCCTATTCGCATGCGCCGGATATTGGTGCAGTTCTTTGTATGATTCCAAAAGTGCAGCCGCAGATCCTTCGACTCGCGGCGCTCGCTCAGGATGACAGGTTCGTTGGGATGGGAACTCGATCATCAAGACCCTTGCTCAGGGCGAGGGTACGATAGTGGCGGCGGCATGGTAGAGGTGGTAGTCGGAATAGCGATGGCTTTCCTCGCTTGAGCCCGCTCCCTGGTCGCTGGAGATGTAGGCCTCGCTGGGCAGCCAGAAGACAGCGTTGTAGCCATGAATGGGCACGGAATGAAACGTGAGCTGGGTGGTCAATTGCAGCAGGTGGAGTTCCGTCAAGGGCGCCAACAGGTCCGTTCGCACCACCACGATGTCGAAGTTCGCCTGATCCACCCAGAGCACGCCTTGAAAGTAGAAGGGGGCTACCTTACCATCCCATTCGAAATGCGCCGGCCGGGTTACCTTGTCAGGGAGTTGCGCGAAGGCGACGACAAAAGTCTTCCGTCCATTCTTTTCCTGTTCGCCCAGATAGCGGAAGCGGAACTCGGGCTGAAAGGTGGCGGAGAAAAACAGCCATTGATAGGCAAAACCGTAACCCTGAGGCGCCGAGAGTTGGCCGTCCGAGATGCCTGCGGGGCGGCCTCTGGAATCGACTCGTGATTCCTCGAGCGTGGTTGTGCCATCGGCTGCATGGTGCGGCACGATGAGATAGCGGAATTCTCGACTCCACGGCTGTGCACTGGCCGCGCCGCCTGCCTCTCCGGGCCCCGGAGTGCTTTGGAAGTGGTAAATATCCTCGCGGGAGACCAGATCGGGCAGCTTTGGCAGCACGTCGGCAATCCGCTTGGCGACTCCCGCGAGAACGACAGGCAGCCGATCCTGATTGGAGTCGAACTGCAGGCCCTTGAGCCCCGGCACCGCATCTTTGAGTTTCTGCAAAGGGTAGTCGAAGTAAACGCCTGTTCCTAGCGAAAGTGTTTGCGACGGCTGGCCACGCAAGCGGGCGAAGTTGGACAACTCATCCTGCGCCAAAGCGCGGGGACAAAGCCCTATCGTACCGGCTGCCATGCAGGCCGCAAGCACGAAGACATCGATGGCCGCCTGCCGATCTCGCATCGCATTCCCCCAAGTCCCAACTTACTTCTTCGCAGGAAGCGGCGCAAAATACCCCCGCCGCGCCTGCACCTTCACATCTTTCCGATCCACTTCCACTTTCAATGCGTGGTAGGCCCCGTTCGGCTTCACGTCCTGCAGCGAGATGTCCAAAGTGTAGAGGGCTTCCGGGCCGGCTGCGAGTGCCTGCAGCCCGCCTTCCAGATCATTGCTGCGATGGAAGTAAGTGCCGCCGGTTCCATCGGCGAGTCCAGCCATCACTTCTTCGTTGTCGCGCGCCGACTCAAGGTGGCTCTGCAATGGTTGCCCGGTCATGTCGGCCATTGCCGAGTGCGGGCCATTCTGGCTTGCCGGAACCAGCCCGGAATACAGGCCGCGCGCGTCCAGGGCGCTCACCGTTACGTGCCCCGCGGCTGCCATATCCATGATCTGCGATTGCAACGTAAGCGCATCGTCGGAACTCGACAGAAAGCCAGGCGACACCAGGATCAGCGTTCGCTCCCCAGGGAACTTGGCCACGGTCCTCACCACGTCGCGCACATAAGCCAGGGTTTCCCGAGCGTCCTGATCGCCAATCTCCAGCGCTTCCCGCGCGCTTGTCTCCACGGATTGCCGCACCATGTCCGCATTGGTTACATGGCTGCATGCGCCAGCCTTCTCAAGCGCAATCTGGAACTCATTTTCGTTGTGCTTGTTGAGAATCTGATCCGCTGCGTAGTAATCGATGTCCGGACACTGCAGCTTGCCGGTTTGAAATGCCTGCCTCGCTTTCAGCTTTTCGACGGCTGCTTGCAAGGCCGCGTGGTTGTGGGTCAATCCGGAGTTGACCCCCAGGAACGATAGCACCAACGCGCGGTCTGCATCCGGCAACGGGGCGCTCAGCATTTTGGCTGCTGCGCTCTTTACCTCTTCCAGGTCTCCGATTCCCAGATGCCGGTCGTCGAAAAGGAAGGTGATGGTGCGCGCCGTTCCCGCAGCCAGCGGAGTTGGTGACGGCGCAGCGAGGCCGGTGGCGGGCGGGGCGGGAGAAGCCGGCGCGACGATTGGCCGGGCTGCTTCGGCTGCGGGAGAACGTTGCACGGTGATTCCGATCATCTTGCGCGGCTTGCCCTGATCGAAGACTTTGAAATCGTCTTGTTTCAGGTCCGCCACCGCGCGGCCCTGCGCATCGCGCACGACCACCGGAACCAGCAATTCGCGCACATGCACTTGTACCGTGGGAGATTCGGGAACCGGTGCATCTTGGGAAAGCGTGGGAGCGGAGGCCGGCGCAGGAAGCTGCGCATGCACCGTAAGCGCCAGCGCGCCCAGAGCCATTGAGCTGATTACGCGGGGCCAGCCAGCAACGTTCATCCCCGGATTCTACAACGGTTCTGTTCAGTCGTGGATTCACCGGCGAAAGGCCATTTCCACGACCCGAAGACGCGCGGTTCGAGGGTTGACCATGTATCCAAAAGGAAAGTGGCTTTTTCCGAAGCTGCGCACGGTGAATTGCGCCGCAGTTTGCCCGCAACGCTGCCTCTCGCTATCCTTCTTCCATGCCCACCACACTAGTTGAATGCGTTCCCAACTTCTCCGAGGGCCGTGATGCGGCCAAGGTCGACGCGCTCGTCGAAGCCATGAAGATTCCCGGCGTCTATCTGCTCGATCGCGAGATGGATGCCGACCACAACCGCTGTGTCATCACCCTCGTCGGCGCCCGCGAAGCGGTTCTGGAAGCGGCGATTCGCGGCGTGGGGAAGGCTACCGAGCTCATTGACTTGAATACGCACCAAGGCGCGCATCCGCGCATGGGCGCCGCGGACGTTGTGCCCTTCATCCCGATCGAAGGCGTGACGCTCGCCGATTGCGTGGCGATGGCCAAACAGGCCGGCGCGGAGATCTGGAAACGGTACTCCGTACCCGTTTACCTCTATGAGGCCGCCGCGGCAAGCCCTGAGCGGCAGAACCTGGAGAATATTCGGCGCGGCCAGTTCGAGGGGATACGCAACGAGATCGCGACCAATCCGGCTCGCTTACCGGATTTTGGGGAAGCAGCGGTTCATGCTACGGCGGGCGCCACGGTGGTGGGCGCGCGCAAAGCACTCATCGCGTACAACATCTTTCTGAATACGAGCGATGTGGAGATTTCCAAGAAGATCGCCAAGGCAGTGCGCTTTTCCACCGGTGGAATGCGCTTCGTGAAAGGAGCCGGCTTCCTGGTACGCGGTCAGGCGCAGGTGTCGATGAACCTGACCGACTTTGAGCAGACGCCGATTCATCGCGTGTTTGAGTTTGTGAAGCGCGAGGCAGCGCGGTATGGCTGCGTGCCTGTTTCCAGCGAGATTGTAGGCTTGATCCCCAAGCTGGCCCTGGAGCAGGCTGCCGAGTGGTTTCTCCAGGTAGAGAACTTCGACTCCTCGCTGATCCTGGAGAACCGCCTGGCTTCGGTCATGGGTGGCAAAACCGCTGTGGGCGGGTTACGAGCGGGAGTGGAACCTTTCATTGAGCAGTTGGCCGCGCCGACGGCGACTCCCGGCGGAGGCAGCGCGGCGGCTGCGAGCGGCGCCATGGCGGCGGCTCTGGCTGCGATGGTCGCTTCCATGTCGCGCACCAAAAAGGCGTACGTGCAGTATGAGCCGCAGTTGAGCGAAGCGCTCGGCCGCCTGGGTACCCTGCGCGAGGAGTTCAAAGCCAGCATCGATGCGGATGCTGCTTCGTACAATGCGGTGATGAAGGCCTATCAAGCTGCGAAGGGCTCTTCGGAGGGCCCTGCGCTCATCAACGCTGCTCTGCGCGAGGCCGCGAGCGTGCCGCTGGGCGTGGCCGAACGCGCAGCCGAAGTGGCGAAGATTGCGGAGAGCCTGCGCCCGATGACGAGCCCGATGATGAGCTCCGATCTAACGACAGCAATGGCTCTGGCGGGAGCCGCGACTACGGGGGCGCTGGCGAATGTGCAGGTGAATTTGGAGTCGATGGATGCGCCATCGGCTGAGGATGCGGCGTTGATTGTGGATATGCGCGAACGAGCAGACCGGCTGGCTGGTCGGAATTGATCGATGGACGTTCCACAACCCGCAACACAAGCAAGAGCATTTTCGGATGAAGCAGGAGCATCTCTGGAAGGATCAGAGGATTTGTGGAGGGAGCAGGGGCATTCATGCCCCTGAAAGGGCTTCTTCAATCAAAGGGCCTTCAGGCCCGGAAACGCAACCTTTGCAGAAGGAATCGCCCTTGGCCGCGATAGTCGAGGATTGCTTTTTTCAGCAATTCCGCCGCAACCGTGACCTGAAAGAGTTGACGGCGTTGGGCTGTCACAGTCGTGACCAAGTACGTTCGTGTTTCTTGTGGCGCGAGCCGCATGTGCGCGGCATATACGAAAAGCCCGCGGCTGGAGCCGCTTTTCATTCCGCATGGTTTTCAGGGGCATAAATGCCCCTGCTCCCTCCGTCCCAACGTTGTGTTGGATCGCGGGCTCCCAAAGGCCCCTGCGTCCTCCGTTGTTCTGCCGACCATTTGCCCGTTTATAGTTTCATGTATGCGTCCGCGAAGACTTCGCCTCATTCTAGCCCTGTGTCTCGGCCTCATTGGATCGTTGGCTCCGGCCCAAACGGCCAAGCCCGCCCTCACGCTCGATGAGTACTTCAACACCACGGAGATCAGTGAGGCACATCTGTCTCCAGACGGTACCGCGACGGTGGTTGCCACGGAGAGCCCGGACTGGAAGGCGAACAACTTCCGCCACGACCTTTGGGTATGGACCCGGCAGGATGGGTTACGGCCTCTGACCCATTCCGGCAGCGAGGAGAATGCGGAATGGAGCCCGGACGGCAAGTGGATCGCGTTTCTCAGCGACCGCGCGCTCTCCGGCGAGGCTGAGGAGGATGCGCCTTCGAGCGAGGATGCGAAAGCGGACCGGATATGGATCATCTCCGTGACCGGCGGCGAGGCCCTACCGCTGTTTCGCGAAAAGCTTGACGTGCACACCTTCGCCTGGTCGCCCGATGGAACGAGTTTGTACTATTCCGTGACAACGCCGCTGACGCACGAGCAGGAAGAAGCACACAAAGCGGAGTGGAAGGACGTGATCCGCTGGCGCGAACAGCATCGCGGGGATGTTCTGGTCAAGCAGGCGGTGGCGCCCGCTCTGGCCGCTGCGGTTTTAGTGGACGGGCCCGCAAAAGCAACCGCGGAAAGCAAGGCCGAGGCGAAGGGGGGCGATAAGAAACCCGATGAAAGTTCGCCCACGTTGCCTGCCGGCGCGGAAACCGTGACCAAGAGCGGATTGACGATCAGCGAAATCGCTCCTTCCCCGGATGGCAAGCAGATCGCCTTCGTCACCCAACCCGTGCACCACCGCATCGAGAATCCAGCCGATTTTGAGATTTTCCTGGTCGCGCCCGGTGGCGGTGAAGCGCACCAGCTTACCCACAACGACGCCACTGAAACTTCTTTGCGCTGGTCTCCGGACAGCCACTGGCTCTACTTCCTCGTCCCGGCCGAGAACGGCTCACTGGAGGGCAAATACCACGATGTTCAGGGCCGGCTCTATCGCATGGACACGGGCGGCAGCAAGCTGGAGAGCGAACACATCGAGCGCCTGGGCGCCCAGTTTGACGGCTCCTGGGAGCAGTTCGCGCTTTTGCCCGATGGCCGTGAACTGGCCCTCGGCCTGAAGGGTACGGAGCAGCAGGTTTATCTGGTGGAGGGCGCCAAGTCCACACGGCTCCCCGGGCTGGCGGGCAGCTATGCCGGCCTGGAGTCCGCGCTGCACGCAGGCTCGATTCTGGTTCGCCACTCCGGGATCACGGAACCCACGCAGGTGTACCTCGCCGCAGACCCCCTCCATCCTGACAAGCTGACGGCGCTCACCAGCCTCAACGCCATCTTCGCCCAGCGCGCGCAGCCGGAGTGGCAGCCGTACACATGGAAATCCGACGACGGCCAGATCGTCGAAGGCGTGTTGATCTTCCCGCCAGGCAAGAAGGACGCCCGACACTTGCGCATGCTGACGCTCATCCACGGTGGGCCGGCCGACGCGGACGGCAACCGTTTTGGCGCTGACTGGTACGACTGGGCCACGTTGGCGGCCACGAACGGCTGGCTGGTCTTTCGGCCCAACTACCGCGGATCAGCCGGGTACGGCGACGAATTCATGGCGGCCATCAAGCCACACCTCGTCTCCAAGCCTGGCCGCGACATTCTGGAGGGCGTGGATGCCCTGGTGAAAGACGGATATGCGGATCCCGATCGGCTGGCCATTGGCGGCTACAGCTACGGCGGGTACATGACCAACTGGATCCTCACGCAAACCACCCGCTTCAAAGCCGCCGTAACCGGTGCAGGCGCCGTGGAGCACGCCGCCAACTGGGGCAACGACGACATGAACTTCGACGATGCGTGGTACCTGGAGGGCCGGCCGTGGGAGAATCCGGAACTCTATCAATCCGAAGCCGCGCTGTTTCGATTCGACAAGGTGAAGACACCCACCCACGTGGTGCAGGGCGAAGCGGACGTCCGCGTCAGCTACCTGGAGGGCGTCACGCTGGAGCGGGCGCTGGCATCGCTCAATATCCCGCATACGTTCCTGGTGTTTCCGGGCGAGGGGCACGGTCTGGCGAAGAATCCATGGCATGGCTATGTGAAGGTGCGCGAAGAGTTGAAGTGGCTGGAGACCTACGTGGGCAAATGACGCTTGCCGGTTGGACAGGTTCCCATCCTCGCCTTCCGTTTTCGCAAAGTGCCCGTCCATGACAGAGAATGGAGAGTAAGCAACTGTTTGCGGAAGCCTTGCAAGGCTTCCGCGCATCTCTATGGCAGTTTCTGAAATGGTGTAGACCTCGACTTCATGGGTTTCCCACCCTTTCCGCGGGAAAGAGCGGAAACGATGGGGTACGGAGGTCTACAGCAAGGTCAAGAATGCCTCACCCAGGACGCGATGAATTCAGCGGAACAAGCCCGGCAAAACGCATTTCAGCAGACGCTGCTCAGCGCGCGGCGCACCATGGTGTTGAGCGAAACGCTGAAGCTGGCGATCGACAGCTTCAAGGCAAGCAAGATGCGCTTCGCCCTGACCGCCCTGGGCATGGTGATCGGCACCGCATCGGTCATCCTGGTGATCACCATCGGCCTAACCGGGCAAGAGTTTGTGCTGCAGGAGTTGCAGAAGATTGAAACCAACGCTGTGGAGTTGGAGTACTCCGGGGGGGGCGCGACCGATGCCGAGCGCGTGCTCTACAGCGATTCGCTGACCCGCGACGATGAGAAGGCGGTGCTGGCGCAGTTGCCCGGCGTGAGGTACTCCTCGCCGGTGATGGGCGTGCGCGACCGCATCAGCTTTGGAAGCGGGGTGACCAAGGACACGCTGGTGCTGGGCGTGAGTCCGGATTACCAGCAGATCCGCAACCTGCTCGTGCCGGTGGGGCGCTTTCTCGACGAAGAAGACGACAATGCCCACATTGAGTGCGCCGTGGTCTCCCAGGATTTTGCGCGGGAACGCTTTGGCAGCGACCAGTCCGCCGTCGGCCAGACCTTCGAGATTGAGCGAATTCCGTTCACAATCATCGGCGTCTTCAAGGAAGCCGTGGACGACTTCGGTAATTCGGAGATCGAATCTCAGACGGTCCTGATTCCCTACTCCGTGGCCCGCCTTTTCACCGGGACGGACACGGTGAAGCAGATCTATTTCTCGATGCGCGACATGAACGAAGTGACCGATGCCGCCAAAGAGATCAAACGGATTGTGCAGGCGCGACACCGCTCCGATTCGGTCTACAAGACGCAGACAATGCAGGAGTATCTTTCCGTGGCTTCCAGCATCATGAATGCGCTGACGGCCCTGCTGGTGGCTGTCTCATTTGTCACGCTGGCCGTGGGCGGTGTGGGCATCATGAACATTATGCTGGCTGGCGTGCGCGCCCGCGTGCGCGAGATCGGCATCCGCAAAGCGTTGGGCGCCACGCGTCGCGAGATCAAGATGCAATTCCTCGCCGAGGCGGTGATCATCTCGCTGACAGGAGGCCTTGCGGGTACGCTTGTGGGGCTGGCGCTGCCGATCTCCGTGCGGCTATTTACCGACTTCGCCATTCCCATCACACCGTGGTCGGTGGTTATTGCGTTGACTTCGGCAACCGCCGTCGGGGTCATCTTTGGCACGGTTCCGGCTACGCGCGCGGCGCAGATGGACCCTGTGGAAGCACTCAAGTATGAGTAAGCCGGAGGGCAGGGGCCAAAGAACTGAAGACGAGGAAACGGAAGAGCGTGGTCCGAACTTGGTTCTGATTTACAGTCTCATTGCGCTTGCCTTGGCGTTTGCCATCGGATTTGCTCTGCTGATCGTCTTTCCTTTTTACCTTCGCCGCTAGAGGACGGTCCGAGCATGCTCTGCGC
>Ga0302320_10001939_pt1 | contig 49331 bp, 53 predicted proteins | sample Bog_T0_3_FD_202130 | JGI IMG/M metagenome (GOLD analysis project Ga0302320, IMG submission 202130) | Peat permafrost microbial communities from Stordalen Mire near Abisko, Sweden - Bog_T0_3 | ecosystem: Environmental > Terrestrial > Soil > Wetlands > Peat | place: Sweden: Abisko, Stordalen Mire... | reverse complement strand
TCGCTCCGCTCCAATTCGCAAACTAATTCAACCCGTCTTTGTGGTGAAGACCTTCGCGGACCCTTTACTCATTCCATTGCTTTTATGCGTTCGAATACTCTCCAGGTGCGAAAGTCGGGCTAAACGATGCATTCCGCGATCAATTGGGCTGCCGTCGCCAGGCCAGGAAGTGTTTGCCGGCAACACGCTCTGCGCGGCGGTGTTGGAATGCTATGCAGGCAGCCCCCCGCGCCTGCCATTCGGAGTGTTCCAGGTCAATGTGCAATTGACGCCGCTGCCGTCGGCGCCATCTTATGTCTCGCTGTATTTGCTGGTGGGGTATGAGACTTCGAATTCCGTGCAGGTGTTCCTGAAGTGACGGTGAGTCGGGGCGTGCTCGACGGTGAGCGGGACAGCATGGGATAGCGGTATCGGCGAATTGACTCCGCGCTTAACCTGCTATCCTGAAGTCAGCTTCACCCGCCGTGCCAACCACCCCCCCGGAATTTCAGCCCGAAGAACCGCAGCAGATGCCGCGGCATCTGATTGCGCGCGACGAAACCGGTTTTGCCGCGGCGAAAATGGCGGGCTTCCAGTACACCGCCGTCGCCATCTTCCTGTTTCTGATCGCGGGCTTCTGGCAGCTGCAGATCCAGAGCCCGGAAGTCTACAGCGAACGGGCCGAACGCAATCGCGTGAAAGTGATACCGGTGGGCGCACCGCGCGGCAAGATTCTGGACCGCGATGGCCGCGTGATCGTGGATAATCAGCCGTCCTGGAGCGTGATTCTTTCGCGCGAAAGCCTGAAGCTGGAGCATCTGCACGAAATCGCCGACGGCCTGCATCTCGACTACGACGATCTCAAGAGCAACGTGGCGCGTTTTATGCGCAGGTCCAAATACGAGCCCATCATTATTAAGCAGAATCTGTCGCTGGCGGAACTGGCGTTCGTCGATTCGCATCGCGATGCCGGCACGTTCCCGGAAATGGAAGTGATCCAGGTGCCCAGCCGCGTGTATCCCGCCGATGGCGTGCTCGCGCACGCCATCGGGTATACCGGTGAAATCAGCGAAAGCGAACTGGATAATCCCGACTTCGCGAAATACAATCAGGGCCAGATCATCGGCAAGACCGGGCTTGAGAAACAATATAACGACATTCTGGTGGGCGTGGATGGCGAGCGCCGCGCGGTGGTGGACAACATGGGCCGCGAGCGCGCGATGCTGGGCGAGGTCAAGGCGACGCCGGGCAGGAATCTGCAAACGACGATCGATCTGGATCTGCAGGCGGTGGCCGAGCTTGGCATGGCGGGCAAGCGCGGCGCGGTGGTGGCGCTCAATCCGAACAACGGCGAGATCCTCGCCATGGTTTCGCGACCGAGCTTCGATCCCAATAAGTTCGCGGTGCGCATCAAGTCCGCGGACTGGAAAGAGCTGACGAGCGATCCCGATAATCCTTTGCTGGCGCGCGCCACGCAGGCACAGCTGGCGCCGGGCTCGACGTTTAAGCCGATCATGGCGCTCGCCGCGCTCGAAACCGGCAACATTACGCCGGCGACAACCTACAATTGCCCGGGCGGGGCGACTTTCTACGGCCATTTTTACCACTGCGATAAGCATCACGGCACGCTGGACCTGCATGGCGCGATTACGCAATCGTGCGACACCTATTTCTACAACGTAGGCGTGAAGATGGGCATCGACGATATCGCGTATTACGGGCAGATGGTGGGCTATGGCAGCAAGACGGGCGTGGATCTTCCGAACGAGGCGTCCGGCACCATGGGTTCGCAGGAATGGAAGCTGCGCACGCAGAGGGAGAAGTGGTACGGGGGCGATACGGTTTCGATTTCGATCGGCCAGGGCTACCTGACGGTCACGCCGCTGCAGCTGGCGCGGGCGATTGGCGGACTGGCGATCGGAGGGATCTGGCATACGCCTCATTTTTTACTGGGTTCGAAGGAAGATAAGCCGAAGGAATGGTCGCTGAATCCGGATAACGTGCAGACCGTGGTTTCCGGTATGTACGGAGTGGTCAACGAAGGCGGCACGGGGGGCGGCGCGAAGATTCCGGGCGTGGACGTCTGCGGCAAGACAGGCACCGCGCAGACGGTCTCGGCCGATTATGCCAAGACCCATAAGGACGTGAAGGACAACTCCTGGTTCGTGGCGTTCGCGCCGTGCGATAAGCCGGAGATCGTGGTCTCGGTGTTATGGGAGGGCGGCGAGTGGGGCAAGAATTCGGCACCGGTGGCGCGCGACGTGATTAAGTCATACCTGGATAAGAAGGCGCGCAATGCGGACGTGGAGCTGCAGAAACAGAGCGTGGCGACGCCTGCGTTGTCGATGCTGATTCAGGCGCCGGGCGCGCAGCGCTGATCGCTATTGCGTCTGCGCGGCGCACGATGAAATCAGGCGCAGGATTTCGCCCACGTCAGAGTTGTCGATAACGTATCTTCCAGCCCTGAAAGATCCAAGGCTCTGCCAAACGAAGAGAATTCGATACGTCCCGCAATCAGCGCCCGATGCCGTCATGAATGTGGTGTTTAGTTGAGGATTCGCGTCGAGCTCTGGCGCCCCGGTCTGCTGCTGTTCGATATTCAGCTTCATCCTCGACTCCGACCACGCGCCCGGAGCAGGGTCGAAACGGTATCCCACAGCAACCTCGGCGCGAGCGGGATGCTGCAACTGCGAGTCCAAGCCTGCTTTTGCCCGTGGACTGAGACTGGCTTCGAGTAAGGGCTGGCTGTTGCCGATCCACGCGAGTACCAGGAGGTCGAGGCTGTCGCGCGGCTCCGGACCTCCGCAATAGGCGGGTGCATCGGTGGGGACAATCGCCGACGAACGCATCGACACGTAAGATGTGATGTTGAGCGCGACGGCCATAGCACCGTCCAGTTGCCCTTGGGAAAACTCATTCCGCCACTCCGTCAGCCGAGGCACCGCCTGCGCACCGCGAAGCTGCGCATAGACGGCCAGCAGCAAGCCCGCGCTATCCGGATAGTCCGACGTTTGCCTGAGCGCCCCCTCGACCGCGGGAAGAGCCGAAATACCGAGTGTGGCCAGAGACCGCGCCGCGGCGACCTTATCGAGATCCTGCTGAGTCGCTCCGCAACTGAAGATGAAGGGGTCGTGATCCGATGGAAGGCTCAGAACTTTCATGAGATCTGACGGAGAGGGAGTTGTCAGCGCCAACATCGCAGCAACCGATGCAAGGCCGGTCGCCGCGAGTACAACAACCGAAGACGCTCGTGCCCGGGACACAATGTTATTGAATCACAAACCCGGCGCAGCGCCGCCGCGGGATGTGCGGTCCGCGCGCCGAAACCCGACAGCTACTTGCCATAATCACATTAGTGCGTCGAATCCTGCGGATCGTTAATGTTCTTATCGCTATAGTCTGTATCATCGCGGCCATCGCCTTCTATTGGGTCTTCTATCGCGCGCTGCCAAAGACTTCGGGTTCGCTGACCACACTGGTAACGCAGCCGGTGGAAGTCTCCCGCGACGATCTCGGCATTCCCCACATCAAAGCGAAGACCCTGGACGACGCGCTGTTTGTACAGGGCTACGTCACCGCCGAAGATCGCATGTTCCAGATGGATGCCATGCGTCGCCAGGCAGCGGGCGAACTTTCGGAAGTGTTCGGCGCGGCCACCCTCGAAGCGGATATCGAGGCGCGCCGCCTGCGGCTGCGCCGTGTAGCCGAGCAGATGTACACCTCTTTACCCGAAGCCGATAAAGCCGAACTGGCGGCCTATGCGCGCGGCGTCAACGCGTATATCGAATCGCACCATGGCCGCTACGGCTTCGAGTTCACCGTCATTCGCTACGATCCGCGCCCCTGGAGCGTAGTCGATTCGCTGCTGACCGGGCTCAACATGTATCGCGCGCTCACGCATACCTGGAAAATGAAAATCGAAAAACAGCAAATGCTGAGCACCGGCGAACCGGATAAAGTGAATTTTCTTTTTGCCGGTCCTTCGCCTGCGCCGATGCCTGGTTCGAACGCCTGGGCGGTTTCAGGCGCGCACTCCGCCGATGGCAAGCCTCTGTTGTCGAACGATATGCACCTCGAATTCAGCATCCCGGGCATCTGGCACGCGGTGCAGATTCAGGCACCCGGCGTCGATGTGGCCGGCGTCGCGCTGCCCGGTCTGCCGGGCGTCATCGCCGGACATAACGACCGCATCGCCTGGGGTATCACCAATCTTGGCTTCGACGTGGAAGATATTTATAGCGAGAAAATGGATCTCCGCACCGGTCGCTACGTCTTCAAAGGCAGCCTGGAGCAGGCGCATGCGGAGCGCGAGATCGTCCTGGTGAAAAATCGGGCGGCGGAAGAAATCAATCTCTGGGTCACCCGCCACGGCCCCGTCTTTGAGCAAACCAACGCGCTCGCCTACGCGCTTCGATGGACCGCCTTCGAGCCGGAGGGCTTTCCCTTCGTATTTATCGACGTGGATCGTGCGCAGAACTGGGATGAGTTCAAACACGCCATCTCGCGTCTGGGCGGACCCAGCCTGAATTTCGTTTACGCCGACGTGGATGGCAATATCGGCTATCACGCAGCCGGAAGACTGCCCGTGCGTCACTTCGGCGGCGGAGTTCCGGTGGATGGATCGACGGGAGAGAACGAGTGGGACGGGTTCATCCCGTTCGATGAACTGCCGCAACAGTTTAACCCGGCTGAGGGAATTATCGCTTCCGCCAACAATAATCCGTTTCCGGCGAATTACCCTTACGCGGTGAGCGGAAATTTCGCCGCGCCGGACCGAGTGGAACAGATCCGCAATCTGCTGCGCTCCGGCGGTTCGAAGCTAAAGCCGCAGGATACGCTGCGCATCCAGAAGGACGTTTACAGCGCGTTGCACGCCAATATAGCGCGGCTCGTGGTGGCTGCTTACGACAAGCGCGGCGCGGTGAGCGGCCCGCTGAACGACGCCATCGCGCTGCTTCGGTCCTGGGACGGGCAGATGGATAAAGATCGCGCGGCCCCGCTGATTGCTTCGCTGGTCTACGACCATTTGCGGAAATCGGTGGCGGAGCGGGCGTCTGCGGGAAGCAATGTCGCCTATACCGCTGATATTTCCGCGGCCGTGGTGACGCAACTGCTTCGCGACCAGCCCAAAGACTGGTTCACCGATTACAATGCGCTGCTGTTGCAATCCTTCGCCGATGGCATGGATGAGGGGCAGCGCTTGCAGGGCACCAATCCGAATGGCTGGAAATGGGGCAAGGCGCTGTATCTGGAGATCAAAAATCCTGTGGGCGGATCGCTGCCGGTTATCGGCCCCTGGTTCAACGTGGGTCCCTACCCGATGAGCGGCGGACCGACCACGGTGAAGCAGATCACGCCGCGCCTGGGGCCTTCCGAACGAATGAATTTTTCGCTCGGCAACTGGGATCATTCGCTGTGGAATTTGTTAACGGGTGAATCCGGCCACCGGGCCAGCTGGCATTACAAAGACGAGTTCGACGCCTGGTATTACGGCGAAAGTTTCCCGATGCCGTTTCGCAACATGGAAGCAGGCAGCGGCGTTCAGTTCATCCCCGAATCCCGTTAAACAGCGCAACCCCGCCCGGCGCCAGGCCCGGCGGGGTTGCAGGCTTTCAGTTGCAGGCGTTAAGAAGTTGCGGGACCATTTTGCAGCGTTTGATAGATCAGCGTGGCGCCGAGACCCAGCCCGTACAGCACGGTAACGGCGATCAGGATCTTCGCGAATCTATCCAGCTGTATCAGTGTCCTGGCGAGAGCCTCCTGCTTCGCCGCATGTTGCATCGAGCCTTCGCCCAGGTGAACCAGATCGTCTTCTTCGCGCGCCACAAACTTACGGTAAGCGAACATCGCGCAGGTCGCAAGGACCAGCAGAAGCAGAACCATCATCGGAATCGACATAAATTTCAAAAACCTCCCGGTCAGGAATTATATGTCAAAAGATAGCCGGTGTGAATGGGGGGGGCGGCTTTTTTCTGCATTTCCTTCCGGGCCTGAACCGACGGCGGAAAACTACTTCAGGATGTCGCGGAGAGCTTCACCCAGTTCCGGATGCCGGAACTGAAAACCAGCCTTCGAAAGATTCTCCGGAATTACCCTGGCGCTATCCACCATGTGCTTCGCGAATTCGCCAAATACCAGTTTCAGCGCCGGCGCAGGAACCGGAAACAGCGCAGGCCGCCCCAGCGTCCCCGCCAGTTCCTTCGTAAATTCCGAGTTTCTGACAGGATTCGGAGAGGTCGCGTTCCAGACTCCCGAAAGCTCATTCTCCACCGCGAAAGAAAATATCTCCGCCACATCATCCACGTGAACCCAGGGCATCCACTGCTTGCCCGAACCGAGTTTGCCGCCGACGAACGCCTTAAACGCAGGCACCATTTTCTGCAACGCCCCGCCGTCTTTGCCCAGCACGAAACCGATCCGGATCTTCACGACGCGCATGCCGTAGCGGCGTGCACGATCGGCTTCGGCTTCCCACGCCCGGCACGTATCGGCGAGAAAACCGGTGCCTGGAACGGACGCTTCGGTCAGAATTTCGTCGCCGCGGTCGCCATAAATACCGATCGCCGACGCGCAGATCAATATCTTCGGCTTGTGAGGCACCTGACCGATGGTGTCGACAATTCTTTGTGTGCCGAGCACGCGGCTGTCGTGAATGCGGCGTTTCACGTCCGGAGTCCAGCGTTGCGCCACGTTTTCACCGGCGAGGTGAATCACGCAGTCCATGCCGTTGAGGCTTTCAAGCGGCGGATCGCCCGCCAGCGGGTCCCAGGTATGCGTGGCGACCGCGGTTCGGCGATCCAGCCCCGGCTTGCGGCTCCAGACACCGACATAGTGACTATCTTTGAGTAAGCGGTCCACAACGCGGCGACCGATGAATCCCGTACCACCGGAAATAATGCATTTCATATGATTTGAGTGATCTCACTAATATAAGCGGCAACGTCGGTTTTGCGCTTCATGCCGTCATACGACATGTAGCGAAGCTGTCCGAACACAGGCCGTTCGCCCCACGGGCGGTCATGCAGTCCGAAGCACCAGAGGATGTTGGTGTACGTATTGGGATCGCGTCCGTCGAGCGCGTAGACATCGTGCAGCCGGAGCATGGTGCGTAAAGCTTCTTCGTAGGTCGGCGACCACTCGATGATTTTCTTGCCCCAGTACATGCGGTAATAACCGTGAATCGTGCCGCGCAGAAGAAGCTCGCGCTGGGCAGCGTTCCAGAGATCGTCGTGCGTGCGTGCGGCTTCGAACTGCCCGGGAGTGTAGAGGTAAGGGCGCGGATCGCCCGCATGCTTCTCCATGGTGCGCTTGCACCAATCCGGCAGTGCCTCCAGTGAATCGACCGAGGCGCCCGCGAAGCGAGCAAAATTAAAGGCCAGTTCGCGACGCACGATCAGTTCTTCCAGAAACTCTTCGGCCATCAACTTGTGCTCCGCGGCGTATTCGCGAACCGCCAGGGCGACTTCGAGCGCGGAAATCTGGCCGAAATGCAGATAAGGGCTCAGGTTGCTGGTGGCGTGCTTTGAAGGCTGGCTGCTTTCGCGCGCATAGCCGCGCAGACGGTCTTCGAGAAAAACATGCAGGCGCTGGTTCGCAGCCTTTGCGCCGCCTCTGTATTCGACCGAAGGCTGCACCGAGTGATCGATCTCGCAGCCGGCAACCAGGCCGGGGATATTCGAATCGGTCACGGCAGTGCGCAACGCTGCCAAACCGGGCGGCAGGAGACTTTCGCGCCACTTGTGTTCGAGCGGCGGCATTTCGACCGGCTGCAGAAACAGCGGCAGTTCCCGTTTGATTTTCGGGCGAATCGTATACGCCCCGTAATTGCGTTTTTCGTGGCGGCTCATGGGCACCACGCAGCTGGAATCGACCGCGATGTAAGGTATTCCGATACGCGCAGGCACGCGGGCATTGTGTTCCGCCGCAATGAAGACGGGGTAGTCGTCTGCGACGATGGTATGCGCGCGTGCCGCCAGACGGTACAGGATGTCGTTGGGGTCCGAACGGCGTGCGCGCAGATAAAAAAAATATCCAGCCCCGATATTCCGAAGCGCGGCGTCTGTTTCGGGAACGCCTTCGAGAATAAATGTGTGCAGCCGAGCGTTGGCGGCCTTGTAATCGCAGGTGAGCCCTTCGTAAACCAGCAGCGGAAGCCGATTGGCATTGGCGATTTCCACCGCGTGGGCAAGCGCGTGATTTTCGTTCACCCGCCGGTTCATCTGTGCCCAGTAAAGAACATAACGGCAATCGCTGCCAGGTGACGCGGTATTGAGAGCGCGAATGCGATCGGCCGAAACGGCCATCAGTCTTCAACCGGGGCAACGCTGGAGAGCTCAGCCCGGCGGACGATATAGTTTTTTTCCAGTTGCCGGCAAAGTTCGGCGCCGAGTTTTTCGGGAAGTTCTTTCGGGTCGTGTTCGACGATCACTTTGATGAAAAGGTTGGTTCGCATCTCTACCTTCTTATACTAAAGCGCAGCGGACGTGCGTGTCCGCCGTGCGCGTGTTATTTCGCGTGTTATTTTCGGAGACGTGCCATGCGCCATTTGCAAGACCGCGAAAGCCAGACGATTCTGCCCCGGAGTCCACGAAGAAATATGTACGGCCTGCTGTGGCAAAGGCCGCGAAGAGACAATCGATTGTCCACTGACCTGCGAATACCTCGCCGAAGCCCACAAACATGAGAAGAAACCGGCCTCCGATCCCGAAGCCATGCCGGGCAAAGACGTGCCGATCGACGACGAGTTCCTGCATACGAATGAATTCCTGATCGTGCTGCTGGGATCGGCATTGTCGGAAGCCTCCAGGCCTCACCCGAATGCCACGGACGCCGACGCGGTGGCCGCGCTCGATTCGCTGGCGGCGACATGGCGGTCGCAGATCGCCGGAGTGATCTACGAAACCAAGCCGGTCAATCCTATTGCGGCGGATTTATTCGAAGGTTTTCAGGCGCGCGTGGAAGATATCCGGGAGAGGATGAAGAAGGCGGATTCGGAGCAGTCTTTGCCCGATCAGACCGTGCTCGGAGTGTTGGTGTTCCTGCAGCGCGTCGCCTTCGGACTGAACAACGGACGTTCGAAGTGCAAGGCCTTCCTGGTATTTCTCTCGCAATTTTACGTGGATATGAAGGCAGAAGAGGAGGAAGAGGCGACGCTGGTTTCGGACGTTTCCGACGACGGGCCGCGCGTCATCCTGTAATCATGGTGCGAACAATCATGGCGCGAACCGGCATTGTTGTCTTCGGCCATGGATCGAGCGTGGCTTCCGCTAATGATGCCGTGCGCGTTGTGGCGGCGACTGCGGCGCGCGAAGGTGCGTGGCCGCTCTATGAGACCGCGTTCCTGGAGTGCGCTCCGCGCCTTGCCGACGCCGTGCGTAATCTGGCTGCCGGCGGCGCATCGGAAGTGCTGGTGCTCCCTTATTTCCTGACGCTGGGAATTCATCTGCAGCGCGATTTGCCGAAACTGGTGGCCGATCTGGCCACTCAATACGGCGTCCCCATTCGCGTAGCGCCGCCGCTCGATGGGCATCCCGGGCTGGGGAAAATGCTGGTCGATCGGGCGTTAGAGGCAGCGTTGTGAAGGGCCGCCTGCTGCAGTGGCGCGAATTAGGGCCAGCCACACGCCATTTTGAATTCGAGGCCATCGACTGGGATGGCGTCTTCACGCCCGGGCAATTTCTCTCATTGACCGCCGGGGATATTACGCGCGCCTACTCCATCGCCTGCCCGCCCTCGTCTTCCCCTGGCAGCAACGGGCCTCACTTCGGGCTCTGCGCCAATCTGGTGCCCGACGGACAGTTTTCCCCGTGGCTCTTCGCGCTAAAACAAGGCGACGAAATCGAATTCAAAGGCCCGTATGGCGTCTTTACGCCGCGGCCAGGCGGTTCGGATTCCATCCTGGTGGCCACCGGGACCGGCGTCGCGCCATTCCGCTCGTTTCTGGGCGGCACGGTCCGCGCGCTCGAAGGCCATTGCACGCTAATCCTCGGAACCCGGCATGAAAGCGGTCTCCTGTATGACGCGGAGTGGCGCGAGTTAGCCAGCGCGCGCGCGGATTTTGTTTACTGGCCAACCCTGACCAGGCCATCGCCCGAGTGGCGCGGCCTGACTGGCCGCGTGCAGCCGCATGTCATGCGCGCGCTCGGCGAGCGGCGCGATATCGACGTATATATCTGCGGCCTGCACGATATGGTGAACGATCTGCGGGCACAACTCAAGGCTGCCGGTCTCGACCGCAAACGCATCATTTACGAGAAATACGATTGACCGCGTTAACATAATAGGAAATGGCAAACCTCGGCGAAGTTTTCGGCGCAGCCTCGGCGATCGTGAAGGGCATGGGCGTCACCATGAAGGAGATGATGTCTCCCACGGTGACGGAAAACTATCCGGACGAGCCGGCCAAACTGCAGGAACGCTATCGCGGCGTGCACGAGTTGCAGCGCGACGAAAACGGCATGGAAAAGTGCGTGGCCTGTTTTCTCTGCGCCGCCGCCTGCCCCGCCAACTGCATTTATATCGAAGCGGCGGAGAACACCGAACAGGTGCGCATCAGCGGCGGCGAGCGCTACGCGAAGGTCTACAACATCGATTACAACCGGTGCATTTTCTGCGGATTCTGCGTGGAAGCCTGCCCCACCGACGCCATTACACATGGTCACGGTTTTGAAATCGCCAGTTACAATACATCCACTCTGATTTACCGCAAAGAGGATATGCTGGTGAAGATTCCGGACGGCGCAAGGCCTCCGGTGATCGAAAAACCGTCTGAAGCCGCGGCGCACTAAGCGGCATCAGATTAGTGATCGCTTCTTATGTTTGGCGCAATCCGGGAACAAATCGGGACCATATTTCGCGAAGACCCGGCCGCCAAGAGCGTCCTTGAGATTTTCCTGTGCTATCCCGGATTCCACGCGATCCTGCTCCATCGTTTCGCCCACAGGCTCTACAAGGCTAACGTTCCTCTGGTTCCGCGCGTGATCTCGCAGTTCTCCCGCTTCTTTACCGGCATCGAGATCCATCCAGGCGCTACCATCGGCCGCCGTTTCTTCATCGATCACGGCATGGGCGTAGTGATCGGTGAGACCACTGAAATCGGGGACGATGTCCTGATTTATCAGAATGTGACGTTGGGTGGTACCGGCAACGAGCCAGGCAAACGGCATCCTACCCTGGGGAATAACGTCGTCGTGGGGACCGGCGCAAAAATTCTGGGCGGAATTCGCGTCGGGAACAATGCGCGGATCGGGGCAGGCGCGGTTGTGGTGCACCCGGTGCCGGATAACTCCACGGTGGTGGGGATCCCCGGACGCGTGGTTCGGTATCACGTACCGCACGAGGGCGTGCTCGATCACGGCATGATGCCCGATCCCGAGGGCCAGGAAATCGACGAACTGAAGCAACGCGTCAGCGCGCTTGAAGAACAGCTGAAGGCGTTAGCTGCCGAAATGCTTTTGAAGCACCAGCGCGACGGTGCCGCGTAGACGGGCCATCCCCTCCTCGTGGGCGGGGATCAGGAGCGGCGGAAAGCCGCCCTGTAAGACCAGCGCGCGCACCTCCGATTCGATCACCGGCCCGAAGCGCTGCCACGACTTGGTCAGTTCGCCGATCACGATGATGCGCTCCGGCGCCAGACCGGCCACTATCATACGCATGCCGCGCCCCAGATAGTGCGCCATCGTGTCCAGCGCTTTGGCGGCGCGGTTGTCGCCCAGATCCGCAAGGCGTAGCAGGTCCGTAAAGTTGGGGCGGTCGGAATGAGTAGTGGATTCGTGGTAGTAACGGATGGCAGCGCGGTTGGAGGCGAAGACTTCCCAGCAGCCGCGCGTCCCGCAGGTGCAGAGAGGGCCCTTGGGATCGAGCGGCACGTGACCGAACTCGCCGGCCATGTTGTTGTGGCCTCGCGCCAGTTCACCGTTCATATATATGCCGATGCCGATGCCCTCGGAAACAGTGACCACCACCAGGTTCCGGCAATCGTCCATGCGATCGAACCAGGCTGCGGCGAGCACGCAGGCGTTGGCCGCGTTTTCCAGTTCCACGTCGAGGCCGGTAGCTTTCGCGATGAGTTTGCCGAGATCGATATCGCGCCATTTGAGATTTGGCGCAAAGACCAGCCGGCCTTCGCTGCGATTGATGCGGCCAGGCACCGAAATGCCGATGCCTTCGATCTTCTTGCCTTCGCACGCATGAATGATGGAGCGAATGCGTTTGATGAGCAGCGCGAGCGCGGCCACCGGGTCGCGCGGTGTGACGAAGGTTTCCTGCGCGGTGAAGTTGCCGTTGACGTCGGCGAGCGCCACGGTGGTCTGAGTGGGCCGGATATCGACCCCGACGATCACCCGGTTCTCGTTGAGATGCAGGAACGTGGGCCTGCGGCCCCGCGGCAGACGACCGGTAGGGCCTTCGATGACCCAGTTTTCCGCGATGAGCTCTTCGACGATGAGCGAGATCGTGCTGCGCTGCATGCCGGAGACGCGAGCCAGATCGGCGCGCGAGATCGGGTGCCGCGTGCGGATCAGGTTGAGGACGATCCGGCGATTGACGTTGCGGATAGCTTCGCTCGATGCGATGTGGTTCGGGTCAAGGGCGCGGGTCATGTGGAGTCACGGATGGAGGATCGCTAGTAGTTCAGAGTACCGAGCGGCGACTGGCGGATCTCCATGCAGCCCATTCCGGTGGGCAGCATCTTCCCTGGGTTCAGTCGATTTTCGGGATCGAACAGGCGCTTCAGACGCGCCATGCAATCAAGCGAATCGGCGGAGAACAGGTGGGCCATCATTTCGTTCTTTTCCATGCCCACGCCATGCTCACCCGTGATAGAGCCGCCCACTGAGATGCACCACTGGAGAATCTCTTCGCCCGCCGCTTTGGCTTTTTCCAGTTCGCCGGGAACATGCGAATTGAAGAGGATGATGGGATGCATGTTGCCATCGCCCGCGTGAAAAATATTGCTGATGCCGAGCCCGTATTTCTCCGCCACCGTCGCGATGTGCCTGAGCGTGGGGGCAATCTGTGTGCGCGGCACCACGCCATCCTGCACGTAATAGGAAGGGCTCACGCGGCCCACCGCGCCGAAGGCGTTCTTGCGCCCTTTCCAGAGCAGGTCGCGCTCTTCGGCGGTGCGCGCCACACGCACTTCGCGGACGCCGCATTTTTCGCAGGCTTCGCGGATCTGCTCCGCCTGTTCGTCGACCGATTCCGCCAGACCTTCCAGTTCGATGAGCAACACGGCGGCGGCATCTCTCGGATATCCCGCGTGGGTAGCGTCCTCCACCATGCGCAGCATCTCGCCATCGAGCATTTCGACGGCTACAGGCGTGATGGCCCGCGCCGTAATCTCCGCTACTGTGTCTGCGGCATCGCCGGCAGCGTTGCAAATGGCGAGGATGGTCTTGACGCGTTCAGGCTGACGCATGAGCCGCACCGTGATCTTTGTAGTGAGGGCCATGGTGCCCTCCGAACCGGTGAGGAGCCCGATGAGGTCATAGCCCGTTTCGTCGGCCGCGGTGGTATGAATGGTGCCATCCGGCAGTACGTATTCGAGGCCGAGAATATGATTCGTGGTGACGCCATAAGCCAGGGTATGCGGGCCACCGGCATTTTCCGCAACGTTGCCGCCAATGGTGCAGGCGCGCTGGCTGGAGGGATCCGGCGCGTAGAAATAACCGAAAGGCGCGACGGCCGCGGAGATATCGAGATTGACGACGCCGGGTTCCACGGTAGCGCGCTCATTGGGAATATCGATATCGACGATTCGGTTCATGCGCGCGAAGCCGATCATGATGCCGCCCGCGCGGGGAATCGCTCCGCCACTGAGTCCGGTACCGGCGCCGCGGCCAACCAGCGGCAACTGATATTCCGCCGCCAGTTTCACGATCGCGGACACATCGGCAACCGTGCGCGGGAAAACGACGACGTCCGGACGGGATTTGTCTACGCTGCCATCGTATTCGTAGAGGACCAGATCGTCGGCCCGATCGAGAAGCCCTTTTTCGCCGACGATGTCGTAAAGTTTGAGCTTTGCCTCGCCTGTGACGGGGCGTCGCGGGAAGCCCTCAGCGACCTCTTCAGAGCAGGGAGTTGACATGCTGAAGCATCTGCGGAGAATCCCATGGCTGGGACGAAATGAACTTCTCAATGACCTTGCCGTTGCGGTCGATCAGATAGCTTTCCGGATACTGAATGGTCCCGTACTTCAGGTTGATTTTTTCTTCGGGATCGCGCGCGGTCTGGTAGGCCAGCGGCGAACGCGTCAGGAAGCTGCGGTAGAGCTGCTCGTCTTTATCCACGCTCACGCCCAGGATGACCAGGCCTTTGGGACCCAGTTGTGTCGCGAGTTCGTTCAGGCCGGGAATTTCTTCCACGCATGGCGGGCACCAGGTAGCCCAGAAATTGAGCAACAGCAGTTTGCCGCCGAAATCGTGAACCGTGACGGTCTTGCCGGAATCGGTGGTGATGGTGAAATTCGGGGCGCTGTCCCCGGCATTCACGATCGTCTGATGGAGTTGGGTGTAGAGCGCGCCGCAGAATGCGACGAGCATCAGGGCGAGAGCGCCTTGCAGGATTCGGTCGGCTTTCATTGTTCAGCTTTCATCGGGAGTGTCAACTATAATTCTATTGGATCGCAGCCGCTGGGCTCGCGGCCAGCCGCAAAATACCGGTCAGATGATTATATCCAAAAAAGTTGAGTTCTCCGCATCGCATATTTGCCGGGCGCCCGGGCTTTCTGACGCCGAGAACGAGCGCGTGTACGGAGCCGCGGCGAATCCGCTGAGCCACGGGCATAACTATATTGTCGAAGTGGCGATAGAAGGCGAGCCGGATCCCGTCACCGGCATGATTCTCGATCTGAAGCTTCTGAAGAATGTACTCGAAGAGCGGGTTCTTTCGGTTTACGATCATCGGCTGTTGAATCGCGAAGTGCCTTCATTCGGGAACCTGGTGCCGACGGTGGAGAATATTGCCATCGACATCTGGCGGCGTATCGAGCGGCATATCGACGCCACTGGGCGCGCGCGTCTTTATTCCGTGCGAGTGCATGAAACCAGCGAGCTGTTCGTGGAGTACAGAGGCGGCGCGTGATGGTTTATGTATCGCGCAAATACGGGTTTTCGGCCACCCACCGTTTGCATGCCGCCGGGCTGAGCGACGCCGAAAACCGCGCGGTTTACGGAAAATGCAATAACCCATTCGGCCACGGGCACAATTACGAAGTGGAAATCACGGTGGCCGGTCCGGTGGACGCGGTGACCGGGCGAGCCGTGGATCTGGCGGCACTGGATGCGCTGGCGGCGCGCGAAGTGACGGGACCGCTGCGCTATCGTAATTTGAATGAGGAAGTGGAAGCCTTCCGGACCATCGTGCCGACCACCGAAAACCTGACGTTTGAGGTGGACCGGCGGCTGCGCGCGGCCTGGGCCGGCGAATTTCCGGCCGGAGTGCCCCGCCTCGAAAAAATCCGCATCTGGGAGACGGAACGGAACATCTGTGAGGTGAGCGGCCTATGAACAGAAAACAAGCGGTGGTGAAGGTCATGCCGGCGAAACCGATTGCACCGCTGATTAGCGGCGTGCTGGACGCAATCGGGGAGAATCCGAAACGCGACGGGCTGTTGCAAACGCCGGAGCGTGTGGAAAAGGCGCTTCGCTATCTCACCAGCGGATACACGGCGGACATCGGCAAGATTGTCAACGGCGCTATTTACGACGTGAAGTACGACGAAATGGTAATCGTCAAGGATATCGAATTCTTCAGCATGTGCGAGCACCATATGCTGCCATTTTTCGGCAAGATGCACATTGCCTACATTGCGCGGAACAAGGTGATCGGGCTGAGCAAACTGCCGAGGATTGTGGATATTTTCGCTCGGCGTCTGCAGATTCAGGAGCGGCTCACCCAGGAAGTGGCGCAGTGTATTCAGGACATGCTGGATCCGCTGGGAGTGGGCGTGATCGCCGAGGCGCAGCACTTCTGCATGATGATGCGGGGCGTGGAGAAGCAGCATTCGGGCACCGTGACCAGCACGATGCTGGGGGCGTTCCGAAAGAATAAGGAAACGCGGAACGAGTTTTTATCGCTGGTGCGGAAGTAGCGCGGAGCGACTGACCATGGCGAAAGGAATCGGGATCGTCTTCGCGGCTGCCGCGATGCTTCCGACCTGCGGACCGGCGTCGTCGAAAACGCAGAAAGCTTGACCGCCTGTTCCATATAGGTTTCTGAGCGGAGCCTGCTTAGCCAATGGGCGCAGTTTCGAAGGGGTCGAAAACCTCGATCCCAGGAAAGCGGTAGAAGTCGGTTCGGTTGAATGTCAGAACTGAGCGGATTCCGTGCGCTTGCATGGCGGCTACCAGACGGGCGTCGTGGGCGGGTTTTCCCGAAATCGCATGCCGAATCACAAGACTTTGCCATACAGGAAAGATCGTCGGCAGTTCCGGAAGAGGCTCGAACAGGCGCTTGATTCGGGTTAATTCGCCGGAAGCCGCCGCAACGGACATTCCGAGACCGTTCTGACTGGCTGGTCTGGTTGCGACAACCCAGAACTCGACGAGATTCCGCGGAACGATATAAGGGTTTCTCCGCGTGACGTCAGTAGCTTGATGGCACTGCCGGCCGCCTCGAAGTGGGGATGCCGGGGTTGCAGCGCGCGAGAACATTCGTATCCACCAGCAAGGTTCAGAAACCGTCCGAATAAATGCTGTCGCGGCTGATAGCTTCATCGGAGAGAACGGTGTATTCGGGTCGTGGCTGCGCACCCACGAATCGAACTGGCGAGCCCATTCTTCCGGGTTTGTCGATTGCAGGTGTGAGATGGATTGCGGAGCCGGCAGAAGTTGTTCAGCGACGTTTATCAGCCATTGCTCAAGCGTCAGCCCGAGCACCTGCGCCTGAGCTTTCAGCGCCGCCTCGTTCTCGGGAGAGATCTCCAGGGTAACGGCCATAATCGGGAACCTATATTGAGCACAGCCGACCGGCGGGTTCATGAGCCAGATCTCCCTCGAATCACCAGGTCAATTCCTCATCGCCCGCGTTAGCAAATTCGCCCATCACCCGTTGGGCGTTACCTTCGCTCAGCATGATTTACGCGACCGTCGCGCCCCATTCTTCCGGGCTTACATCCGTTGCATGGCGGGCAAACAGCCAGTGGTGGCCCTCGATATCTTCGACTCCGTACTGACGCTCTCCATATATTGTCTCGTGTAAATCTTCCACGATCTTCGCGCCCGCCGATTTCACCCGTTCGAAGTGCGAGTCCACATCTTCGACGAAGACCGTCAGGCTCTGCGTTCCGCAACCAGTGTGCGCCGGGCTGGAACGGCCGGGCCTCGCGCGGTTTACCATGATCCACGCCCCGCCCCGATGCAACTGCGCGCCCTGCACCGGGTCGCCATATCGGTAATGTTCCGTAAACCCGAAGACACGCGTCAGCCAGCCGATGGCGGCAACTAAGTCGTGATAAGTCACGTGCGGCAGGATAATATCGGCAGGCACGGAACGATTCCGCAACATGCGACAAAATATAACATGAGGATACCCGCTATATTGGTAGGGATGCGGTTTTTTCCCACAGTAGTTGTAATCGGGCTTGTGTCCGCCGGTATTACGATCGGCGCTTCGATTATCCCGGTGCAGCACCTCGAGCCCGCCACGATCGCTTTGTTTCAGGATTACACGGCGAAGTTCGAGCAACGCGTTTCCGCGCCGTTCACCGCGAGCGGTAAGCTGTTCATAGACGACGATAATTCCTCGAAACACCGGGATTATGACGCCGGTAAGCCTGTCGTGGAAGCACGCGAGAACTCCGATATACACGACGGCAGCATCCACCATTACTCCGGGACCATCCGTGTGCCAGGCGCAAAGATCGACCAGGTGCGGCGCGTGATGCAGGATTATTCCAATTACCCGAATTACTTCAAGCCGGATGTGGCACGCGGCAGCGGCATGGTGCAGGCGGACAGCACGCCCGAGGACGAGCATTTCAAGTCGCGCCTGTTCCTGACGGAATCCACGGTATGGCTGGATGTGGCGTATGACGCTCAGTACGACACGCACTACCGGCGCATCGATGCGAACCGATGGATTTCGCATTCGACCACTATCAGCATCAGCGAACTTCTGGACGCAAAAAAGCTGGACGGCGGCTCGTTTCCGGTCGGCGACGATCACGGCTTTCTCTGGCGTACGAATAACTATTGGTTCGCACGCGAACGCGATGGCGGCCTCGATCTGCAACTCGACAGTATGACGCTTTCCCGTACCACTCCACTCGGCTTTGGGTGGTGGGGAAATAAGCGCACGCACGACGCCGTGGATAAAATGCTGCGCGACACCAGGTCGGCTATTCAGTCGATGCGCTAAGACTGCATTTCCTCCCAAAAGCCATTCATATTTTTGGCACGCCGCTTGCTACGGATCTTAGCGGGAAGTAATCGTAGCGGGTAGCGTTTGGTGAAGTACCCGGCGACAACGAAGCCAGGGAACTCACGGACGGAGGAACAAATGAGTATCGTGGTTCGCGTAGCGCTCCTTTTGGCAGTCGGCATGACTGGTTTATGGAGTCAGCAAAGCGGCATGGCGACAGGCGCACTGCTGGCCGGTGTCGTGATGATGGAAGATGGGTCGCCCGTGCCAGGCACCGTCGATATTAAGATCTCTTGCAATGGTTCGGAGCGCACGGTCACACGCACGTTGGTGACGGACGATTTTGAATTTCAGTGGAGCCGTCCTTCACCGATGGGCCAACCGACCGGCGTAAGCAATTTAGCGAACCCTGTCACTGGCGCCAATAGCGACGCCTCTTCCGTGGTCCACGCCGGCATTCACGACCTGACGGACAACTGCGATTTGCGGGCCTGGCTGCCAGGGTACATTTCGAGCGAGATTAGCCTGAGCAATTCCGCAGGATTCGACGGAGCGAATGTGGGCGTTCTCTGGCTGCGGCCGATCAATGTCCACCAAGGCAACATCGTCAGCGCCCTGACACTGCGCGCGCCCAGGGAAGCCAGAAAGTTATTCGACAAAGGCATGGACCTGCTTCACTCCGGCAAAATTCCGGCGGCGGCAAACAGCTTTCAAAAGGCGGTGACTATCTATCCGCAGTATGCAGATGCCTGGCTCAGTCTTGGCAGAGCGCAGTTTGAAATGGGCGCCAACGACTCGGCACGAGTTTCGCTTCAGAGGGCTGTCGAACTGGATCCGAAAGTGCCTGGCGCGTGGCAGACGCTGGGTTACATCGCTTTCAACGAGAAAAAATGGGAGGACGCTGCGGACTATCTCGGCCACGCCGAACAGCTCGATCCCCTGAACTCACCAACACCCTGGTTCTATAGCGCGGTGGCATATTACGAACTTCGGAGATACGATCGGGCCGAGAAAAGCATACGGACGGAGATCGATATGGATCCGCAGTTCCAGAACCATCGTGCGCGATACGTGTACGGTCTGATTCTGATCGCGCGCCATGACGTGGGCGAGGGATCGGACGCGCTGCGCAGTTACCTCGCGACCTCGCCGGACCCTCGGGATATAGGCTCCGTGAACACCGTTTTGAGCCGGCTGCAATACGGCGCCGCAAAGTAAGCGCGCTTACAAAAAGTTACAGACCCCCTTGCGCCCGGCCAGAAATAGGAGTAGCGTAAACAATTGTAAAGCGCATCTCCGCCACGGTCTGCCGGAGATGGGGGACAAATATGAGAACTTTAACGACACTGGCACTCTTTATTTCGTTGACAGGATTGGGCTTGGCCGCCGCGCAGCCCACAGCGCCCGAGCATCCGGGCATGGCTGCGTTCAAGGCCAAAGACTATGCAACGGCGTTTAAGATCTGGAGCCCACTGGCCGCGCAGGGCGATGCGAACGCGCAGGCCAATCTCGGCATCCTGTATGCGCGAGGGCTGGGAGTGGATCGCAATCCCGAGCAGGCGATGCAACTGTTCCAGTCGGCGGCGGCCAAGGGTAACGGCCAGGCCGAATTCCAGCTTGGGTTGATGTATGCCAAAGGGGTTGGCGTGCAGCAGGACTATTCACAAGCCATGCACTATTACGAAATGGCCTCGGAGCAGGGCGATGCGGACGCGGAGTATGGTATCGGACGTCTTTTCGAAGAAGGCTTCGGAGTGACGCAGGACGACAAGGTAGCCGCGCGCTGGTATCGCAAGTCGGCCGAACAGGGTATCGCGCCGGCGGAATTCAATCTTTCGCAAATGATCATGAAGGGCAAGGGAGGCGAGAAGAAGGACGACGCTGCGGCGTTCGCCTGGTGCAAGAAGGCAGCAGACCAGGGATTTGGCCCCGCAGAGACCCAACTGGCCACAATGTACGAGCGCGGCGCAGGGGTGACGGCGAACGCGGAGCAGGCACTACTCTGGTCTACGCTGGCAGCGAAACAACAGGAAAAGGTCGCGGAAAGGCAGCGTGCGGCGCTGATCGCGAAGATGTCGCCGGAAGCGGTGGCGCGGGCGCAAAAGTCGGCGAGCGACTGGAAGCCCGTGTTATCGGCCTCCAGATAGACGACTGCAGTTTGGCCGAACGCGACTCGTCGTCGCGCGTCCACGACCGGCGGATCAGGAAAGAGGGGCCTGATGCGCCGGTCGTTTTTTTATTATTTCGCGCTGAAGCGCCACTCGGTAATCGTGTCGTACTTCTGACCGGGCTTGAGTTCGGTGGAAGGAAATTTCGGCTGGTTAGGCGAATCCGGATAGTGCTGGGTTTCAAAACAGAAGCCAGCGTGCTGATTATAGATTTTTCCGCCCTTACCCTTGTCGGTACCATCGAGAAAATTTCCCGTATAGAACTGAATACCCGGCTGATCCGTGTAGATTTCCATCACGCGGCCGGTGACTCCGGGCTCTTCGACGCGCGCCGCCAGACTGAGCATCCCCGGATTCATGTCCGGACGGTTCAACAGCCAGTTATGGTCGTAGCCTTTGCCCAGCTTTAACTGCTCATCGGTCTGCGCAATGCGCTCGCCGGGCGTGCGGGCGTGGCGAAAATCGAAAGGAGTGCCATCCACCAGCCGCAATTCACCGGTGGGAATGAGCCCGGCGTCGACCGGCAGGAACTGATCCGCGTTCAGCATGACCAGTTCGCCCAGAATATCGCCTTCGCCCGCGCCCTTCAGATTGAAGTAGGAGTGATTGGTCAGGTTCAGAACGGTGGGCTTGTCGGTGACGGCGACGTAGTGGATGCGCAGACGGTTATCGTCGGTGAGCGTGTAGGTCACCGTTGCCGTAAGATTGCCGGGGTAGCCCTCTTCGCCGTCCTTGCTCTTGTAGGTCAGTTCCAGATCGCCGCCAGGCAGTTCCCGCGCGGTCCAGACACGTTTGTCGAAGCCGCGGATACCGCCATGCAGTGCGTTATCGCCATTATTCACGGGCACGCTATATGACTTGCCTTCGAGCGTGAACTTACCTTTCGCGATGCGGTTTCCGTAGCGGCCAATCAGGGCGCCGAAGTAGGATTTGCCCGCGACATAGTCGGCCAGCGTATCGTAGCCGAGGACAATGTCGCCCATGGCTCCAGTGCGGTCCGGCGTTTTCAGCGAGACGATGGCGCCGCCCCAGGTGATAATTTTCGCCTCCATCCCCTTGCTGTTTTTCAGCGTGTAGATGGCGACGGCAGCGCCGTCCGGAGTCTTTCCGAAATCCGATTTCTGAAGCGTTGCGGCCGGCATAGTCAGGGTAACGAGGGTGAGGAGAGATAAGAGTCTAAGCTGCATGGTTAGTCCGTGAAAGTACTCATCGCGATAAGCTCAACATAACAGGTATGCAACCGCTCACATTCGACTGGCACTTTCTGTGGATCTGTTTCGAGAAGATTGCCGTCGCCTGGCTCCTGGTTTTGCCCACCGGATGGTGGGCGGAAAAACAGGGCCATTCGGTCGGAATACGCACGTTCCCGCTGGTAGCAATGGCCAGCTGCGGCTTCCTGATGATCCTCGATAACGTGAACGGCGATGGCTCGCGCGTCTTACAGGGGATGATCACGGGTATCGGGTTCGTGGGTGGCGGCGCGATTGTGAGGGATGGCATCAGCGTGCGCGGCACGGCGACCGCGGCCAGCATCTGGGCGGCGGGCGCGATCGGTGCGGCTGTCGCGCTGGGGCGCGTGGAAATTGCCGTCGTACTCGCGGTGATGGATGTCTTTACCCTGGGCGCGCTGGTGCCTGTGAAAGCGCGGCTGGATCAGCAGCGGGAGGAGCGGAATGGCTATTCGGGTAGCTCTGGCAACACGGAATGAGGATAAGTCGGAGCCGTATCGCCAGGCGTTGCAGGCCGCCGGCATGGAAGCGGTGACGTTCGATCCGGACGCGGGCGGTTCGCTCGAAACCCTGGCAGGTCTGGTTCTGACCGGAGGCACCGATGTCGATCCGGCGCTCTACGGCGCGGCACGCGCCCCGGAGTCCGACGATCCCGATCGGCCACGCGACGACTTCGAAGCGGAGTTGCTGCGGAGGGCGCTGGCGCGCGACCTGCCGGTGCTGGCGATCTGCCGCGGGCTTCAGTTGTTCAACGTGGTGCGCGGCGGAACGCTGATTCAGCATCTGCCCTCCACGGAAAAGCACAAGCGCCAGACCGGCGGCGACCCTGTGCACGACGTCCTGCTGGAGGGCCGCATGGCTCAGGTCTTCGGTGCCGCGCGCGTACCGGTCAACTCACGGCACCATCAGGCGATCGAACGCGTGGGCGACGGCATGGACATCACGGCGCGCGATCCGGAAGATGGCGTGATTGAGGGGTTTGTGATGCCTGCGGCGAAGTTCGCCATGGGAGTGCAGTGGCATCCGGAAAATATGGTCGACGATGAGCGACAGGGCCGCCTGTTTGCGGCCTTCGCCGCTGCCTTAGTGGCAAGATGAGGTAAGCCGTGGCTATCGATCCTTCCGCTGTTATCGCGCCCAGTGCGCGCATTCATACCGACGCAGTTGTAGGACCGCGCACCCGCATCGGCGAATTCTGCGTAATCGAACAGGACGTTACAATCGGCGCCGATTGTGTTTTCGAGCCGTACTGTTTTGTGAAACGCTGGACCTCGCTCGGCGACGGCAATGAGATCTCGGCGGGCACTGCACTGGGCACCGATCCCCTCGATAAAGGCTTTACTGGCGAGCGCAGCTATCTCAGAATCGGCAACGGCAATAAGATCCGCGAACACTATACAATTTCACGCGGCACGAAACCGGAATCGGTTACCACGATCGGTGACCTGAACTACATCATGACCAGCGGTCATGTGGCCCACAATTGCACCCTCGGCAGCAATCTTGTGATCGCCAGTTGTTCGCTGGTGGCCGGCTACGTTGAGGTGGAAGATCAGGCTTTCATTTCGGGCGGCGTGGTGATTCACCAGTATTCGAAGATCGGCCGCCTGGCCATGGTGGCCGGCAACACGCGGGTGAATCTGGATCTGCCGCCGTTTTTCATGTATGCAGGGCACGACGCGAGGCCGGTGGGCCTCAACGTCGTGGGCCTGAAGCGCGCAGGCTTCAGCCTCGCGCAGGTAACGCAGATCAAGAAAGCGTACCGGGTGCTTTACCGATCAGGCCTCAAGCTGGAGGCGGCGCTCCAGAAAATCGAAAGCGAACTGGCCGATGAGAACACGCTGCACCTGGTTACGTTCGCAAGAAACAGCCAGCGCGGCATCTCACGCGAGACGTCTTCACCAGCTCAGAACTGAACCTTAGGCGCGGTTCGAGCCCCTGGCTCCGTCTTGAAATACGCGTCTTCGCGCTGGTAACCCGAGAGTGACGCCACAAAACTGGCGGGGAACAGCGCAATGTCCGTGTTGTACGCCTGCACCGATTCGTTATATACACGCCGCGATTGCAGGATTCGGTTTTCCGTGCCTTCCAGCGAGTATTGAAGCTGCTTGAAATTCTCGTTGGCTTTGAGATTTGGATAATTTTCCACCACCACCATCAGCCGGCCCAGCGCGCCCGAAACCTGGTTGTTGGCGTCGATCTTCTCCGCCGGAGTCTTCGCGCCAATCATCGCCGCGCGGGCATCGGCCAGAGCCGTCATCACGCCGGTCTCTTCCTTGGCATAGCCTTTTACGGTTTCCACCAGATTCGGAATCAGGTCGGCGCGGCGTTGCAGATCGGCGTCCACCTGGCTCCAGTCGCCTTTGATAGCTTCCTTCTCCGTGGCCAGCTTGTTGCGGGTCTGCACAAACTCGCAGCCGCCAAGAACTATAGCCAGTCCCACGGCGATCAAAACAATCATTCCGGTCTTCATGCGAAACGTCTCCTATTTGGCGAGGACATCAACGGCGTCGATCACCTTTTCAATCTGAATAATATAACGGGCAAATAAAGGCTCTGGTTCGATGTCCTTCGCCTTCACCTTCTCTTCGCGCTGGTCGAGGAGACTGAAAAACGGAGCAGTTTCGATTCCGAAGTATTGCCCCGCGGCGCCTACGATATCACGCTTGCGGGCAGGCGCGGCCGTTCCGGCAAGCAACAGCGCATGGCGGAACAGAATGCAGAAAGTGGAGACGGAATCCACCATGAGGCGGCGCAGTGCGTCCTTATCGGACAGGACGCCGCCGGCCTTCTGACGCAACCGCAGCAGTTTCGTGCGCAGTTCACATTCCACCTGCGCGCGATAAAACGAACGATCAATCTCCAGACCCTCCACCAGATTCGGACCATACAGAATCCGATGGTGCTCGCGAATGTCGTGGAATTCGATGGCGAAACAATCGGTCGAAGTCTTCAATTCGTGCTCGGTCAGCAGCAATGGCGAAGGATTGCCCTGCTCGCGCCACCAGCGGAACACCGGCTCCACGGCGCGCAGTTCAGCCGGCGTGATCCTGGTGAGCACGGCGAGAATGTTGTAGTCGGAGAACTTTGCGTTGTGCTCGCCACTGGCGCCGGAGCCATAGAGGACTACCGAAACCAGGCTGCTATCGAGAGCCTTGCGGAGTTTTTCGACGATCTGGTCGAGATTATTTGCCATGGGCATCCTTTATCCTAACGGCCTGTCGCGGGGCTACCATCCGCTCGACGCCCCGCCGCCGCCCGAACTTCCACCGCCAAAACCGCCGAAACCGCCACCACCACCGCCGCCATCGAACCCGCCGAAGCCACCACCGCCGCCATCCCCTCCACGGCCACCGCCTCCGCCGCCCAGCAACTGGCCCAGCAGGATGCCGGTCAGGAACCCTCCGCCACCACCGCCACCGCTTCCGCCCGAGCCACCGCTGCCACGCCGAATCAGCATGAGGATGAAAAAAATTCCAAAGATAATCAGCGGCCAGGGGATGGAATCGCCGGTGGTGTGCTGAACGGGACGATAAGACTGCGGCGGAGGAATCTGCACGTTCTGATCCTTCGCGATGGCGTTGCCCAGCAGTACGGCGGCCGAAACGAAAGCCGCACCGTACTGGCCCTGGCGGAGCGCGGGAGCCATATCGTCGAGCAGCGTACCCGCCATACCGTCGGGAATCGCGCCGCCAAGTCCGGGCCCCACTTCCAGCCGCGACTTGCGGTCGCCAATGGAAAGCACAACCATGGCGCCATTGTCTTTTTTCTTCTCGCCAACTCCCAACGCTTTAAAAATGTCGATCGCGACATCCTCAATCGGCTGCCCTTCGAGGGATTTCAGCGTGACGAAGGCCAGCTGTGCGCCAGTGCCCTGCTGCACGCGGGCCGCATAGTCTTCCAGTTCCGCTTTGCTTTGCGGGTCGATGACGCCGGCGAAATCGCTGACGTAGCCCTGCGGCTTGAGCGATTTCCAGTCTGTTGCAGCCAATGCGGGCGCGAGCAGAAGAAGCAGACTCGCGGCGAGACGGGGCAGACGTGACATATGCACTACATAGTGTAACGGTGAGCACGAGCCGTTTGTTCGTTTGGTGCGGTTAGGACCGAAACGTGCCAGGCTAATCCCGGAAGGTTGGCCTGGAAGGTTATGCTCGGAATATGAGCGCTGCGAGGGGTGCCGCGAAGCGATGGCTCCGGATTACGCTGTACACAGCAGCTGTTGCGCTCCTCATCACGGTTACTGTGGGGGCGGTGGTGGCGCTGCGGTTTCAGCCCGTGGCGCGCCAATACTTCATTTCGACGCTGCAGAAAAGGTACCAGAGCGATGTCGATCTTGGCGAACTGCAGATATCGCTCTACCCGACCGTTCGCGCATCGGGCGATCATCTGGTTTTCTGGTTTCACGGCCGGCATGACCAGCCACCGCTCGTGCAAATTAGCCGCTTCACTTTCGAGGCGGGATTTTTCAATTTCTTCCGCAATCCGAAACACATCAACCGGCTGCGGCTGGAAGGCTTGCAGATCCATGTCCCGCCGCGCTCCGATGAACCGGGGCCGAGGAATCCGCAGAAGCCGGCTGCTTCGAAATCCTCATCGAGTACCACGGCGTTTGTGCTGGATGAAGTGACTGCCGATGGCACTACGCTCGAAGTAGCCCCGAAGGACCCGTCTAAGAACCCGCTCCGCTTCGATATCTCGCGGCTGACGCTGCGCACCGTGGCCGTGGGACGGCCTATGGCTTTTCATGCCGAACTCACCAACCCCAAACCGCCCGGGCTCATTCAGAGCGACGGCCGCTTCGGACCCTGGAACGCCGCAAAGCCCTCCGACACTCCCGTCTACGGCAATTACACGCTGCGCAATGCGGATCTTTCCGTGTTCAAAGGCATCACCGGCATACTCTCTTCTGACGGGCTGTACAACGGGCAACTCGGCGGCATGGAAGTGCAGGGTACCACCGATGTTCCCGATTTCACTCTGACTATCGGCGGGCATGCCATGCCTCTCCACACCGATTTCGAGGCCACTGTCGATGGCACCAATGGCAACACCGTTCTGCATCCCGTTCACGCGCGGCTGGGGCGGACCGGATTCGACGTCAGCGGTTCAATTGAACGCGATGCTCTGGAGACGCACAAAACGATTCTGCTGGAGGCAAAGACGAACGCCGGCACCGCCGCGCGGATCGAGGATTTTCTGCATCTGGCAGTGAAAAGCCCGAATCCTCCGATGACCGGCGGAATACACTTCGACGCTAAAGTCAAAATTCCGCCGGGACCCACGGAAGTGATCGAGAGGCTGCAACTCGATGGCACGTTCGGTCTGGATGCCGTTCGATTTACCAGCCCGGACGTGCAGGGCAAGATAGCGAGCCTGAGCCATCGCGCACAGGGCGATCCGAAAGATCACGATCCCGCCGTGACCGCCGATTTTAAGGGTATTTTCCATCTCCACGGCGGCCAACTGAGTCTCCCCGACCTGCAATTCACGGTGCCAGGCGCCAATGTCAGCCTGCACGGCGGCTATGTATTGCGAAGCGGCGCACTCGATTTTCAGGGGACGGCGAAGCTGGATGCGACGGTTTCGCAAATGACAACCGGCTTCAAGAGCAAATTACTGAAGCCTTTCGATCCTTTCTTCCGGCGCGATGGTGCCGGCACCGTCTTACCGATTGTCATCGGAGGTACGCGCGGCGAGCCATCCTTCAAGCTGGATATCGGCCGGGTATTGAGAAGAAACTAAAACAGTGATATTTATCACGGTTGATAACTTCAGTGACACTCCCTTACGTTCCCGTCGTAACTCCCTCATTTACCGGTCGTCTTATCTGTAGGAGAGAATCCTCACAAATGACCATTAAATCCTTTATTTTTATATGTGTAGTTGGTGTATCCTCGATCGGCATTGCCAGTGCCAAGTCTTATTACTTCACGCTGACAGCGCCGGCGAAGGCAGGCAGCACGCTATTGAAACCCGGAGAATATGAAGTCAGTCTCAAAGGAACTCAGGCAGTGTTCACGAAGGACAGCGGTAAGTCCGTCAGCGTTCCGGTGAAGGTGGAACAGGGCGATAAGAAGTTCGATGCAACACTGGTCGATACGAGTAACGACACTATCCGGGAAATCGACCTGGCAGGCTCCACGACTAAGCTCACGTTTGTGCAGTAAGAAACGCAGACGTTGGTCCCCGATCCCCGGGGAAAAGAAGCGCATAGCCGAGCGGCGTGCATTCCACAATTTCTCCGGGGCGTTCGTGGTGTCCGGGCAGCCTTGCCCGCAAACGTAAATCGGCGCCTCGCTCGACGAACAGCCGGACAATCGGAAGCCCTGCGTCTTCCCGCTGTGTCGCGGCGTGAAAGACGGGCGTCTGTCCGCCAACTCCGGCTTCGTCGGGCAACGCTGCCGCATTGACGTCGGCGCCGCGATCCAACAACAACTGCGCCGCGTCGAAGCTCTGAAACTCGGCGGCCACATGGAGCAGCGTTCCACCTCGCAACGTGAGCATGCGGCCTGCGGTCGTACCAAAGTCGAGATCGGGAAACCGTTGATGGACTAGCTCCGGATTCACGTCCAGCAATTCGGCCAGTTCGGTCACGCGGCCGCGGATGACCGCTAGTAACGCCGGGTTATCGTATTTGGATTTTCCACCCGCCCGAAGAAGGGCTTCGATACAGGCCCCCAGCGCTTCAGCATTCCGAACGTACGTGCCGAGCAGATAATCGAGGGCGGTACCGGGATGCGCACCGTGCTCCAGCAGCCAGTGCAGGGTTTCGGGGTTGAGCGCTTCGCACGCGGTAAAGATGATGGGATACGAGCCGTGCCAGGCTGCGTTGACGTCGGCGCCATGGGCCACGAGTAATTCCATCATCGGAATTCGTTCGGCGGAGAGCGTGGCGCGCATGAGGGGAGCTTCGCCTCCCTGATGGACATCCGACCCGTTTGCGATCATCCATTCCGCCATAGCTAAACGTGTCTCATTCGGTGGTAGACGAGGCACCCTGCATTCGGCCACCCAGGTGAGAGGCCCATCCCCGGCATAGCCGAGCGGAGCCTGATGTAACGCCGGATTTCGCAGCATCATAGCCTGGACCAGAGGCAGATCGTTGCGGTCGATCGCGTCGCGGAGCTCATCGAGAGAGGAGCAGGTCCATCCGTTCGCCATGGCTTAATGCCGTGGGGCGAAGATGGACAAGTCTACCGCCTGGCCCATCAGCTTGTAGCCCGCGTCGCCCGGATGCAGCAGATCCGGCGAATCGGCTTCTTTGCGATAGCGCTTCGGGTCCGCCGCATCGCGAACGGCAGCTTCGAAATCGATGACGGCGTCGAACTCACCGCTGCTTCGGATGAAGTTGTTCGCCGCCGAGCGAATCTCTTCGCCACGATCGCTGTAGGCGCTCGAACCGCCGAACGGGGTCAACGTGCAGCCCGCCACTTTTACGCCCGCGCCGTGAGCCATGGCAATGACCTGGCGGTAGGCGGCGATCAGATCGTCCGCACTGAAGGCGTTCGGACCGGTCTGTCGCGCGCCGCCGGAGATATCGTTGATGCCTTCGAGCAGCGTAATCCAGCGGACGCCGGGCTGATCGAGCGCGTCATGGAAGAGGCGAACCAGGCCGCCGCCGTTGTCGCCCAGAATCCGGTTGCCGGAAATGCCCGCATTCACCACGGCCATGTGCGCTGTGGCTTTATTCGCCTGCAGGCGCGCGGCAAGGACGGCCGGCCATTCGCTGTTGGTGCCGAGCGACGACTGATCGCCATCGGTAATCGAATCGCCGAAGGTCACGATTGTGCCCGCATCGGCGGACGCCATCACGTCGATACCCGCGAGATAGTAATACGACTGCACTACCGAAGCCGGATCGCCAATCGCAGGACTGGCGGTGGAATCGCCGTCCTTCGATATGTAAGTGTTGTGCAGCGAGAAGCGGTGATTGGTCTGGGCGCTGGTCTGCTTCGGGAAGTAAAGACTCACGGCGAGATCGGTGAGCGGCGGGACAGTGAGAGTGACGGGGTCGCTGACCAGCACTTCGCCGGCGTAGAGCGTTGCGGTCGTTTTGCCGCTGAACGTCAGCGGACGATCGCTGGCGGGCAGAATCGCGGAGCCGTCCGAGGACTTCGCTCCGAGCGCTATGTGCGCGGAACCTAAAGTCACCGATCCGCCACCAACGGCATTCGAGAGGCGAACGCGAATCCGGCTCCCTCCGAGGCTGGTGCGCACGATCATGCGCACCGTCTGGTTGTTCAGGCCGGCAAGCGTGGGCGGAATCGGAAAACGGCGTTGGGGCGTGCCCGGCGGAGGTGGTGGAGGAGCGGGCGCGGCGGGAACGATGCCGACGACGGGGCCAGACGCCGCAACGGCACCTCGACCGTTCGCAGCACCGGTGACGGCCAATTGCTCCGCGGTGGCCCACGTGGCAACCCAGTGCTCGCCGGACGCCTTTTGCATCGGAGGCGCGGCGGCAAGCGTGAGGACTGTCACGGCGGAGGCTGCGAGGATAGTTGCTTTCGTTTTTCGGGTCATTCGTGTGGCTCCGGCTGGAACAGTGAGAATACCGCGCCCTGCGGATCGGCGAGGAACGCCATACGTCCCACATGCTCAATGGTCATCGGCCCGGCGAATACGCTGGCGCCGAGTTGCTTCGCTTTGGCAGTGGCGGCGTCGCAATCATCCACCTGAAAATAGATCTGCCAGTGCGGTGGTTCGTGGGCCTGCCGCATGGAAGCGGGCGGGATGCCGCCAATGTAATCGTCGCTGCCTGTCCCGTTGGCAATGTGCAGATAGTTTTCCTGGCCCGCGCGCATCTGCCATCCAAACACGTCCTTGTAGAACTGCGCGGCAAGCGTGGGATCCGGGGTAGACAGATCGGCCCGGCAGAAGCTGGCGTGCTGCCGTTCCACGCCGATGCCAGGCTGGTCTTTGGGCTCCCAGATGGAGAAGACCGCGCCGGTGGGATCGGCCAGCGTGGACATGCGCCCGTGCGTGGCCACGTCAAAGGGGCCGCAGAAGACCTTGCCGTTGCATTCGAGCGCGCGCTTTGTGGTGGCGTCGGCGCTTGCCACACTGACGTACAGGTTCCAGTGCGGCGGGATACCGAGCCGGAGCTGATCCATTTGCAGCGCATAACAGGCAGCGGCGTTGCGGCCTTCATCCCGGTCGACAAGCATAAACATCGTGTAGTATTCGTTCGGCCCCATAGGCGAATCGGTGGACTTCCAGTCGAACAGGGAAGTGTAAAACGCTTTGGCCGCCAGCTGATCGGAGGTGGCGAGTTCGATCCAGCAAAACGCCCCGGGCGCATGTTTTTCGACGTACGGCATAAAGGCAGTATACGCGATCGACAGCTGGTGGAATTGCACCGGCTGCACCACCTGTCCGGGTGAAAAGATTGAATGACCCATAGTGTTTTCAATAGGTTAAGAGGACACAACAGTGGCACGCCGGTTGCCTCTGTACTGGCAGAGGGTTTTAGATAATTATGAAACGTTTGCCTTTAGTTCTCATGACGGCCGCCCTGACCATCCCCATCGGTCTGGTGGCAAAACCGACGAAAACACTGCCCGAAGAAGTGCAGCATAAACTGGCCACGCTACCGCGCTTTAATTTGTTCGACGAGCTTTCGTTCCAGGTGGATGGCACGACCGTGACCCTGACCGGACAGGTCACGCGCCCGGTAGTGAAGGACGATGCTGCGTATGCGGTGAAGCACGTGGAAGGTGTCACCGCGGTAGTCAACAACATCGAAGTCCTGCCGCTTTCACCGGACGACGATCAACTCCGGATGGCGGTTTACCGCGCCATTTACGGCGCCCCGAGCCTGTCGGATCGTTATGGTTTCCAGGCGTCGCCGGCGATCCACATCATCGTGAAGAATGGTGTGGTGAAACTGGAAGGCGTGGTGGCGAATAAAATGGATCGCCAGATCGCTTTCATGTGCGCGAGCGGAGTGTTCGGCGCGTTTCAGGTGGTGAACGATCTGCAGGTCGGTTCGTAAACATGTAATACTCTCAAGCACGATGCGCGGGTTCGCAAAGACGCTGGTGGCGCTGATGGCGCTCTCATGTGCGGCATCTGCTCAGCCGTCGCTTGAAGTGGCGTCGATCAAAGTGAACACGATCGATGGACCCAGCGACCAGGTCCCGATCCGCTCCGGTGACCGGGTCACGATGCGTAACGTGACTGTCGATTGGCTTGTCCGCTACGCATTCCGCATTACGGGAGTTGGCCAGCTTTCGGGTAATCTCACGCTGCCAGGTTCGGATGCATCGCAATATTTCGATATTGCAGCGATTGCGCCCGGCTCGCCATCGGACGACGAACTACGTTTCATGTTCCGATCGTTGCTGGAAGACAGATTCCAGCTGAAGGCGCATTACGAAACCAGGGAAATGACGGGGTATGATCTGGCGATCGCGAAGGGCGGGGCGAAACTGGTGGCTTCCAGTCCGGACAGCAAAGTGGCATCGATACTCCGTTCGCCTGGAGTGCTTTGGTTACCCGGCAGGGAGCAAATGCGTTTTCTCGGTCGGGCAGCGACAATCGCCGAGGTGGCGGCGATGATCGGCCGTGCAATGCAGGCGCCCGTGCGGGACCGGACGGGTCTTACGGGAACATTCGACGTGGACTTCCCGTTCTCGCAGAACGAGGCGCAGATGGAACTGGGCGGCGCGCCCTTCCTGACCACGGCGATTCAGGACGAACTCGGGCTGCGGCTGGAGAAGAATAAGACGACACTCAATGTTCTGGTGATCGATCACGTGGAACGACCTACCGCGAATTAGCTGGATTTGATAGTATCTACGGCTGAGGGATTCCATGTCAGACAATTCACTGGACCGCAGAGATTTTCTCAGGACCGTCAGCGCCACCGGCATCACGCTGGGCGCGGCCACGCAGGCGCTTGCCGCTAAATCGATTGGCAAGATGAGCAATCGGATCATCGGCGCCAACGACCGGATCAATATCGGCGTGATTGGCTGCGGCGGACGGGGATCTTCCGACGCGCAATCGTTCGCCACCTACGGGCAGAAGAACGAAAACAGCTGCCAGTTGCTGGGCGTCGTCGACGTCTACGAAAAACGTAAGCGCACGCAGGCGGAAAAGCACAACGTCAAAGGCTATGCGGATTATCGCGAACTGCTGAACCAGCCCGATATCGATGCGGTGGTGATCGCCACGCCCGATCACTGGCACGGCAAGATGGCGCTCGATGCGATGGACGCTGGCAAGGACGTCTATCTGGAAAAGCCGATGGTGCACACCAACGAGGAAGCGCGACTCCTGGTGGAGAAGGTGAAGGAGACCGGTCGCGTGCTCCAGGTTGGCTCGCAGACTACGTCGGCCGATATCTGGTGGAAGGCGAAGAAGGCCATTGCCGACGGCATGATCGGGCAGATGATCGAAAGCCAGGGCTCGTATCACCGGAACTCGGTGGGCGGGGAGTGGAACTATACGATCGATCCGAAGGCCGGACCGACGGCTAAAGGCGACGATTATATCGACTGGAACATGTGGCTGGGCTCGCAATTCAAACTCGCGCCGAAGCGCGATTTCGATGCCGACCGGTTCTTCCGTTTCCGCAAATACTGGGACTATTCGCTGGGCATCGCGAGCGATCTTTTCTATCACGTCATTGCTCCTTTGAATATTTGCTGGGACGAGCCCCAATTCCCTTCGAAGGTGATGGCGACGGGCGGCACGTACGTATTCAAACTGCCCAACGGCAAACCCGACCGCGAGGTGCCCGATACTTTCCATTTGCTTGCCGAATATTCGAAAGGCCACTCTTTGGTACTCAGTTCGTCGATGGCGAACGATACGCATATCCCGGGACTCATCCGTGGCCACGAAGGCACCATCATCCTGGTGGATCACGGCAAGTTCGAAAGCATGGTGCCGTATATCACCGTGAAACCGCAGGTTTCCGGCGGCAAAGCCATTGGCGGCGATGCGTATGCCGCGAAGTGGGGGTTGAAGGATATTCAGATCCCGATCGACCAGAAGGACATGATGACGGCGCACATCGAGAATTTCCTCGGCTGCATGCGCACGAGGCAGAAGCCGCATCTGGATGTGGAGACGGGCGCGCGGGCGGTCGTAGTGATCAATCTGGCGGCGGAATCTTACCGCGAAGGTAAGACGATGTACTGGGACGAAAAGAACTGGAAGTCGACCGACAGGCCCGTTAAGGCGTAGTATTGACGCGCATATCAGAATTCTCTGTGGTCGGTTTTCGGTATCTTCGTATCGGCGACCGGCGTCGAGCGGTTGACTGAAAAATCCTCCACGCTTTGCAGCACGAAGGTAGGAACGCCGGCGGCTTTCTGCGCTTTGACGTGCTCGAAATCCACGTCTTTCACCTGATCCAGCACAAACGCGGGGCGCAGATCTTCCTTCATGTAGCTGACATCCACGTTGTTCAGTTCGATACCGGTCGCGTGGCGAATGAAGAAGCCATAAGCCGGTAACATGCCGAACATGGAAGGCTCCGGATATTCCTTTTCCCGCTCCGGAGTCGCGTAGGGCTCGCGCGGCGGGACGCCGCCCGTGGCCCGGAAGAAAAACGTGTTCACCAGATCGGCTGGCTGTTTGGCGACTTCGTCGAGCGTCAGGCCACCGCGGTACACGATGCGGATATCGCTGAACTTCACGTCTTCCACGTCGTGGCCCGGGATCCCGCTGATGATCGAGCCGTAGCGCGGATCAGCGTCGTAAACGTCCACATTGCTGATGGAAATCCGTTTTATCGAGCCAATGGCAACACCGTCCGGCGCGCGCATGCGACTGCCCAGCCGGATAAAGAACGGTGCGTTCGAGACCTGGCGCATGGAAATATTGGATATCACCACGTCCTCGATGTTCGCGCCGTCAACGGATTCGAGCGCGAGGCCGCGGGAGCGGTCGAAGACTATGTTTGAGATCGTGATATTGCGGAAGTCGCCTTCCGATTCCGTGCCGATCTTGATGCGCCCGGTAGGTCCGTCGCGATCCGGCGCCGCCTTCACGGTGCGCTTGTAACTGCCATCGAGCAGCGAGCCCACATCGTAACCGCTGACCAGACTGTTGGTGATTGTCACGTTTTCTGTGGCGCGCGCGAAACCCAGAGCGTGAGTTCCCTTGAGCACGATAGCGTCGTCGTTCGGCGTGTTGACGCTGGAATTCGAGATGCGCACGTTGCGGCAGGAATCGATATCCATACCGTCGCGGTTGGTATCGATCGACAGATTGTCGATGGTCAGGTTGTCGACGCCGGTCGCGAGGATTCCGAAGTGACCGCCATTCAGAATGGAAAAATCGCGCAGGGTAATATGGCGCGATAGTTTCAGCGCGATGGCCTTGTCGGCTCCGCTATCGCCGCGCGATAAGGCCTGACCGCTAATGAGGCCTGCGCCGACGATGGAGACATTTTCCAGATTCTCGCCCCAGATGAGGCTGTTGTGGAAGTGACTGTGGCCGCCGTCCTGATATTTCGAGGAATCGTTGGGTTCGGCAACGTCGTAGGCCGCGGGATCGGCCGAAGCTTCGATTCGCGCGCCCTGTTCCAGTCTTAGTGTGATGTTGCTGCGCAGGCGGATGGATCCGGTCAAATAAGTGCCGGGCGGAAAGTAAACGGTGCCACCGCCCGAAGCCGCCGCTGCTTCGATCGCTTTGTTGATACTGTCGCGGTCGGGCGTCTTGCCATCGGCCTTTGCGCCGTAGGCCTTCACGTCGAACCCGGCGCCGAAGAGGGCGGCGGGAAGCAGGCCGAAAATCAGGACGAGTGCGGCACTGGCGCCGGCGCGGAGATTGTTCACCGGGCCATGATACATCAGGCTAAGAAACATTCGCTCGCTGCACAGATATGATTGGAGAGGATGAATCGCAGAGAATTCCTCAAATCCGGTGCCGTCGCGTGTGCCGTTGGCGCCGCCGCGGCAGCGCCGTCCGACAACGGCCCGCTGGTTGAGTTTGCTTATGCGAATGTCATGCTCACTGGCGGCCCGCTGAAGCGGCAGTACGACATGGTCCACCGGCATTTCCTCTCGCTGGACAACGACCGTCTGTTGAAGGTCTATCGCCAGCGCGCCGGAATCCCCGCTCCGGGCGACGACATGGGCGGCTGGTATGACGCGGATGGTTTCGTGCCCGGCCACACACTGGGGCAGTACATATCGGGACTCTCGCGAATTTACAGTACGACGAAAGACCCGGCCTGCGCCGGTAAAGTGAGTGCGCTGGTCAAAGGTTTTGCCGCCACCCTGGGCAAAGACGGGTATCCGTTCGCGAGTGAAAAGGCAGCGGTCACGTGGCCGTGCTACATCCTCGATAAGTACGAAGCCGGATTGCTCGACGCAGCGCAGCTTGCCGGAGACCGGACCGCGCGCGAACTGCTGGTGGAAGTGATCCGGGGCGCGACGCCGCAAATTCCGGATCATACGTACGATCGTGGCCCCGACAGTCCGAAACAGGCTCCATACGATGAACCATATATTCTGCCGGAGAATCTCTTCAACACTTACCAGCTGACGGGCGACAGCAAATATCTCGAAATGGCGAAGCTCTATCTGCTCGATCACGAGTTCTTCGATCCGCTCGCGCAGAATCGCAATCTTCTTCCGGGCAAACACGCGTACAGTCACGTGATCGCCCTGAGTTCGGCAGCACGCGCTTACGAAATCCTGGGCGAACCGAAGTATCTGGCGGCAATCCGGAACGCCTGGGACATGCTGGAGACTACGCAGCAATTCGCGTCCGGCGGATGGGGGCCGAAGGAAGCCTTTGTGCCACCTCACGAAGGCAAGCTCGGCGAAAGCCTGACGACGACGCGCGAACATTTCGAGACTCCGTGCGGCTCCTATGCGCACACGAAGCTGGCGCGATATCTTCTCCGGTTCACCGGTGAAAGCCGCTACGGCGACGGACTCGAACGGATCATTTACAACACGCTGCTGGCATCGAAAGACCCTGGAGGCGACGGCGAGTACTTCTATTATTCCGACTATCAGGCAATGGCGCGCAAGGGATATTACAAGCGCAAATGGCCCTGTTGTTCGGGCACGCTGATCCAGGCGGTGGCGGACTATGCGCTGGATATTTACTTCCATCGCGGGACATCGCTTTACGTGAACCTCTATACGCCGTCTCAGGCGACCTGGAACGCTAACGGCGTTCCGGTTACTGTGTCGCAGGAGACGCAATATCCGGATAACGAGGACATCGAACTACTGATCGGAGTTCCGCGGCCCGTGGAGTTTTCGGTCATGCTCAGGATTCCGGCGTGGCTGGAATCGAACGCGGAAATCTCCGTGAACGGCAAGCAGTTCGGCGTACGCGCGGATAGAAACACGTTTGCCGGGATCACGAGGCGCTGGCGCGATAAAGATACGATCCGCCTGCGACTGCCGCTCGATTTTCGCGTTGCGCCGGTGGATGATCGCCATCCGGAACGAGTCGCGATGATGCGGGGGCCCCAGATGATGGTCGCGGTCAATCCTGCCGAGGGTCTTCACGAGACGGCGTTCACGCTGCCCGGAAAGCCGCGGGCGATTGCCCACAGCACATCGGCATTTTCTTTGCAGGATCGAAGCGGTACGGTGGAACTGGTGCCCTTCAACGCGGTGCGGGATGAAACCTACACCACTTATTTACTGAAAGCATAACCGGGCCCTTTATTGCGGCGTCATCTGAACAATATCCCCGGCGCGCGCGGACGGTGTGACGGTGAGCTTTTCCAGTTTGCCGTTTCGATAAACGCCTTCCACCACCGTATTCAAGGGGGCGTGCAGTTTGAAATCGACATTCCATTCTTTCGGCCACGCGGGAAACAGAAGCAACTTGTCGCCGCGCACCTGCAGCAGCATGGATTGCAGAATCATCTGACCGGCGCCGCCATTATCGAGATCGGGTTCCCAGTCGTGGCCGGGCTTCCAGAACCACTTAAACTTTTCGCCACCGTATGCGGTGAAGTTGGCGACCACCTCGTCGCGCGCTCTGGCGGCCCAGCCGAGGCAGGCTGCATGGATTCCGTCCTGCCCCCAGCAGGTGCTGCCTTTGTTGCCGCGCGCGTCGTAGGTGGCGCGTGCCAGTTCGAGTTGGGGGAGCCCGACGCCAAAAATCCGGAATGGAAAGACGGAATAAAGCTCCGGGTTCTCGGTGTTATCGAATTTGGTAAACTTCTCGGCTGGCCACAGAATCTGCGCGCCTGTGGGCGACGCTGTCTCCGAGGTTTGCGGACTCTTGCCTTTCTCGTCGGCGCGCCCGATGGGCAGCGGCGGCAAGTCGGAAAGCATATGTTTCCACAGGGCGCGCTGCGCGGGAGTAGTCAACGTATCGGGCAGCGCGAGCAGGCGGGGAAGCACATCCATCAGGCCCGCGAGGTCGGGCGCGGGATTTACCGCCGCTTGCCTGGTCTCAAGCGCCGCGGAAGGATCGAAGTGAAGTTTGCCGTTCACACGCGGCCAGTGCCGGTCGAAATAAATGGTGATTTCCGACGTCAGCGGCACCATTGTTTTGGCCGCGAAATCGCGATCGCGCGTGATGTCCCATGTATCGAGCATCATGGTGGTAAGTTCGAGCCCGTTGTTGACGTGCCACCGAATCCAGCGGCTGGCGATGTCCGTTTCCCGACGTCCCCAGCCGAAATCGTTGTTGTTCGGCAAGCCCCAGAAGTACATGGTTTCGGGAAAGACGGCGCCGCCGTGTTTATAGATGAGCGCAGTGCGGTCCTTCGCCAGGGGCAGCGCGTCCAGATACATTTTGAAGAAAGGCGCAAGAGTGTCGTAGTCGCCGGACGCGATCATGGGCCAGTAGAGCAAGCGCTGATTCTGAAACCAGTAGTTGCTGCCCCACGCGCGGTAATCGGGAGTCAGTTCGCCTTTCGCGGAATCGTACAGCGTACCTGCGGGCGGTTCCTGACCCACGGTGAAAATGCCGCCGTTGAACTTCATCGCCGCCGTGCCGCGACCTTCTGAAGCGGTCATCCAGCGCTGCATGGCATAGCCTTCGGTCACTGCCAGCGCGCTGGCGTCGCCACTGACACGAATCCAGCTTCGGCTCCAGAAATCGTTCCACCAGCGCTGGTGGGCGGCGCGTGCGACATCGAGACCAACCGCGTCGATGCGGGCCGCCATCTGCCCGATCACCTTGCGCCAATCCTGCGGTGATGCCGTTTGCGTGGTGAGAGCGTAAAGATCCAGGCGAAAAGTCTTGCGGGCTGTAGTGGATTTCAGCGTGTGGTTATCGATGCTGGCGAGACCCGGCCCCTTCATCAGCACACCGAACGCGCGATGCAGCAGCGGATCGGGATAGGCGCCGACAAGTGAATCGAGATGCTGGTTTTCAAAAACGGAAGGATAGATACTGCGCGTGTTGAAGTGCAGCCACGCGAGTTGGTTATTGGCAGCGGGCAGGATGGTGTCGGGTTCAATCACCACACTTTTCTCGGGATTACCGCTCAGTTCGCGCAAGCCCCGATCCATCTCGTCGTTACCTTTTGCCGAAGCGGTCCGCCGCGGCTCGGTACGCCAGACTTCCGCGCTGGCCTGCATCCTGACTGGCTGATCGCCGCGCATTTCAACATGGATCGCAGGCGCGTTGGCATCCACCCAGACACGCAATTCCGCTGCGGATTCGCCGCGAAGTTCGATCTCTCCGGACTTCGGTTGCAGGATTTGACGAAAGGCGGGGCTGGCTTTGAACGGATTGCCGTCGATTCTCAGCCGCACGCGGCCCAGCTTGACCAACTGGCCGTTCTCCGTCCACGCATCCGTTTTGCCGATCAGAAAAACGATATCGCCATTCGCTTCGGTCCACAGGTTCAGGCCGATATCGCCGTTACCGATCGGCATGGAATCCTTGTAATTCGCGCCTGGCGAATTCCACACTACGGAGTACTCGGTCTGCGCAAACAATGTGCAGGAGAGCAGGAGGACCCCGGCCATCGCCGCTATATGCCTGCCATCGTGCAATATATTCATAGGATCATTATGCGCATGCGCAAGGGCAGGGTTGAAGGCAAAGTAATCGTGGTAACCGGGGCGGCTCAGGGCATTGGCTTCGCCTGCTCGCGGATGCTCGCCGAAGAGGGCGCGTCCGTGGTCCTATCCGATATCAAACAGGCCCAGGGCGAAGCCGCAGCTGCACGGATCGTAGCCGAAGGGGGACAGGCGCGGTTCATTCGGGCCGACATAACCGACGAATCCGATTGCTCACGCCTGATGGACCAGGCGGCACGGGAATTCGGACGAATCGACGGCCTGCTGAACAATGCGGGCTGGTATCCGCGCGCCACGCTTGAACAGACCACCACCGAATTTTGGGATCTGATCCAGCAAGTGAACCTGCGGGGCCCTTTCTACTGCTGCAAACATGCCGCGCCTCATTTGCGAGCGGCTGGCGGAGGGAGCATTCTGAATGTCGGCTCTATCAATGGCATTCAGGGGCTGCCGAATCTGGTGGCCTATTCCGCGGCCAAGGGCGGGCTGCTGGCATTGACGCGCACCCTGGCCGGCGCACTGGCGCAGGACCGCATTCGGGTCAACTATCTCATTCCTGGCTGGGTGCTGACGGAAGGTGAAATCGCCCTGCACGCGAAGCAGGGCACCACGCTTGCAGCGCTGAAAAAGACCGGGGAGTCGCTGGCGCTCGGCCGGCACCAGAGCCCGGAGGACTCGGCATTCGCCGCCGTCTATCTGCTATCGGACGAATCGGCGCAGGTCACCGGCACCATTCTCAATGTGGATGCCGGGGGCAGCAGTTTGCCGATTCAGCCGGGTGCTCCCTACGCGGGATGAGTTCTTCGCTTAGTCTGCGGCCTTTTGGGCAGCGAGCGGCCCGATGACCGGCAGCAGGAAGCGCTCATTGTTATACGCTTTGTACATCATAAAGAGCCAAAGCAGCAGGAAGGCCAGCCTCAGCAGAGACAAGGCAAGAGCGATCAGGCTCCAGAGAAAACCCAGGCCCACGGTGAGAAACATCCCGAAAATCGCGCCCCAGACTATGGAGAACACAATGTAAGCCACGCTCAGGAAGATCGACTGAAAGGCGTGGAAGCGCACAAACGGGTCCTTATTGTACGGCGCAACCACGAGAAAAATGATGCCGGTGATCAGTCCTCCCAGGTAGGCCAGTGCACCGACGACATTCGAAGACAGTCCCGCCGACTGAGGCGTAAAAGCCGTTGACTGCGTCGTGGCGCCGGGCGCCGGGGCGCCGCAGGCTCCGCAGAAGCCCGCACCGTCGCTGACAGATGTTCCACATTTGGCACAAAAAGGCATGGTTATTCCTCCTGGTCAGTATACATGCCTGGAACATACCTCGGATGCCCGGAACATTCCTGCGGCTGCTTTCGTATATCCGTGCTGAGGACAGACCTATGTACTGTACGAAATGTGGCATCGAACTCCGCGAGGCTGACCGCTTCTGTTCGGGTTGCGGCAACCGGACGGCGGCCAGCGCCCTGCCCGACACGGCCCGGGCGTTGATGCTCGACAAGCGCAACAAGAAAATCGGAGGTGTCTGCGCGGGTTTCGCGAGATACTTCGGGATGGATCTCGTTCTGACGCGTGTTCTGTGGCTGGGTATCGCGCTCTGTACCGGAGTCGGTTTCATGATCTACCTGGCAGCCTGGATTATCGTCCCGAGCGATTACGGTTATGAGACGAGCGAAAGCATGACGCACTTTCCGCGAGCCATTTAGAAATTTGGCTGTAGCGGGTTTTCTTTCCACGCTTCCAATTGGGCGATCACCTGGTCAACCAATGGAGCGAGGGCGCTTGCCACAGGCCGCGTCAACTCCGCATTCCACGCGGTGGACTGCGGCTGCACCCCAAACACCACGACTTCGCCGGGAGCATCGCCGAGTAGTTGCAGCGCGATCATCAGGTCCGCGAATCCCAGCTGATGCACGCTCGCCTTTCCCGGCAGACCGCGGAGAGCGCTCCCTTCGAAGCGAAGCAGCGTTCCGCAAGGTTCACCCACATCGATTGCATCGATCACCAGAAGGCGCCGGGTGCCTGACACATGGTGGAGCAAACCGAGCCCCTGCGTGCCGCCATCGAGCAGCAGGACACCGGGCGGGACACGCCGATCTCGTTGCAGCGCTTCGATTGCGTGAACGCCAACGCCGTCGTCGGAGTGGACCAGATTGCCGAGGCCCAGCACGATCGTTTCAGTCATCGGTGCACATTCTTGCCCGGCGCCGCCGCAATGGCCTTGCGGTCGTCCTCTTCGAGCTCATCGACCGGGATGATTTTATAACCGGTGAAAATGCTGTCCAGAAGGCCCCGCTTCTCCGCGCTGGAGACGATCAGGCAAAGATGCACATGGAAGATGCCGAACGCGATGAACGCGAACATCAGGCCAAAATGAATCAGCCGTATGTTGGGCATGCTGACAAAACGCGGAATCCAGCCGACCAACGGGGTGAGGATCGGGCTGTGACTCAGCCAGTTGTACATCACGAGACCAGTGACGATTTCTACAAATACCATCGTATAGATCCCGATATAGGAGAACGCGGCCATGGCATTGTGCCCGACCTTGGAAACGGGCGTGGGGCGCAGGAAAGCGTAGAATTTCGCCACCTCGGCCATTTCCTTCCACTGTTCCTTGCGCAGCGGGACCATCGCTCTCCATTGTGTCCAGCGATCGCCTGCGAAGAAGAGATAAAAGCGCAGCAGGAAAAAGGCAATGAACGCCATTCCAAAGGCTTCGTGCGCAAACCGGAAGCCGCCCATCAGGAACTTCGTGCTCGTCTGCCCCACGATGAACGGATCGTGAATGTAGTACCCGGTGAACGAGAGAGCTCCGATGCAAATTACCAGGCCCCAATGAACCAGGCGCAGCGGGTATTGCCAGACGTAGACGGCTATCGCGGGACCTACCCGCAGGCGTGGATGATGATCGATGCTTGTAGCGGAATGCATGGCTTCTCCTTTCCGAGTAACGGCGGGCCTATCGCCGCGAGTCCACCGGTAAAGTGTATTCGCGCCCCTGAGCGTCGATCACGTGTACGGCGCATGCGATGCACGGGTCGAACGAATGAATGGTTCGCAGGATTTCGAGCGGCCGGTTGGGGTCTGCAACCGGAGTGCCGGTGAGCGCGGCTTCGTAAGCGCCGCGCTGTCCCTGCGCATCGCGCGGTCCGGCATTCCAGGTAGTGGGAACCACGGCCTGATAATTTCGAATCGCCTTGTTTTCGATCTCGACCCAGTGTCCGAGCGCACCGCGCGGAGCTTCGTGCCAGCCATAGCCGCTGGCGGATTTCGGCCAGGAGTCCGGATCCCAGCGAACAGGATTGAAGACGGTCGTCTTGCCGTGGGCCAGATTGTCGTCGAGCTGATTGAGCCAGCCTTCGAGCTGATTGGCCATGATTTGAGCTTCGAGAGCCCGCGCAGCGATACGACCGAGCGTGGAGAAGAGCACAGCCGGCCCGGCGTTGAGTGCTTTGAGCGCGCCGTTGACTGAGTCCCGAATCTCTTTCTTGCCGGAGGCATAGCCCACAATCATGCGAGCCAGCGGACCCACTTCCATCGGCTTGCCGTCATAACGCGGCGTCTTCAGCCAGGAATACTTCGCGTCCACGTCCAGGTGGTCGTAAGGCGGTTTTGGTCCGCTGTATTTAGGGTTGGTCTCGCCTTTTGAGGGAGGGAGTGCGGTGGCGTCGCCGCCCGAATATTCGTACCAGGAGTGAGCGATGGATTCGGTAATCTTCGAAGGATCGACGGGCAGCACGTTCGAGATGTCACGTCCCATCACGATACCTCGCGGGAAAAGGAACATCTTCGGATCGTTGGGATCTCCCGACGAGTAATCGCCGTAAGAGAGGAAATTGCCGAGACCTTCGCCGCGCGTGAACCAGTCCTTGTAGAACGGCGCGATGGCGAGCACGTCGGGAATGTAATACTCATCGACGAATTTGCGCGCGCCGCGAATCAGGTCGCGCATGAAGTCGATGGTCTGGGGGTTGATCACAGCCGCTGGTTCGTTCGGATCCATCGCCGTAGTCATGCCGCCCACGAGAAACGACTGCGGATGCGGATTCTTGCCGCCCAGTACGGCGTGGATGCGGATAAAATCCTTTTGAAAGGCGAGCGCTTCCAGGTAGTGGGCTACCGCCATGAGATTCACTTCCGGCGGCAGAATGTAGGCGGGATGGCCCCAGTAGCCGCTGGCGAACAGGCTCAGCTGGCCGCTGTCAACCACGCCTTTCACCCGCTGCTGCACACCGCGGAAATATGCGGCGCTGGATTTTTCGCAATTCGAAATGGATTGCGCGAGCGACGAAGTTTTCGCCGGATCCGCCTTCAGTGCGGCCGCCACATCCACCCAATCGAGGGCATGCAGGTGGTAGAAATGGACGACATGGTCCTGCACCATCTGCGCTCCGGCGATGAGATGACGCACAAGCCGGGCATTTTCCGGAGCTTCGATTTGCAGAGCGTTCTCCACCGCGCGCACGCTGGCGATCGCGTGGACCATGGTGCACACCCCGCAGATGCGCTGCGCCCAGATCCAGGCCTCGCGGGGATCGCGCCCCTGAAGGATCATTTCGATGCCGCGGAACATGGTCCCGGAACTCCAGGCATCGGATATTTTCCCTCCGTCGAGATTGGCCTCTATTCTCAGGTGGCCCTCAATACGTGTGACGGGATCGACGACAATGCGTGCCATGTTAGTTATCCTTCTCCGCTGTTTCCGGCTGCGCAGCGCTGGCGTACTCAGGCGCCGGTTTGATCATTTTGACGAGTCCGTGAGCAGTTACTCCGACCAGAACCGCGCCTACGACTCCGAGGCCCAGTTCGCCGGCCGAGGCTTCGACGCCGAAGCCCGGCACATTGGGCAGCCGGTTGTAAAACGGCGACATGTGGTCCCAGAAGCGGGGCGAGGCGCAGGCGATACAGCCGTGGCCCGCGCGAATGGGCCAGCTTGTGTGATCGTTCCACTGCACCACCGGGCAGTTGAAATTAGCTTCCGGCCCCTTGCACCCCATCTTGTAAAGGCACCAGCCTTTGCGGTGGCCTTCGTCGCCCCATTCGGTGACGAAGCGTCCGGCGTCGAAATGAGCGCGGCGCTCGCACATATCGTGGATAATCCGGCCATACGCAAAAAGCGGCCGGTTGTACTGATCGAGTGCGGGTAAATCGTTGAACGTCAGGTAATGTACCAGTACGGCAGCGGTGTTGGCGGGGTTATGCGGGCAGCCCGCCATGTTGATGACCTTGATATCGGGGACGGCTTCATGGACGCCCAGCGCGCCCGTAGGGTTGGGGCTGGACCGGACCAGCCCACCGTCGAAAGCGCACGCGCCCACGGCGATAGTGGCGGCCGCATTGCCGCAAACCTGACGCGCGATATCCACGGCGCTGCGCCCGCCAATAGTGCAATAAGCGCCGCCCTCGGCCGTCGGTATAGCGCCTTCCACAACCACCAGGTACTTACCTTTTTCTTCTTTGACGATGCGGTCGAGCACCCCCATGGCGGCAGTTCCCGCACCGGCCATGATGACCTCGTGATACTCCCAGGAAAGGAGATCGAGAACCACATCGGCCACTTCCGGATGGCTGGATCGAAGCATCGATTCCGAGCAGCCCGTGCAATCCTGGAACTGTAGCCAGACGAGTACGGGCTTTCTGGCTTTGGCCACGGCCGCGACAGTCTGAGCCAGGTAACGTTCCGGCAACGCCAGAGTGGCCAGCGTGGCGGCGCAGAATTTCACCAACTGGCGGCGGGTGATGCCGCGGGCCTTCAAGGCACTGCCGATATCGCGATTACTTGCGAGCATTTCAAACCTCCTGTCAGACCGCCTGCATTGCTTCGGTGAGTGTCGCAGCCAAAGGCCGCTTCCTCTCAGCCCTCGCGGCAAGCCACGCGAGCCATTGATCGAGGCCTGCGCCCGTTGTCGCGGACATTTCGATGATTTCGATTTCCGGATGAATGCGCCGCGCATATTCGCGCGCGAGTTCCGGCTTGAACGGCACGTAAGGCAGCAGATCGACCTTGTTGAGGATCATCACTTCCGCCTTGCGAAAGATGCCGGGATACTTCAGCGGCTTGTCTTCGCCTTCGGCCACGCTGAGCACCACAACCTTGGCGTCTTCTCCGAGATCGTAGCTGGTGGGGCAAACCAGATTGCCCACGTTTTCGATGAACAGGAAGTCGAGTTCCTCAAGGTTCCACCCCTCAACGTGCTTCTCCACCATGCGCGCGTCCAGATGGCAGGCGCCAACTGTGGTGATCTGGCGGACCGGGTAGCCGTACCTCGCCAGACGAATCGCGTCGTTCTCCGTCTGTAAGTCTCCCGTCAGCACTGCCGCGCGCGTTCCCGCAGGCAGACCCGCGAGCGTACGTTCCAGGAACGCAGTCTTGCCGGCTCCCGGAGATCCAATAAAATTCAGCGAGAGAGTACCGGTGGCTTCCAGTGCGGAGCGCAGCCCGGCCGCTACCCGCTGGTTCTCGCTCAGCACCTTTTGTTCAAGCGGGACCTGAATCATGCGCTTATTTCCTCCAGTTCAAGAGAGCCAAGGTCGAGTTCATCGCCGCCCCGCGCATCGACGCCGAGTTCAAGCGGAGCAAGCGGGGAGTCCTTCACCATGGCGTCGAAGCAGAAGCGCAGCGATTCGCTGTCGACTCCGGCGAACTCTCCGATTCGCACGTTCACTTTGGCCGCGCGGCATCCCGGGTATCGCTGCAGTTCCTTCCGCACCGCGTCGAGAATCGAACTGGCTATACCCATCTCATGCATCTCAGCAAATCCTTCTCAGCAAATCCTTCTCAGCAAATCCTCGGCAACTGATCGCCCGGCAACATATCCACGATGCGCGTGGAGCCAAAAGCCGTCCGCATCGTCACCAGACCCGGATGGGAATTTCCCACCACTCCGACGATTGCCGCTTGTTCGCCCAGTGGATTACGCCGCATAGCCGCCAGCACTTCACCCGCATCTTCAGCCGCCACAATAGCCACCAGCTTGCCTTCATTCGCGACATAGAGCGGATCCAGACCAAGCAATTCACACGCGCCCCGCACTTCTTCCCGCACGGGGATTGCGCTCTCCACAATGCCGATGCTGACCTTCGATTGCGCGGCAATTTCGTTGAGTGCGCTGGAGAGACCGCCGCGCGTAGGGTCGCGCAGGCATCGCAAATTCAGCGAAGCTTCCAGCATGTCCGCTACCAGGCGGTGCAACGGAGCGGAGTCGCTCACGATGGTGGTTTCGAATTCCAGCCCCTCGCGGCTGGCCATGATGGCAGTTCCGTGATCGCCGATTGTCCCGCTGAGAATGACGACGTCGCCCGGCCGCGCCTGATCGGCGGATAAGCGGAGGCCCGGACGAACCATTCCGATCCCCGTGGTGTTGATGAACACCCCGTCGCCTTTTCCGCGCTCGACAACTTTCGTGTCGCCGGTAACGATGCTGACGCCCGCCGCGTCGGCCGCATGCGCCATGGATGCAGCTATACGGTGCAGAGTTTCCAGCGGAAGCCCTTCTTCGATAATAAACGCGGCGCTCAGATAAAGCGGCGTGGCTCCTCCCATGGCGAGGTCGTTTACGGTGCCATGGACGGCAAGTGAGCCAATGTCGCCACCAGGGAAGAACAGCGGGCGGACCACGAACGAATCGGTAGTGAAAGCGAGTTGCGCGCCCCCGAATTCCAGCACCGCCTGATCGTCCTGGCGATCCAGCACGGGATTGGAAAACAGTGGCAGGAACACATCGCGCAGCAGATTCGCGCTGAGCCGGCCGCCGCTGCCGTGACCGAGCACAATCCTGTCGCGCACACCGACAGGCGCGGGGCACACCAACGACGCGAAATCGAGCGGAGTCTCAGGCATAACGTTTGTATTGGTACCAGGCGGCGCACGCGCCTTCAGCCGATACCATCGGCGCTCCCAGCGGACTCACCGGCGTACAGCGTTTACCGAATGCCGGGCAATCGATGGGCTTCTTCCGCCCCTGCAACACGAGCGCACTCATGCACTCGCGCGGTTCTTCGATATGGAGAGGATCGAGGTGAAACGCCCGCTCGGCATCGTACGCAGCGTATTCGTCGCGCAGCACCAGACCACTATCCGGGATCTCTCCGATCCCACGCCATTTGCGATTCGCGACCCGGAACACCTCGCGCATGACATTCTGCGCCGGAATATTTCCGTCATAAGCCACGGATCGTGAGTATTGATTTTCCACGTCGGCGCGGCCCTCTTCCAGTTGGGCGACCAGCATCGAGATCGCTTCCAGCAGATCCACCGGCTCAAAACCGGCGATCACGATCGGGACGTGAAACTCTCTCGCGATTTCGTGATACTCGCCGGAGCCCATAATCGTGCAGACGTGGCCGGGGCCGATGAATCCCTGCACGCGATTGGAGGGCGACTCCAGAATCAGGCGCATCGCGGGCGGCACCAGCACGTGCGAAACCAGCATGAAGAAGTTCCGCAGCCCTTCGCGCCGTGCCTGCCAGACTGCCATCGCATTCGCCGGCGCGGTCGTTTCAAAGCCCACGCCAAAGAACACAATCCGCCGCTCCGGATTTTCGCGCGCAATTTTCAGAGCGTCCATCGGCGAATAAACCACGCGCACATCGGCTCCATTCGCGCGAGCTTCAAATAGATCGGAATGCGAACCCGGGACGCGCAGCATATCGCCGTAGGATGTGAACGTCACCCCGGGAAATCCGGCAATGCGGATCGCCTGATCGATCAGTTCGAGAGGTGTCACGCACACCGGACATCCCGGTCCGTGAACGAGCTCGATGCCTTTGGGCAGCAGGTCGCCTATGCCGTAGCGCATCAGCGTATGAGTCTGGCCGCCGCAAACTTCCATTAATACCCAGGGTCTGGTGGCAAGCCTGGCTACCTTGCCGGCTAAGGCAAGGGCAATCTGCTTGTCGCGATACTCGTCGACATATTTCAAGAGGAGGCGCTCCCCTCTGCGGTCTGCTCAAGTCCTTCTTCAGCGAGGGCGCCGATCTGTTTCAGGTAACTGAAGGTGCGTGATGCTTCTTCGGCATCGATCCGTGAGATCGCAAAACCGACGTGCACCAGAACAAAATCGCCGGGCTGAACTTCCGGAGTAAATGCAAGGTTGATTGTCTTGCGCACTCCGCAGAAGTCTACGCTGCCGGAGCGAAATGCGGGATCCTCACCGAAGAGGTTCAGCACTTTTCCAGGCACTGCCAGGCACATGTGGCGACCTCGGTCCCTTGCGCCGAACGATCTGAGGTTCGGTCTGCGCCGCCGGAAGGTGCAGGTCGTCGGCCAATCTCCTCGATGGGCATTTGAAGCTGCAATTTGCCGCGAAAATACCGGTTTTCCGGCGCGGCGCCATGAGTGATCGTTCGCCGCCCTCGTTGCGCGATTTGGCGAATGTCGCGCGGAGACACGCACCCGGCACGCAGAGCCCCGGCTCGGCCATCATGCCAAACCCAGTATCGTCGATTTCAAAAAATCTTCCCCTTTAAAACCATCCACATACACCCATCACCGCCGAACACCCCCGCCCGCACCTGCTAAACCGAAGCTGTAGGGAGCAATAATCCCTCTCTACAACAACAACCAAAAGGGGAATCAAAAAAATGCCAGTATCCGAAAGACAATTAGCCGCCAACATAGCCAA
>Ga0302320_10001938_pt1 | contig 49339 bp, 37 predicted proteins | sample Bog_T0_3_FD_202130 | JGI IMG/M metagenome (GOLD analysis project Ga0302320, IMG submission 202130) | Peat permafrost microbial communities from Stordalen Mire near Abisko, Sweden - Bog_T0_3 | ecosystem: Environmental > Terrestrial > Soil > Wetlands > Peat | place: Sweden: Abisko, Stordalen Mire... | reverse complement strand
GTTGGCGGGCTCGTGCAGAGCGTCGGCGCCGGGGGCCAGATCGTTGGCCGGACAGACCGCGGCAACGGCCAGGAGCGGCGCCTGGCTGCCCCACTCCCCGGCCAGCTTAAGCACCAGGTTGCCGCCCATGGAGTAGCCCACCAGCGCCACGCGCCGCAGGCCGAAACGGTCAGCGTAATGGCGCATCACCACGCCCACATCGCCGGAAAGGCCGGAGTGGTAGAGCGTGGGCGTGAGCGCCTCGGTATCGCCGCAGTTGCGCATGTTCATGCGGATCACATTGCAACCGGCAGCCCAGGCGCGCGCCGTGATTCCCTGAATATAGCGGGAGTCCGAGGAGCCTTCAAGCCCGTGGACCAGCAGCAAGGTGAGCCGCCCGGCGCGTACCGGCTCCGGCTGCCAGTGGCAATGGCAGAGGACGCGGCTGCCGTCGGATGGGTCCACTTCGACCGTTTCCGCGATGGACTGGAGCCGGAAGGTCGGACGGGGAAAGAAGTTGCCCACAATGGTCTGCAAGTGGGCGTTGGCGAGGCCGCGGCACGGCTCAAACGGGGGCAGATCCGCGGGCAAGCCGCTGCTTGCATTGCCGAGAGGTGCATTTTCTGGGGTTTTCAGGCTCACGGAGACTCAGAAGGTGGAACCATCGCGGTTGCAGTCCGTGCAAAATGGGGCGGCTAGTGGGGATCGAACCCACGACATCCTGAGCCACAGTCAGGCGTTCTGCCGCTGAACTATAGCCGCCATGTACCTATCGATTGTAGCATTGACGGCGGTTTGGGCGGGTGGCCGGGCGGTTGCCGCCTGCTCCCGCCCTGCTCACAGTTTAAAGCGATCCGCGATACAATCGAGAAGGTTGTCGGGGCGTAGCGCAGCCTGGTAGCGCATCTGCTTTGGGAGCAGAGGGTCGGGGGTTCGAATCCCTCCGCCCCGACCAGTTTATTTTATTGATCATACAAGCGATAGTTGCCACAGATCACGGCGAGAGCGGAAGAATCGGTAAGGAACAGCGAACAGGGCCCTAAACAGGCGAGCATTCCATCGGTTCTTCACCGAACGGGCTAAATTGGAGACCCGGTCCATATGTTTGGTTCTAAAGCAAATCGGAATTCCGGCTAGGGGCAGGATCAGATCGCCGGAAAGGCCTGCCCGATGCGCGTCCCCATCTTGTAGTGAGTCCCAGCTTGAGCCGTGATGCTGACGTTGCTTTTCGCTTCAAACAGCAGGATGATATCCGACCCACCGAACTGGAAGTAGGAGAGTTCCTCTCCCTTGCGCACCGTCACGCCCACTTCCGCCGTGACAACCACGGAGGAGACGTGGCACATGCCGATCGGCAGAATGGCCACCAGCCCTATCGGGGTATCGAGCACGATCAAACCCCTGGCCTGGGCAAACTGATACCCAGCGCCGTCGACAGCGTCGAGCGTGCGGCGCGGCTTCAGACTCAGAGCACCCGTCGTGCTCCCGGCCACCGGTTCGGCTATCACCTGGAAATACACCTGGCCGGGAATCGCCCGCGCTTCCAAAACCGTGCCTCCCACCGGAGCATGCTGACGGTGGTAGTCGTTCGGGCTTAAAAATGCGTGCATGAAAAGACCGTTGACGAAACGATCCTTATGGGGGCTCTCCTCCAGCAGTTCCCGTACCTCCCAGTGCAGGTTCTTTACCGTTACGTGCGAGTCGGCTCGAACCTCCCATTGCCCGCTAAATGTGGAATCCGCCGGGCTCACGATCACAGTCTGATCGGCAATAGCGGCCACCGGCCGATAACCAGGCTTGAACGACCGCGCAAACATCTCGTTGAACGTGCGCCACCCGCCGCGGGGCTCGATGTAGTCGCTCATGTTGTAGCTTGGTGTCGTCTTGAAACTGGCTAACGACTCAGGCGTAAGCGATTCCGGCGTATCGAGAAACGCGCCCATCGCCTTCGCGAAGCGAACCATCCATGCCGATAGCGCCGTCAGCGGCGGAGCTTTGGGATGCGGCACGATGGCATTCTGCAGATGTTTCACCGGAGGTTGATCCAGCACGAAGTAGAACTTGCATAGGTGGTGGTTAATGTCCTTGCCCTGGACGTTCTCCGAAGGGACCCACCGGAGCAGCCCATTGATGAATTCCAGGTAGTCCGCAGTCGTCTTGACATCCTGCATTTCGACAACGCCTCTGTTGTGCGCTCGAGTCACCGCTTCCTGAAACGCTGCTTCCCATTGGTTCATACGTATCAGTTCAACAAGCTCTTCGACAACAGACTCGTAGGTCATTGCGCCTCCCGGGGACGTGAGGCCCCGAGTATACAGGTAGCTCGTCAACGCCAACTGTCGACTTTTGGACAAGTGTTGCCGCTGTCGCCTCGATGGAGACTTGCGCGGCCGTCAACCGCAGCTGGGCACGCGAAAGTGCAAACTTCCGCAGCTAAGGAACATTCACCACCGGCCCGTTCGCAGTCTCGTCTTTGACCGCAAGAAGGGCATTGTTGGCTTCATCCAGGGAGAAGGCCGAGACGCGTGCTTGAATCTTGAGATCGTGAGCTACCTCGAGGAAATCACGGGCGTCGGCCCGGGTCACATTGGCCACGCTCCGGATCTGGCGCTCACCCCAAAGCAACTTGTCGTAATCGAAGGCCGGCATCCGGTCGAGATGAATGGCATCGATGGCCACCACGCCATCTTTGCGGAGGCTTGAGAGCGCATCCACAACGACGTTGCCGCTTGGGTCAAACGTGGCAGCACCGTCCAGTGGGACAGGCGGCTTGCCGTCTTCCTTGCCAACTCCTATGGGAGCTAAACAGAGCAATCCAGAATTGCGCTGAGAACCATTGTCTGCCTGGTCACAACTGCACCCGGTTCGATCGACTTATGTGGTCAATGCGATACTGCGGGACGGCCGCAATCGTGCCTAGCCTGACAGGAGTACCGGTAGAGTTCCGACCTCATCCTACTCGGGCTACCGCGTGCATAGATGTTGGATTGAGGAGCTATCATCAGCAACAGCAACACTCCCGGCAGGTCTCTTCACATTCGCCAGCACTCCATCTGGGAGTTCGTTTCGCGTTCGCCGCTGCGCTCCCAGTGGAATCTTCAGGGCCGCCCGGTGGGGAGCGTTGCGAAGGGCATCTGGGGCGCCATTCTTGCGGATCGTCTCTTCGGCCGCGCCGCGGAACTTGGCTTCTACTTTCTTTTTGCGCTCTTTCCCACCCTTTTCAGCGCCAGTTCGCTCCTCGGTCTCGCTGCTCAATCCGCCAGCCAGTTTTACGACAAGCTTTTGAATTATCTTGCATTGGTGATTCCCACGGCTGCTCTAGGCACAGTGCTGGCGACCTTCAACGAGACCACTTCCGCCTCAACGTCGGGCAAGCTGACCTTCGGTCTGATTGCAGCCATATGGTCCGCCTCGGTGGGCATCTCAGCGATTCAGGATGCGCTGAATGCCGTATACAAAATCCAGGATACGCGCTCATTCCTGAGAGCGCGCATCTACGCCATCGGCATCACGATCACCCTCACGGTGATCGTGACACTCGTATTGAGCGCCATGTTGGCCGGAGACTTTTTTGCGGCCCTCGCCAATCACAGTGGCTACAATCGCTTCCTGGTTTTCGCAGCGGCATGCATTGCGCGGTTCATCGGCTGGACCATCGCAACGGCTCTGCTGACACTGTCGTTTTCAGTGATCTATTACTGGGCTCCGGATGTGAAGACGCGGCGCTGGCACTGGATTACGCCAGGCGGCACGATCGGGATTCTCGGTTGGGTTCTAGCCTCGCTCGGGCTCCGCATCTACCTGCATTTCTTTAACTCCTACTCGGTAACGTATGGCTCGCTGGGCGCGGTCATTATTCTACTGACCTGGTTTTACATCAGCGGCCTTATGCTTCTTGTCGGCGCAGAGATCAACAGTCAAATCGAAGCCGCAGCCGCCCAGAACCAGCTTTCCGAGCGCGTATTGGGAGCTTCACCGAAGCTTCAAGAAGGCAATTGACGATTGCCGCGATTCGGGCTTCGGCTGCTCGGCGTGGACCGCTGCATTTGGCTGTTGAAGATGCTTGGCGCATCCATTGGACGGGTTGCTAGGGCAGGACGGGTGGACCGGCGAAGGGTGTCTTGATCGGCGTGGCGATCCCGAAAAACAGTGTGATGGTGTTTTTGCCGAAGTTCGAGACCCAGGCGGTGCCGCTGGCATCGAGGGCGAGGCCGTAGGGCTCCAGCAGCGAGGCGTCCGTGCCGAAGCCGCCGGCAGGCGAGAGAAACGTTCCAGGAGAAGCGCTGGATGCGCCGCTGACCTCTGAGATGGAGTTACCGCGGTAGTTGGCTACCCAGACTGTGCCTGAGCCATCGACCGCAATGCCCTGAGGGTGCCGAACCCCGCCGCCGGCTATGCCGCGCAACAGCACGGTACCGCTGTTGCTCACTTCGCTGATGCTGTCGCCATAGTAGTTCGCCACCCAGACATTGTTGCTCTGATCGGTTGCGATCCCGGAGGCGCCATCGCAGCAGGAGATGACAGTGGCGGTCGCGCCGTTTGCCGAAATCTTCGTAATAGTATTGGCCGATTGATTTGCGACCCAGGCATTGTGATGGGAATCGACCGCAAGCGCCACAGGAAACTCGAGCGACGTTCCGCCCCATCCCGACGGGCCGGAAAGCGAAGCGCCGGAACTGTTGAGCAGCGTCACCGTTGAGTCGCCATAGTCGACAATCCACATATTGCCGTTGGGGTCGGCAGTGACGCCGATGGGAAAATAGATGCCGCCGGAGTCATAGCCGCTATTGCCTGAAAGCGGCTGGCCGCCGGAGTTGAGTTTGGTGATGCTGCCCAGATTGCTGTTGACCCCGTTGCTCTGCTCATTGGCAAACCAGATATTGTTACCGGTATCGATGGCCATGCCAAAGCTCTCATTCAATCCGCCGCCGGTGTAGCCGGCGGCTGAGAGCGGCGCGCCTGCCGGAGAAAATGCGGAGGCAACGCCAAAATAATTTGCCACCCAGAGATTGCCCGCGCCATCCACGCCGAGCGACGTTGGACTATGGAGGCCCCCGCCGCTGAGCGTGACGAAGAGCATCCAGTCATTCGGCGCGCGGCCTAGCTGCGGCTGAAACGGCGCGCTCGGCGTGGGCAGCGCGAACAGCGTGGACACCTTGAGGCCTGGGTTCCGCGCGATGGATAGCGCCGCCGCGATGGTGTTGGCTGGCTGTGTTTTTCCAGTAGGCGTTGCGGCGGAGAAGAGAAGGCCACAGGCCGCGGAGGTTCTGCTCGTTGAATTGACGCACGGCGCGAGAATATCCGCCAATGTATCGATCTTGCTTTGCGGGATCGTGCCGTTGCCGGCCGGTGTTTTGGCCAGCGCCTTGCCGGTGGCGATGTCTACAATAGACGTGACTTGCGCAAAGGCATTCGACAGTCCTGCCGCATTGGTGCTGGATGCGCCGATATGGGTTGCGTCCGTCATGAATGGCCGCAGCGCCCACACCGACGCAACTGTCGTGACCTCATCGGCGACGATGTTTGGGTATGTGGAAACCAGAGAACCGCATGTGCCCAATGCCGCCATGAGGGCGAGAGCGGTATTGTCGGCGCCACGGGCAAGGCCCGGGTTTCCCCCGAGCGCCAGGATATACACCTGGTCCGTCCCATGGGCACAGCTCCAGTCGGCGCCGAAGTTGAAGTTGCCGTTGCTGTCGGTAGTCACGTAGCCGTTGCCGTTGCTGTCCGTGCTCACGCCACTCGCCGCTGTATTCAGCAGGGAGGTCGAAGCCGAGCCGTATCCGGTGGAACCTGCCGCATAGAGATAGATCTTCGCTCCCGACACCGGCTGCTGTCCGCCATGCACCATGCCATTCAGAGCAGTTCCTGGGGCGCCACTTGTTGACGGGGTGGCTGTTCCACCGCATCCTGCAATCGTGCCGGCGCAGAGGCACAGCAAGATCAGGAGCGGGACCAAGCCGGAAATGCGCAGGACTTTTGCGCGCTCAGCCGAATTGCCGGCAATCGCCTGAAACCGCATCGATCCTCCAATCCCGGGCTCAAAGGCAAACGCTGAAAAGCCAATTGGAAAAGCTGCCTGTTCGAACTTCCCGCGCATCAAGATGCGCACCGGCTCGCGAATGCACTCGCGCTTAATACTACAGTTTTACTTGCTTCCTGCCAGGGAGAATGGGCAAGTATCCGGGCCTGAAGGCCCTGTAAATCGGCACTCTTTCCGGGGGGTTGAAACCCGGCTCCCTCCGGAATTCGCGATCTCCAATTGTAGTATCAAGGGGCAGTAACCGCATTGTCCGCCAATGAGACCGCAGCGCCGCTCGCCAATGCCCGGCCTTGAATGCTGGCGCCGGAGTTTGCCGTGATGGATGCATTGGCCATGATGGTTCCCTGAAAGTCCGTGCTCGATCCAATCGTCGCTGACGTGCCAACCTGCCAAAAGACGTTTTGAGCCTGGGCGCCGTTGATGAGAGAAACCTCCGCACCGGACGCGGTGATGAGCGTGGTCCCTATCTGGAAGATGAAAGCGGCATCCGGATTGCTTTGTCCGTCGAGAGTCAAGGTGCCCGTTAACTGGGCCGTGCTTGAGAGCTTGTACACACCTGGGGTGAGAGCCGCACCCAGGCTGCCCAGATCTTGACCACTCAGGTCCGTCGCTCCCGATAATCCCTGGGCGTAGCTGTACGCGGTGGTCAAGTCGCTTTGGGCATTCTGCGCGACTGAATCGGCCAGGTGCACCGTGGCCGGAGCGCCCGCAACGGTTCCGGGCCCGCTGGGCGCGGAGAACGTAAACCCGGTGACTGCGGCTCCAGAATTCGGGTAGATTCCCAGATCCCCGCCGCTGACCACGGTCGACCCCGTGCTGGTGACCGCGGAATTACCCAGAACCGCAAAACACGCCAACAGGTCCGTCGCAGAAGTGACGGCAAAGCTGCCCGGAGTGGAGCTGAGGGCCACGAAGGGTGGACTTGGTGGAATCAGGCCGAACAGCGCGGAGACGTTGTGCGTGGGGTTCTGGGCTATATACCAGGCAGCCTGGACGGTGTCGCCTGCTTTGGTATCGCTGGAAGGCGTTGCGTCGGTAAAGAGGGTTGAGCAGGAGCTGTCGGTGCCGGGATCTGAGTTCACGCAGTAGGCCAGGATGTCGGCCAGCGTATTGAGTAGCTGGCCTTTGCTGCCCGTCGGATTCACCACAGCTCCGGTGGAAGCGCTCACAAGGCTGCCGGCGGTCTGGAAGGCTGTCCGAAGGTCGTTGGAGTTGGCGGCGGGCGCGCCAATAAGAACGGCGGCGCCCGCAGTGCCCGCGGGGGCCGCGATGAATGGTTGCAACGCCAGCGTGGCGGCGGCGGTGGTGACCTCGTTGATGTTGATAAATGAAGGAGGAATTGTGGTGCTGGCAGCGCAACCGCCGAGCGCAGCCATCAGGACGATGTCGGGGTTTTCCGGATTGCCGCTGCCCGGACTGCCTCCGGTGGCAACGATATAGAAATAGCTTGGCGTGGAAGGTAGGTTGTAAGTGAAGGTGAAGGCGCCGTTGGCGTTGGTAACCGGCAGGGGCGCAGAGATGAGAGGCGTGGCACCCTGACCCACGCCGGTGGCCCCCGCGGCGTAGAGTTGAATCGTGGCGCCCACCACGGGCTGCTGACCGCCGTAGACGCGGCCCTGAATGGAGTGCGCCGCGGGTGTAACCGGCAAGGAAGAACCAGACCCCTGATTCAGATTGCAGCCAGTTGTACCGAGCACAGCGAACGAGATAAGCGTGAGTGGCAGAAGGCTGAGTGAGGCCGATCGGAGGCTGAGTGTGTGTGCCACGGGTAACTCCTTGGGGGATTAGCATGGCCTCCGCGTGCACGCGCAGAAGAAAGAACCGGGGATATTTGCCGCATGGAGCTGAGCGCTTCTCTTGCTCGCTGCTCAACAGAGCGCATTCCCCGATTCGACAGGTTCAAGGTAACGCGCGGCAGGTTACGAGTCTGAGCAAAAATGCTCAAAAGTCCTCGCCGCTCCATCGGAGTCTCTTCACCAGTCCATGGGTACGAATCGGACTTTTCTGTTCGACCTGTGAGCATGTCCCTGCCGGACAAAACGGCATCGCCGTGCAAAGCCGCTCCATGACGAGCCGCCCCAGGAAGGAATGCGAAAGAGCCGTGGGTGAAATAGCTGGATCCAACTCTGCGAAGAATTCATGATGCAATGCTTTCAAGCAGTTCCCGCACAACGTGTGCTGTTGTGAACAGCGCGCGAAGCAGCAGGATGGCAATATGAGGCATGGGTGAGTGTCTCGGCCTCGTGCTGACTGTGGCGAGAACGATAGCGCCCGCGGAGAACCATCAGGCGGGATCACCCGCAGGTTTTCTCGGGCAAGAACGACGTCAGCGGATTCACCGGCGCTCGCGGGTGGGATGGGGTTGAACGAATGTACGGAGTGTCGCCATCACCTTGCACAGGGCCAGTGGTGCAAAGGTAACCGCCCCAAAGGGCCTGCAATTGCAAGCATCGGGAGACGCCAAATGAACAAGACTCGCTTCGCCATTTTCTCCGCACTCGCTATTCTCATTGTCTCCATCTCGCTGAACGCACAGGGGACCGGCGGTGGCTGCGTCGATTCACCCGAAGCTCCCACGGCTCTTCTTCTGCTCGTAGGCTCTGCCGGCATCTTCTACGGACCATACCTGCTGAGGAAGCTGCTTCGCCGCGGCGGCAATAAGTAATGCCATGCGATTCTCGGGCCCTTGCTCCTGAGGTCTCAGTCCCGATGCGCCACAAAGAGACTTCTTCATCCGGCATCTCCGCCCCCCAGGCCAGCGATGCGGTTGTCGAACTTCAACACACTGACGGTGCGGCTGGTTCCGCAGAATGGCACGGTCGTCTTCCTGCGGTTTTTTACGCCCCGGTTGTTTTGGTGCTGGTAGCCGTTGGCAGCCTTTCGCTTCTTCCACTCTGGCAGACGATGTACGATCTCTGGACCACCGATCCGCTTCGCTCCATCGGAGCGGTCTTCCCGGTTGTAGCCTGCGTGGGCGTCCTGGTTTCCTGGCGACGGCTCGGCTGGAGCATCGATGGCACATTCTGGGCTCTCCCTCTGCTCGCCTTGTCCATGCCGCTCGCACGGGCCATTGCCGTCTCCACCTTTGTGGTTGGGTACAACGGGCAGCGGCTGAGCCTGATGAACTTCGGCACCGTGCTGTTTCTTTACGCAGGCGGATCGGTGCTGCTTTTCGGCGGACCTCGTCTGCTGCGCGCCTCAATCGTTCCCCTCTGCCTTCTCCTGCTAATCGATCCCGTTCCGCATGTGTTCAACCTGGCGGTGGACTTGCCGTTGCAGCACTTGTCGGCTTCCGCGGCACGGGCCTTTGCGCACCTCATCGGCCTGCAGCCAACCGGCGCGCAGTTGCGCATGATGTTTGCGCCCGACTTCGGCATGTTCATCGCGCCCGGTTGCAACGGCGTGCGGGGCTCGATCACACTTGGCTATCTGGCGTTGATCTTTGGCTATGCCCGCCGCCTGCGCCCACGCTGGCTGCTCCTCATCGCGCTGGCGGCAGTTCTGCTCGGCTACGCCTTCAATTTTCTCCGGCTTTGCCTTCTCGTGGTCTACTATCGGATTGGGCTCAGCTTCCCTTCCATTCAAAGGCATGGCGCCGGCATCGACTACGCGATCGGCTGCACCTTGTTCCTGTTTGCCGCCATCGGTCTCGGTCTGCTGATCCGTTCGCTTGAACCGGCCGCTGTGAGAGAGATCGAAGGACCAAACCAAAGACCCGCAATGGAACCGTCCGCAAATCCGCAGGGAGTCCGGCGCCAAGGCTACGCTGCGGCTGCGCGCGCGCTCTGCTTCCTGGCGCTGGCTCTCGTCTTTATCGTTCCGGAACTCCGCTCAGCCGCTTGGCGGCCTGGTCCACGGCCTAACGAGCAGGAGGTTCTGGGTAGCTTTCCCCTCATGGTGGGACCTTATCGGCTCACCCGCACCTGGGCCGAGCACTATGACAACGGAATGATCGCGTTGGCGATGGCCGAGTATTCCGCACCGCCGAATACCGGAGATACGGCCAAGACCTTCACGTTCGGATTCTGGGTGATCTCAGCCAGTCACCTTGTGTCCAGCAGCAAGTTCATCCAGGGCATCGCCGCTCAGTGGAATGGCTCCTTCGATGCCACCGCGCGGCGAGCAATGCCAGTTCGCTTCGTCACCAGCTTCTACGACGACGGCATCAGCCGTGTATACGACGCTGAGTCCACCTGCTCCCGCAACGCCTGCACGGGCCGCTTCACAGTAGGAGAACATAAAGGCTTCTTTTTCGCGGGGCCGGGATTCTCCGATCTCAACCTGATGCTCCGTGACAAGAGCCTTCCCATCCTGCTTCGCCGCGAGTGGCTCGATAGCGAGCCTATTGCATCGGATGACCTCCGCGCGCAGTTTGAGAACGATGCGCGCCTCTTCATCGCGCAAACCGATCTTCGGCCGCTTGTGGTTCAATTTGGGTCTCAACGTTAATCTCTGGAGCTTCATTCGCCGACAGGCGCAGATGACGATCGTGTTCCAATGCGCGACATGTGACCTGACTCCCTGAATTCGTCCATTCTGGACCACGATTTTCCGCGATGGCAACTACGACTTCGCCTCCAAAAGCGTTCCCTGGACAGGCTCGAAGCAGACGATTCCGGATTCGCTCTACTCGTGCTCGAAGCCCGCTTTCTTTGGCAGCTACGCCTGGCCGTGTTCGGATGGAAGCAACGCCAGCAAGCCTTACTCCACGCATCCGTTCAACTGCTACAAGCTCTCGTCCACGCGAGCCACGTCCGGCACAAGCGGGGCGATGGTCTCGTACCCCGGTTTCCAACTGCCGGCCTTCGTGCGCTTCCTCGAATTGCACGGCATTGAGCAACAGCCGGCCGGCTGCGCATCGGCGACGTTGGCCAACATGCCAGTGGATTGTTCGCTCCTGTTGACCGGCGTCGTGCCATAAACCTCGTTGAAGCGGAAGACGACAATCTTCGCCAATCCGAGCACTCGGACCGCGGGCAAGCCGCTCTCGGCGGGATAAGGGCGGGCCGCCGTCCAGCCTCAACACGACCCGAAAGCCCCCAATCCCCCATCAATCACACAGTGAACAACAATCAAAATAATCTTTTTGTTTTCAATGCCTTAAGCCATCAAACAGCCCCGTTTCAGCGCCGTTTGCAGCAAACCGGTTCAATTTCTGGCAACCCATTGCCCGATATCCGCAACCTTTCGCGGTTCCGATTGGCGAAATCGCGCACCTGGAAAGGTTAAAAATGACACTCTTCATAACCTTGTTTGCATACGTTTCCGCCCCCGGCATCACCTTGTTTGCATACGTTTGCGGCCTTTTTGGAACCTTGTTTGCGAACGTTTCGCCTGCTGCTGCCGATCATGGTGAAGGCTCCCGGCCGGGAACGCACAGGACGCGTTAAGATTGAGCGAGCCAATGACAACAGACCCCATGGAAGACTTGTCGCAAGCCAGGCTGGCTGCACTGTTCGATGCCGCGGCAACGCATCCTGTACCAGGCGGCGGGTCAATTTCAGCGGTGGCGGGCTACCTGGGCATCTCTCTGCTTTTGAAGGCGATTCGCATTTCAGCGCGCAAGCTGACGAGGGAATCAACTGACATCGCCGTGGAAGGTAAGCTGCTTGCGTTGAGTACACGGCTGCTTGCGTTGGCGAAGTTGGACTCTGAGGCCTACGGCGAATACATGAAGGCGCTGCAACTGCCGAGAGGCAGCGACGCCGAGAAGGAACTTCGAACGCGGGCAGTTGGCGACGCGAGCGTGACCGCAACCGAAGTGCCGCTGGATATTCTGGACCTGGGCAACGAGGTGCTGGAAGTTGCCGGCCAAGTGCGGGACGGGATTCTGCCGGCCATTGTTGCCGACGTCACGGCAGGTGTTGAGCTTGTCTCGGCGATGAGCAGCGTGGCCAGAGAAAACGCACTGGCCAATCTGCCGGGTGTCGCCGCGCCCGATGCGCTGCGGGAACGGCTCAGTCAGGCCGTGGTCCGGCGCGGCACGCTGCTGGCTGCTTTCAAGGACGGATAAGCGCAATCGGGCGGTTGCCCTGGAACCGGCTCCCACAAACTCCGCTGCGTCATTCTATGCGACACTCACGGCGTCTTCGCTCCGCACGCCGGGGCGGTGGCGGCTCTCCGGGGTATCGAGCCCGGCCTGCGCCAGGATATCGCCCAGAAGGTTGAGCCGCGTGGGATGGAACATCAGGTGAGCTCCGGCCAGGCCTTCCATCGCCTTCAAGCGCTTGAGAATATCCACGGTGATGGCGATGCCGGTCTGCATGGGGCTGGCGGCGGCTTCAAGCTGCGCCATCGTCTGCTCGGGGATGCGGACGCCGGGGACATTCTTTGCAATCCAGCGCGCCGTCTTGGGCGAGGTCAGCAGGCCAACGCCGGCGAGAATGTGGCAGCGGCGATGGAGGCCGAGCCGGCAGACTTCTTCCATGAACAGCTCGAATGAAGGCAAGTCATAGACCATTTGCGTCATGATGAATTGCGCGCCTGCATCGATCTTCTTCTTCAGGCGCTGCACGCGCGCGCCGGCCGGCGGCGCGAAGGGATTTTCAACCGCGCCGATATAGTAAGTGGGCGGCGCATTCAAGGCGCGGCCCGACAGGAATGTTCCACCATCGCGCATCGTGCGCGCCGCGGCAATCAGCGAAACCGAGTCCAGGTCAAAGACCGGCTTGGCTCCGGGGTGGTCGCCGTTGGCCACGCCGTCGCCGGTGAGGCAAAGGACGTTTTCAATACCCAGGGCCGTGGCGCTGAGCAGATCGTTTTGCAGGGCGATGCGGTTGCGGTCGCGGCAGGTCATTTGCAAGACGGCCGTGTAGCCATTGCGGGCCATCAGCGCGCAGGCAGCCATGCTGGAGAGCGCGGTATTAGCGCCGGCGGCGTCCGTGGCGTTGATGGCGCTGACCCAAGGGGCAAGCTGCTCGGCCTGCTTTAGAACCGCAGATCCATTGGCCGCCGTTCCCGGAGCCACTTCGCCGGTGAGGATGAAGTCACCGCTGGAGAGATCCATTTCCAGGCGACCGGCGGGAAGATCGCGCTGAGCGGGCAGGGGCGTGATGGTGGGCATTCCTTCCAGCGCTTCGGCAATCCATGTGGAGCGTCCGCTGAAGTTGAACTCCCTGGGAGGCAGCCGCTCAGGCAGCAGTCCGCCGTTGTGCTCGACGATATCGCGCCACGCGCACTCCATGGTGGGGTCCAATTCGCAGTAGCCGTCCTGGCGCACACCGCCGCACGGGCCGTTGCGGATTTCCTTTTTGCAGCGCGTGGGACAGCGCAGGGCAGTGGCGTTGAGCATGCAATTGCCGCACATCTGGCAGTCGAACAGCGCGCCCTTGACCTGGCGCTCCATCCAGGCCATGGGCCTTTCCAGGTGCTTTCTGCCGACGACTTTCACGACCGGGCGGAGCATGGCGAGTCCCACATGGACCGCCTGAATGACGAGGCGCGTGGAGGTGCTCATGCCGGTCCCAGCGGCTTTAAAGCAATCCCTGGATTCCTTGTTCAATGGTGTGACCACGGGCCCCTCCAACTTAGGCAGCTCTTCGTGACAACTACCGGCACTACCTTAATGGGCAGGTCGAGCCAGGAAGAGCTAAATCGCACATCCGTCGATGACTCGCTGTCTTGCCGAAAAGCAAGCCCCCAACGCCGCAAGGATACCATAAGCAAAAAACAGCGGAGCGAGACGTGCGTCACACCAGCCGTGTTTCGCAGCATGGAACACGAATCGCCGTCCGCTCCGCACTTCATCGAATCAAGTTCGCGTTTCGGCGCTTCGTAACTGCGACTATGTCCGACCTATACCGATGGATATCCCACTCATAAGTTGCAACTTGCCCGCCGCGCCTGTCGCCGCCTGTCGCCGGCAGGCGCCGGAGCCCGCGTCTGAACCATGGTCCCGCGCACATCTCGAAGTTGTTGCGCCATGGTATTGTTTCTGTTGGGCAAAATTAAGACCTTGACTGCATCCCCAGTCGAGACGAAAGGCCGGTTTCATCATGCTCGTGATTGCAGAAAAAATTAACGGTACGCGTAAGCTGGTCAACAAGGCCGTTCTGGAACGGGATGTTGCCTTCATTCAAAACCTGGCTCGGGCGCAGACGGAGGCCGGCGCGGATTACCTGGACATCAATGCGGGCACGATGCCCGATCGCGAGCCCGATGACATTGTCTGGCTGGTCAATATTGTTCAGGAAGTGGTGGACAAGCCGCTGTGCCTGGACAGCGCGAACCCCGAAGCGTTGCTGGCGGGCCTGGCTGCAACCAAGCAGCCACCCATCATCAACTCCATCAGCGGAGAAGAGAACCGCCTCCGCGATGTGTTGCCGGTAGTGGCCAAGCACGGCCTGAAGACGCTGGCGCTGGCGATTGACAGCAAAGGCATTCCGGAAAGTTGCGAAGGACGGATGGCCAATATCCGGCGGCTGTTCGAGGAGACGCGCAAGGCCGGAGTTCCGGACGAGAACATGTATGTCGATCCGCTGGTGATGTCGGTAGCGACGGCGCCGGATGCCTGCACGATTACGCTGGAGACGATGCGCAAGATCAAGGCGGAGTTTCCACTGGCCCATCTGACCGGCGGCCTGAGCAATATCTCTTTCGGACTTCCGGGGCGCACCTTGATCAATCGCGCATTCCTGACGCTTGCGGTGAACGCCGGACTTGATTCAGCCATCATGGATCCGACGGACCGGGGATTGATGGAGACGCTCTACGCGACGAATGCGGTTCTGGCCATCGATGCTTATTGCGCGCAGTACTCGCGTGCATTCCGCAAGGGCGTTATCGGGACCAAGCCGCCTTCGAAGGCCGCGCCCACTGCCTGATGAGCGGCCGGCGGCAAAGATTGAACTCGGACGGAAAGGGGCGGGGATGTGCCGGGAACCGGCTGCGGGAGAACGGGCATCCTATCCGCCGTCACTGCGTGAAATGTATACTTTCGGCAAACTTACCTACGCATCCAATGCGGCTACAGCGAAGGCACAGCCTGCATCTTTGAGGCGCGCCATTTTGGGGAGCCGTTGAACGCACCGTCCGCAGGTGAGGTGTGTTCACGCGCTTTCCCTCGCTTTGTGATGGTCTCAAAGGCAGAGGCACAACCGCGGCTTGCGTTCGTAGATACTCATGGAGGAAACGATGGGGTTCCCAAGCGACATCGAGATTGCACAGAGCACAGAGATGCTGCCAATTGTTGAGATTGCCCGTGCAATCGGCGTAGACGAAAAAGATATCGAGCTGTACGGGAAGTACAAGGCCAAGATTGACTACAACCTTTACGAGAGATTGAAGGCGAAGCCGGACGGGAAGCTGATCCTGGTTACGGCGATCACGCCCACGCCGGCGGGCGAAGGCAAAACCACCACCTCGGTGGGCCTGGGCGATGCGCTGCACAAGCTGGGGAAGAAGGTGATGATCGCTCTGCGCGAACCTTCCCTGGGACCGGTCTTCGGCGTGAAGGGCGGCGCGGCTGGCGGCGGCTATGCGCAGGTGGTGCCGATGGAGGATATCAACCTTCATTTCACGGGAGATTTTCACGCGATTGGGGCGGCGAACAATCTGCTGGCGGCCATGCTGGACAACCATATCTACCAGGGCAACGCGTTGGGCATCGATCCGCGAAAGATCACGTGGAAGCGCTGCATGGACATGAACGACCGGCAGATCAGGTTCATTGTCGACGGGTTGAACGGCAAGGCCAACGGCACGCCGAGAGAAGATGGATTCGACATCACGGTGGCATCCGAGGTGATGGCGATCCTGTGCCTGTCGCGGAATCTTGACGATTTGAAGGAACGGATCAAGAGAATCATTGTTGGGTATACCTGGGCTGACAAGCCCGTGACGGCAGGCGAGTTGAAGGCCGAAGGCGCCATGACCGCGCTGTTGAAAGACGCGATGAAGCCGAACCTGGTGCAGACGCTGGAGCACACGCCGGCCTTCATTCATGGCGGGCCGTTTGCCAACATCGCGCACGGATGCAACAGCGTGATGGCGACGACGACCGCGTTGAAACTGGCCGACTATGTGGTGACCGAAGCAGGATTCGGCGCGGACCTGGGAGCGGAGAAGTTCATTGACATCAAGTGCCGGGTTGCCGGAATCAGGCCTTCGGTGGTGGTGATTGTGGCCACCGTGCGCGCCCTGAAGATGCATGGCGGCGCACAGAAGAAGGATCTGCAAGTTGAGAACCTGGCGGCACTGGAAAAGGGACTGCCGAATCTGCTCAAGCACATTGAGAACATTACGGTGAAGTTCGGTCTTCCGGCAGTGGTGGCGATCAACCGGTTCCCCACCGACACTGAGGCCGAGATGAAGCTGATCGAAACCAGGTGCAAAGAGCAGGGCGCCAATGTGGCGCTCTCCGAGGTATGGGCCAAAGGCGGCGATGGGGGGCTGGCGCTGGCCGAGGAAGTGGTGAGGTTGGCCGGCAGCGGGAGCAACAAATTCAGCTTTATTTACGATACGGAACTCCCCATCAAGGAAAAGGCTGAAGCGATTGTGCGCGAGGTGTATGGCGGGGACGGCGTGGACTTTGCGCCGGCGGCGCAGAAGCAGATGACAAGGCTGGAGGAGCTTGGACTGGGGAATCTGCCGATCTGCATGGCGAAGACGCAATACTCCCTGTCGGACGATCCGCTGAAACTGGGACGGCCCACTGGATTCCGCGTCACGGTGAGGAACTTGAAGGTATCGGCGGGCGCGGGTTTCATTGTTGCGCTTACCGGGGAGATCATGACCATGCCGGGGCTACCCAAGGTGCCAGCAGCGGAAAAGATCGATGTGGACTCGACGGGCAAGATCTCGGGGTTGTTTTAAAGAGAAGATGTGTTTGCGCCTGCATGCTCGCCGATCGGGGAGCATGCAGGCGCGGAGAAAGAGGTTCAGGAGCACGCCCGCAGCCAGGGGACCGGCGGGGCGTGTTTTTGTGTCCTTCCGCGCCAGGATAACGGCCAGGCACGAGATCCTCTTGTCTTGCTGCAAATTCAACAAAAGACGTCCTTTTGAACCCGGTTTTGTTCGCTATGCCACTTTCTGCGCATAATTTTGCGCGGATGTGAACAAAAAACCTAGACAAGTGTGAATCGCAAGTGAAATGATTATCTGCGTTAAGGTCAGTAAATTCCCGCGCTTCCCCAGCGCCAGGGCCACCAGCAATCAGGCTGGAAACGCGCCCTGAACTCGAACTTGCAAAGTGGGATGAACTGAGCGAGATACGCCGTTCAAAAACAGGTACGCTCTTTAAAACCAGGCACGCCCTTTAATCTATCGCAGCAAGCAAAACGAGGAGGAGTGTCCCCATTGGCAAAGATCGAATGCAGCGCAATCGTTTCACGGGTGATCGATCGTTTGAAGCCAACACTTTTCATCGCCTGTTTCCCGGTGCTCGTTTCCATTTTCGTGCTGGGGCCTGCGGTGGGCTGCCGCAACCGGCAGACGAACATCGCAATGGGGAAGCATCTGGATTTCAACCAGGATGTGCAGCCGATACTGGCCAGCCACTGCTTCAGTTGTCACGGGCCTGACCCGGAGATGCGCAAGGGAGGGCTCCGGCTGGATCTGGAGGAGTCGGCGTTCAAGAAGCGGCCCGGACACCCGGATGCGATTGTGCCGGGGTATCCGGACAAGAGCGAACTGATTCGGCGGATTGAGTCAAAGGATTCGCACCGGCTGATGCCGCAGACCTCGCTGGGGGAAGCGAAGCCGATGAAGCCGGAGGAGATCGCGATTCTGCGGGAGTGGGTGAAGGAGGGCGCGGTTTACCGGCCTCACTGGGCATTTGACAAGCCGGAACGTGCATCGCTACCGGCCGCGGAGACGCAGGACCCGTGGGTGAAGAATCCGATTGATGCGTTTGTGCTGGCACGGATGAGGCAGGATGGGTTGCATCCCTCGCCGGAGGCGGACAAGACCACGCTGATCCGGAGGGTCACGCTGGATTTGACGGGACTGTTGCCTACGCCGGCGGAAGTGAAGGCGTTTGTGAACGACAAGTCGCCGCAGGCCTACGAGCACCTGGTGGATGGGCTGCTGGCGCGGCCCAGTTATGGCGAGCATCGCGCGCGGTATTGGCTGGATTACGCGCGGTACGCCGACACCTATGGGCTGCACTTCGACAACACCCGCGACATCTGGCCGTATCGCGATTACGTGATTCGTTCGTTCAACACCAACAAGCCGTTCGACCAATTTGCGATGGAGCAGATTGCCGGGGATCTGATGCCGGCGAAGAGTCTCGATCCGCTGATTGCCAGCGGATATGTGCGGCTGGGAGTGAGCAGCAACGAGGGCGGCACGATTCCCGAGGAGCTGCGGGCGAACATTGCGCGCGAACGGACCGAGGCTTTTGGCGCCACGTTTATGGGGCTGACAGTGGGATGCGCGGTTTGCCACGATCACAAGTACGACCCGACGACGCAGAAGGATTTCTACGCACTGACGGCGTTCTTCAACAACATCGATGAAGAGACTTTTAATCGGGACCGGCCGGTTTGGGCTCCGGTGGTGCGGATTCCGAAGGCGCAGAACCAGGATGCCTACAACAAGGTATTTGCCAGGCGGAGCGAGCTTGAGAGCCAACTAAACAATTTGCACCTGCAACAAAAGGCGCTGGTGGAGAAGTGGCTTCAGTCGCGGCAGAATGCGCCGCAATCGGTTGCGGTGGACAAGCTGATGCTGCGGCTGCGGCTGGATGAGGATGGCGGCGACGTGCTGAAGAACAGCGCGCCTCGCGCGCAGACTGCGACGTTCCCGGTGGGCAAGTCGAAACCGGAGTGGGGCGAAACGACCTGGCTGTGGCCGGATTTCCGGATGAACACGAGCACCCGCATCATGCTGGGGCAGACCGGCGACTATGAAAGCCACCAGGCATTTTCATCGGGCGGGTGGTTCATGTTGCGCTCTGCGCCGAACTATCCGCTGGATCAATCGGGCACGCTGATCTCAAAGATGGATACGACGCAGCACGACCGGGGCTGGGACCTGGCATTGGAACACGGGAAGATCGCCGTCGATCTTGTGAATGAAGAACCGGACATCAAAGATCCTCCGGTGGAGGCGCCGGGGGACGGCAAGCCTATGAAGGAGAAGTTCAGTTACCCGGCCCCGGCGGAGTTGTCGGTCGCGGATTTGTCTCCGGACAAGGCCGGCTCGCCAAAGAAGGAGGCAAAGAAGAAGCCTGAGAAGAAGAAGGATGAGAAGCCGAAATCGGCAATGCCCAAGGACACAACGCCGCGGCTCGCGATCAAAGTATTGACGCTGGACACGATGCCGGTGGACGGGCATTGGAAACATGTGTTCTTTACCTATGACGGGTTGGGCAAGGCGTCGGGCGTGAAGGTCTATGTGAATGGAGTGCAGGCGGCGACGCGCGTGGTGGTGGATACGCTGGGCAAGCAATCGTTGCGGACGCAGGCGCCGATGCAGCTTGGATGGCGCTATCCGGAGGCGACACCGGCCAAGGAGACGCGCTACCAGGATATTCGGCTGTATGAGCGTGCTTTGGCATCGGACGAAGTGAAGCGGCTGCCCTATGAGGATTACGTTGCCGAGATCGTGAGCAAACCCGAAAGCCAGTGGAGCGAAGACCAGTGGCACGTGGTGAGCCAATACTATTTCGACAACCTCGACACGACCGCCAAGGCTCTGCGCGGCGAGATGGAACAACTGGATGCGCAACTGGACAAGCTGTCAGAGGGCGGGCCCCTGACGATGGTCTCTTGGGAGAGGCCGACGATTGCGTACGCGGATGTACTGACGCGCGGGGTTTACACGGCGCGCACGGAGAGAGTGGAGGCGAACACGCCGCACTATCTGCCGCCCCTGCCTGCGGGGATGCCGCACAACCGCCTGGCGCTGGCCAAGTGGACGGTGAGCCCGGAGAATCCGTTGACGGCGAGGGTAACGGTGAACCGGATGTGGAACGAGATGTTCGGTGCCGGGCTGGTGGAGACGACGGAAGACTTTGGCATCATGGGCGAACGGCCGTCGCATCCCAAGCTGCTTGACTGGCTGGCGGTCGAGTTCCGCGACAGCGGATGGAATGTGAAGCATATGTACAAGCTGATGGCAATGTCGGCCACTTACCGGCAGAGCGCGAAGGCGACGCACGATCAGCTTTTGAAGGATCCGAGAAACCTGCTGCTGGCGCATGGTCCGCGATTCCGCATGGATGCGGAGATGCTACGGGATGTGGCGCTGCAGTCAGGCGGATTGCTAGTGAACAAGATCGGCGGCCCGAGCGTGAAGCCGTATCAGCCGCCGAATCTTTGGGAGCAGATCAGCTATCCTACCGCCGACACGGAACATTATGCGCAAGGCAGCGGCGAAGCGCTCTACCGGCGCAGCATGTACAGCTACTGGAAGCGGATGGCGATTCTTCCGGACATGGATTCATTCGATGCACCGATGCGCGATGCGGTGTGTACGCGCCGGCAGCGAACGGATACGCCGCTGCAGGCTCTGGTGACGATGAACGATGTGCAATGGGTTGAAGCGGCACGCGCTCTGGCCGAGCGGGTGATCAAGCAAGGCGGGCAGCAGCCGGAGCAGCGCATCAAGCTGATGGGCGATATTCTGCTGTCGCACGATCCGCCGCCACAGATGGCCCAGGTGCTGGACGCCTCACTGGCGCAGATGGAGAAGCACTACCGGGCTGACCCGAAGGCCGCGCATCAACTTGTTGAGGCAGGCGAGAAGAAGCCCGATAGCTCGATCGCGGAACCGGAACTGGCGGCGTGGACGATGGTGGCCAGCGAGATGCTGAATCTGGATGAAACGGTAACCAAGTAGCTGACGGAGGTTCGTGTGAAGCAACATCCCCTTTGTACCGATACCGAGCACGCTGAAAACGTACTTGAACTTCCCATTCCGGCGGGCTTGAAGCAGGAGTGGATGGCGCTGGAGAATCGCCGGCGCTTTCTTGGACGGGCCGGGAAGGTGCTGGGCTGGGCTGCGATGGCAAGCATGATGGGCAACCGCGGGGCGAGCGGAGACGCTCATGCGGCAGACACGCCGGGAGCGCAAGGGCCTCCCTCGCCGGCCGATTTGAAGCTGCCGCATTTTGCTCCCAAGGCCAAGCGCGCAATCTATCTGTTCATGTCGGGCGCGCCGCCGCAGATTGACATGTGGGATTACAAGCCGAACCTGGCCGCGCTCTACGACAAGGATCTTCCCGACTCGGTGCGTGGCGGGCAGCAGTTGACAGGCATGACGGCGGGACAGGCGCGGTTTCCCATTGCGCCGTCGCATTGGGCCTTCAAGCGGTATGGCAAGACGGGAACCTGGGTGAGCGACCTGCTGCAGAATACCGGGAAGCTGGTGGACGATCTGACGATCGTCAAAACGCTGAACACCGACGCCATCAATCACGAACCGGCGATCATGCTGATGAATACGGGAAACATGAATCCGGGCAAGCCATGCCTGGGCTCGTGGCTTGCGTATGGGTTGGGGAGCATGAACGACAATCTTCCCACGTTCATGGTATTGCAGACCAAGGTGAACCCGAAGGAAAACAATCAGCCGGTTTCTTCGCGGCTGTGGAGCAGTGGATTTCTTTCGTCGGAGTACGCCGGCGTCGGGCTTCGCTCGGGCGGCGACCCGGTGCTGTTCCTGACCGATCCGAATGGAGTGGACCGCGAGGTGCGGCGCAAGATGCTGGATGCCGTGGAGCAGATCAACCGGCAGACGTATGAAGAACTAGGCGATCCGGAGACCAACGCGCGCATAGCTCAGTACGAAATGGCATACCGGATGCAAGCGTCGGTGCCGGAGCTTGCGGATTTGAGCAAGGAGCCGCAATCCACCTGGGATCTTTATGGAGAGGATGCGAAAGAGCCGGGGACCTTCGCGTATAACTGCCTGATGGCGCGCCGCATGGCGGAACGCGGAGTGCGGTTTACGCAGGTGTACAAGCGCGGATGGGATGTGCATGGCAATGTGACGGGCACGCTGCCGATTCTGTGCCAGGAAACGGATCGCGCCTGCTATGCACTGGTGACGGACCTGAAACAGCGCGGGCTGCTGGACGACACGCTGGTGGTGTGGGGCGGCGAGTTTGGGCGCACCGTTTATAGCCAGGGCGGATTGACGCTAGACAACTATGGGCGCGACCATCATCCGCGCTGCTTTACAGGATGGATGGCGGGCGGCGGAGCGCGGCCGGGGATCACGTATGGCGAGACGGATGAATACAGCTATAACGTGGCGAAGGATCCGGTGACGGTGAGGGACTACAACGCGACGATTCTGCACTGCCTGGGAATCGACCATAACAAGCTGATCTACAAGTCGCAGGGACTGGATCAGAAGCTGACCGGACCGGTGCCGGCGAGTGTGGTTCAAGGCCTTCTTGCATGATGAACGGGAAAGAACTGTTGGCGTGCGCCAACCGGCTACTGGACAAGGCGAAAAAAATACGGGCAGCCGGAAAAGTGAAAGAGCTGATCGCGATTGCCGACCGGCTGCTGCCCAAGAGCCAATTCATCAGGGCAGTCTGGCTGGGCTCGCTGGTCTTCAGCCTGATGCTGCTGTTGCTGCCCTTGATGGTGAAGCTGGATGGAAGGCCTCATGCGGATTGGGAGCAGTTTCTGGGACGCTTCCATCCGCTTGCGGTGCATCTTCCGATTGGATTTCTGGTGCTGGTTCCGTTGCTGGAACTGGCCGGGTTCTACCGGCCGGCTCTGCGCGAGGCAGCGGCGTTTGTGCTGGAATTGACCTTCCTTTGTTCTCTTGGTGCGTTGACGCTGGGGTTTCTGCTGGCCTATGGCGGCGGAAGCACGGGAGCCGTGGTGACGCGACACATGTGGGGGGGGATTGCGCTGACAATCGGCGTGCTGGTGTGCCTGCTGGCGCGGCCATTTTGGGAGTTGGATGTTGCGCCGCACGTCTATCCGTGGTTGCTCACCTGCGTGCTGTTGGTGCTAATGTATACGGCGCACCAGGGGGGCACGCTGACGCATGGGAACAACTACCTGTTTGAATACCTGCCTGCGCCGGTGAAGCACTTGCTGAGGCTGGGAGATTCTGCGGATGCTGCACCGCCGGGATCGTTTTACGCCAAACACATCCATCCGATTCTGGATGCGAACTGTGTGAGCTGCCACGGCGGAGCGAGCACCAAGGGCGGACTGCGGCTGGACTCGTATGCGCAACTGATGCGGGGCGGCAAGGATGGGGCGGTAGTTGCTGCCGGAAATCCGGGCAATAGCCTGCTGCTGCATCGGGTGACGCTATCGCCGAGCGACAAACAGTTCATGCCGGCGGAGGGAAAGCCGCCGCTGAAGCCGGAGGAGATTGCATGGCTGACGGCGTGGATTCAGCAGGGAGCGTCGCCCACTGCGATCAAGCTGACTGGGATTGCAATCGAAGATGCGCCGGCTGATCTGCCCATCAAGCCGGTGGGTGACTATAGCGCACTGATGCCGGAGATTGCACAGATGGCCAACGGGCAGGGCGCCAAGCTGGTTCCGGTTTCGCACAACGCTTCCGATGGATTGATTTTGAACACGGTGGATATTGCGCCGACCTTCAACGATGCGCAGCTCGCAGCGCTGGTGAAGTTCGCGCCGTATATTGTTGAGGCCGAACTGGGGCGCACGGCGGTTACAAATGCAAGCTTCGACACGCTGGCGAAGTTTACCAACCTGCGCGCGCTGCACCTGGAAGGAACCGCGGTAACCGGAGATGGAATTTCGAAGCTGGCCGGGTTATCGCAACTGACCTACCTGAACCTGAGCGGAACGAAGGTTACGGCGGCGGCAGCAGCGCAGATTCAGTCGCTCAAAAACCTGCGCCACGTTTATCTCTACAACACGCCAGCCCAACCCGCGCCCACCGCGGCAGCGATGCAGCCCATCGCGAGGAGTGCACAATGAGCCAAGCAAAGAATCTGGATAGGCGGACGTTTCTTGCCGGCACGGGAGCCACCGCACTGGCCGCCCTGGCAAGTGGGCGCGCCGAGGCGCAGACAAGCACTGCGAACTGCAATGCGGCTGCGGCGACGCAAACGGGAAACGGAGCATGGACCTACCGCGTGGTGGAGGGATGGGGACATTTGCCCGCGGGCACTGCATTTGGAGGGACGCACGGAGGCATTGCCACCGACAAGGCGGGGCGCGTTTACGTGAGCACGCAGAGCGAGACGGGCATCCTGGTGTATAGCCCGGAGGGCGCGCTGCTGAAGACAATTGCCCACGAGTATCCGGAAGTTCATTCGCTGGTTCATGCCGAGGAAAATGGCGAAGAGTACTTCTATGCGACGGTGCAGAAGGGGACGCCAACAGAGAACTGGCTGTTTGTGAAGATGAAGACAGACGGCACGACTGTGCAGAAGATTACCGCGCCCCAGGAGGCGGGCTTCAAGCAGCCGAACGAGTGGAAGCTGACGGCCGCGGTGCCGGGACCGGATGGCTCGATCTTCATTGCCAATGGTTATGGGGATTCGCGGATGTTCCGGTTCGACAAGAATGGGAACTTCAAGGCAAGTTATGCGGGCAAGGGCAAGACGGAAGGGCTGTTCGACTGCAACCATGGAATGACGGTGGATACGCGCTACGATCAGCCGCTGCTGCTGATTTGTGACCGCGCCAACCGTAGACTTTGCCACTTCGATTTCGACGGCAAGTTTGTGCGCACGGTGACGCAGCATTTGCGGCTGCCATGCCAGATCGGCTTCCACGGCGATTTTGCGGTGGTGTCGGAGCTGGAGGGGCGGGTTACGATTCTCGACAAGGACAATGTGCCGGTGGCGTTTCTTGGCGACAATCCGCAGAAGGCGCAGTGGGCCAACTACAAATTGCTGCCGGGCGATGTGGCCACAACAAACTTCAGCGCGGCGCATGGCGTGCACGTGGACCAGGACGCGAACATTTATGTTTCCGATTGGAACCAGACTGGCCGCATCACCAAACTGGAGCGCGTGAAGGCGTAGTAGTGACGAGTGAAGTTGATTGCGCTATGCTTCCCTGTTAGCAAGAACGGGGAGAAGAGATGGCGCGTAGATTGCACTGCGTGGTTCTGAGTGTTTCAACTGCCCTTGCGGCGGCGTGTTTGTTGCTTACGCCGGGCGCGATTGCTTTGGGAGAAGGTCAGCCCGAGTTGCTGACCCCCAAGGCGCCACCCACGCCGCAGATTCACGGACCGAAGATCTACGGCGCGCGGCCGGGACATGCGTTTCTCTATCGCATTCCCTCCACGGGAACGCGGCCTATTCATTTCTCGGCAAAGGGTCTGCCGGCCTCGCTCAAGTTGGATGAGCACTCCGGAATCATCTCGGGAACCACGCCGGAAACCCGCGGCGCCTACCCGGTGATTCTTGAGGCGGTCAACGGCCTGGGCAAAACGGCTCGTCCGTTCAAGATCGTTGTAGGCGACACACTGAGCCTGACGCCGCAGATGGGTTGGAACGACTGGTATACGCACTACGAGCATCCCTCCGACAGCGTGATTCGCAAAGCCGCGGACGCCATGATCGCGTCGGGGATGGCGGACTACGGGTATCAGTTTGTCGACGTTGACGATGCGTGGGAGAGGAAGCCCGCGTCCCCCGATCCCGCGCTTGCCGGTCCGGTGCGCGACGCGCAAGGCAACATTCTGCCCAACAGGAATTTCCCCGATATGGCGGCCCTCACGGCGTACATTCACTCGCTGGGATTGAGGACCGGGATCTATAGCTCGCCCGGCCCCGTGACCTGCGGCGGCTTCGAGGCCTCGCATGGCCACGAGAGCGCCGACGCGCAGCAGATCGCGGCATGGGGTTTCGACCTGCTCAAGTACGACATGTGCAGCTATAACAGCCTGATCGATGACAAGAATGTGGCCGCGGTCCAAGAGCCGTACAGGAAGATGGGCGCTATCGTGAAGGCTCTCGACCGCGATGTGGTGCTCAACATGTGCGAATACGGGGAAGGCGACGTGTGGAAGTGGGGACGGGAGGCGGGCGGCTCGTCCTGGCGCACCACCGGTGACGTCGGCGCTGAGCCGGGCAGTTCCCTTCCCGGCTTTTATTCTGTGGGTTTTGCCAATGCGGCACTCAGTGCCTATGCCGGACCCGGCGGCTGGAACGATCCGGACTATCTCCTCATTGGAATGGTGGGCGACGCGCATCAAATCGAGCTGCCCGCCAAGCCAACCAGCCTCACGCCCGATGAGCAGTACAGTTACATGTCGATGTGGTCGCTGATGGCTTCGCCGCTGTTCTTCTCCGGGGACATGGCGAAGCTGGATGCCTTTACGCTGAATGTTCTATGCAATTCGGAAGTGATCGATATCGATCAGGATTCGCTGGGCAAGCAGGCGAGGATCGTCCGCAAAACTCCCGAGGAGTTCATTCTTGCCAAGTCGCTGGAAGATGGCTCCGTCGCGGTGGGATTGTTCAACCTGAACGGGGCGGCCCGTAGCATATCGGTGGATTGGAAAGATGTGGCGAAGAGCGGCAAGTTGACGGTACGGGATGTGTGGCGGCAACGGGACATCGGCGCATTTACAGGCAGCTATACCTCGAGTGTTCCGGCTCATGGTGTGGTTCTGGTGCGGCTGCGACCGGTATCGTAGGCGGTCATCAACTCGTCATCCGGGAGTGCTCTTTTCCATGGCTCTCTGACGAAGATCATGCTGCGGGCCTGAGCGAGGGAGGGGGTGTTGGTTGGCCCGCCAGTCGATTCTGGGCCGCCGCGGCTTCGATCTGGCTATTGATCTCGGCTCCGACAAGAAGCATCAGGCCGCTGATATAGAACCAGGTAAGGAGAATGATTACCGCTCCAAGCGAGCCATAGGTTACGGAGTAAGTGTTAAAGAAGTTGAGGTAGATACGCAGTCCGAGAGAAGCAAGCACCCATCCGAGAATTGCGAATGAGCCTCCTGGGGTGAGCCAATGCCAGCAACGAGCTTTCACATCGGGCGCCCAATAATAGATGACAGCAAATGACAGGGCGAGAAGAGCGGTCGCTATGACCCATCCAATGAGCCTGGCCAAGGATGCGGCGGCTATAGCCAGAAAGCGAATGTGGATGCTGTGATTGGCAAGCGCCGCGATGAAGTCTCCACCCAGCATGGCAGTCAAGATCAGCGTAACGATGACGGTGAGCATGATGGTGAGGCCGATGGCGTGAATTCGAGCTCGCAAGAAGGAACGCGTATCTTGAACCTTGTATACGGCATTCAGAGCGTCCTGAATGGCTGAAATGCCAACAGAAGCGGACCATATCGCCGCGACGAGCCCAAAGGTCAGCTTGCCGGAAGTGGCAGCGGCGGTGGTCTCGTTGAATGTTGCGAGGACAGTGCCAAGGGCAGACGTGGGAATTACCAGCGAGAGATAAGCAAGGAGCTTGTCATAAAACTGACTGGCCGATCGCGCGGCGAGGCCGAGGATTGAGCTGGCGCTGAAGAGCGTGGGGAATAGCGCGAAGAGGAAGTAGAAGCCGAGTTCTGCTGCCCGGCCGAAAAGACGGTCAGAGAACAGAGACTCCCAGGTACGTTTGGCAACGATGCCTGCTGAAACGCCTTGAAGGTTCCACTGAGACCGCAATGGCGAGCGCGAAACGAACTCCCAGATGAAATGCTGGCGAGCGGTGAGCGGTTTGCCGGAGCGGTAACCGTCACCGATGATGGCGCCCATGGATATCCCCCATTTCGCACGCGGTTGCGCCGGTAATAGATGCGAAGTCCGGAGGCGATTCCCCTGCTTCGACGCAACCCGCCCAGTCCAGCCGTTCCCCAACCTCCGATCGAGTGCACTCTGAGTTCAAGAGCCTCAAGACTCCTGTCCGATCAGGGCCGGTTCGAGATTCAAGCCCGGGGCCAAAAAGGGCGGCTAGCGGGCCTGTTTGGCCCCATAGAAGATCAAGACGCCGCCACCTACGATGGCTACGATGCCAAGTATCGGAGGAACCGGCAAGGTATGGTGTTCCGTTCTGTCGATTTGAATCGCTCCCAAGTCTACGGCATTCTTATGGCTTGTATAGGAGAATCCCCCGTAGATAAGCGCCGCTATTCCGGCAACGATCAATAGAATTCCGGCGATCTTCATCGTAGCTCTCCTTCCTTCAGCGTTGAAATGGTTATGGTCTCAATCTCGGCAGGCGTCCTTCATGGGCGCAAAAGGCGCCTTCTGCATTGCCCTAGCGGAATACTCGCCTCCTATGTTCACAGCGGCCGGCGGGTTGGCGGGGACGCGTGAGCGCGTGAATGGTCTCTGCAATTCAAAGCTTCGTACGAATTTGGAAAGCCCGCAGTATCAAAATGACCACAAGATGCATCCGAGGGTGTAGTGATCCTTGAGCGAGTCTTCTGACTGGTGGCAGGCCACAAACCGTCCTGTGCACCCTTTTGCGGGTAGAGCCAGGAACAGCTTCTGCTTTCCGGGCGGTGGGCTTAATCTACCCCGCTTTATCGCCAGCGGAAGATGCGCAGCGATACTCCGAAGGCCGCCACCAGCCAGGCAAGAAGTATCCACACCGGCAGTGCCAACTGGACAAGGCTCATGCCTTGCAGCATATTGCCGCGCATGGCATCAATGGCAGCGGTGAGAGGCAGGGCGCGCACCAGCGGCTGAATAGCAGCAGGAAAGCGGCTGGCCGAAAAGAAGACGCCGGAGAGAATCCACATGGGGAGCATGACGAGGTTCATCAGGCCGGAAGCGGCTTCCATGGTCCGCGCGCGCGAGGCCACCAGCAGACCCAAGGCCGAGAAGGAGAGCGAAGTGAGCACGCAGAGAAACGCGAGTTGAATGAGTGGACCGCGAAAAGGCACGGCAAAGACCAGGCGGGCGAAGCCGAGAAAGACCGCGACCTCAATGACCAACATGGCCAGCCGCGAGAGGATGAACGAGACGAGAAACTGCCAGCGCGGCATGGGCGAGGCCACGAGGCGCTTGAGCAGCTTTTTCTGGCGAGCCTCGACAATGGCGAAGCCAAGCCCCCACATGGCCGAGCCCATCAGGTTCATCCCCAGCAGGCCGGGCACCACAAAATCGATGTAGCGCGAACCGGTCTCATGCACAAACTGGTTCTGCGCGTGAATGGCCTCGCGCTGGCCGGCGGCAACCTGGATATCGCGATCAACCAGCATGCGTGCGATGCGGGCGTCGGGATTGGTGTCGTCGAATTGATATGTGACGCCATCCGGCTTCTGAATTGCCAGAAGTAGAATGTTGCCAGTGGCCAGGTCATGCGTGCCGGCGTGTTCGTCGAGCGTGGTCGCGGAGAGCCCCTTGTCCGCGGCCAGAGCCTGCGTCAGTTGGGTGGTTGTGGCGCCCGCGGGCAACACATCCGCGGGGCGATTGCGGAAGGCAATGCCCAAGCCCACGGCGAGGAGAATGGGAAAGATGAAGATCCAGAAGATGGCTTCGGGCTCGCGCACAATGAGGAAGAAGCGAATGACGGTGAGTTGGTAGAGGCTGCTCAGCCGGAGCTTATTCATCGCGCAAGTTCCTTCCCGTAAGGCCGACAAAGACATCTTCAAGACTTGCCGAGTGGGTGCGGAATTCGCTCAGGTGCAAGCCCTGGCCGGTGAGTGCGGCAAAGATGCGCGGCACCGCCGTGTGCAGTTCGCTGACGGAGAGCTGATGGAGACCGGCATCGACGCGGTGGGACTGGACGCCGGGAATCTTCAGGAGCAGGTCCGCATCCACAACGCCGTGCGCGGCGCCCTGGGCTGCGGATTCGTGGGCGGAGACGGCAAACTCGACGATGTGCTCCGCGCCCACCGAGGCGATGAGTTGCTGCGGCGTTCCCAGCGCGATGATGCGGCCGTGGTCCATGATGGCGACGCGATCGCAGAGGCGCTCGGCTTCTTCCATGTAGTGAGTGGTGAGCATGATGGTGCGGCCAGCCTGCTTGAGCGCGTCCACCAGGTCCCAGAGATGACGGCGGGCCTGCGGGTCGAGGCCGGTGGTGGGCTCGTCGAGAAACAATAACTCGGGATCGCCGACCAGCGCGCAGGCCATGGCGAGGCGCTGCTTTTGCCCGCCGGAAAGCGTTCCGATTCGCGAGCCGCGCTTCTCTTCCAGTTGCGCCGTGCGGATGGACTCCTCGACGGGAATGCCATGGTGAAAAAAGCTGCGAAACAGCCGCAGCGTTTCTTCCACCGTGAGCTTGTCAGGAAACTGGGTCTCCTGCAATTGGACGCCGATGCGCTGGCGAAGTTGGCCGGCTCCGGTGCGCCAGTCGAGGCCCAGCAGTTGCACCTGGCCGGCGTCGGGATCGGTGAGCCCTTCACAAATCTCGATGGTGGTCGTCTTGCCTGCGCCATTGGGCCCAAGCAACCCGAAGCACTCGCCGCAGCTCACTTCCAGATCCAGCCCATCGACGGCCACCACATCGGCGAACGTCTTGCGCAGGCCGCACAGCAGCAGTGAAGGGGCGCGCATGTCATCCTTAGCCGACAGCCGGGAAGCAGCCGCCGCGCCGGTTTGTGTTTCGGTCAAAGCTGCCCCCTCGCACCAAGACTAAGATGAAACAGCGGCCGCGAGCAAGCCCGATCGCTTTACCGGTAGACTTCGGGAATGAAGTTTTGCTCCTGGATGGGTGGGCGCACGTATTTTGTTTTTTCCAGCTTGGGCAGTGGCAGCGGCTCCGGGGTCAGGTCGCGATAGACAAACTGGGAGAGCAGATGGCGAATGACGTTAAGCCGGGCACTCTTCTTGCATTCCGCATTGACCACGAACCATGGAGCCTGCTTCGTGTCGGTTATGGCAAACATCTCGTCCTTGGCGCGGGAGTAATCTGCCCAGTGCTTGCGCGATTCCAGGTCCATGGGGCTGAGCTTCCAGCGCTTGGTGACATTCTTCATGCGGTCCTGAAAGCGCCGCTCCTGCTCCTCGTCGCTGACCGAAAACCAGTACTTGATGAGGCGGATGCCGGAGCGGACCAACATGCGCTCGAACTCCGGGCAGCTCTGCATGAACTCAAGGTATTGCGCCTCAGTGCAGAAGCCCATCACGCGCTCAACGCCGGCGCGGTTGTACCAACTGCGGTCAAAGAGCACCATCTCACCGGCGGCGGGCAGGTGGGGCACGTAGCGCTGGAAGTACCATTGTGTCTGTTCGCGCTCAGTGGGCGTGCCGAGCGCGACAACGCGACAGACACGCGGGTTGAGCGACTCGGTAATGCGCTTGATGGCGCCACCCTTGCCCGCCGCGTCGCGGCCTTCAAACAGAATCACGACACGCAGCTTCTCGGTACGAACCCATTCCTGGAGCTTGACCAACTCGATTTGGAGGCGGCGCAGTTCGCGGTCATAGTCAATATCCTTGCCGATCTGAAGCGCCTTTCCGTTGACCGGCGCGGGCAGATCTCCGCCCTTCTTGTTGCCTTCACTGGGTTTTGGCGTGGCCTCAACTGCAACCGCGGTCTTTGCTTCCTTGCTCTTGTCTTTCATCGATCTTCCCCGAACCTGCCCGGCCGGACACAACTCCCTGAATGTCGGCGGCCTGCCTGGCTGCAAGCTTGGCGCGATGTGCGCCGTCGCGACCATCATAGTCCAGCCAGCTGGAGAATGAGCACTGATTGAATCTGGCGAAAGAGCGGAAGTTTGCCGTCGCGGGAAGTAGGCCAGATTGGGAGACGGGTAAAGCACACCAAGGGACGCCGGATATAATGGGCTGGCGATTCCTACGTTTTCATGCTAGCGATTGGGGAACTCGCACACTTCCCGCTGGCGCAGAGGAGATGGCACTTGGCAACAATTGAGATTCCCCACGATCTGGACGCAGTGCTTGACGAGGCCTGGGAAGCAGCACGCATTGTGGGCGGATATCTGAAAGAGAGTGAAGCGCGGCTTTTGGGAACCATCGCGGCCTGTGTCCCGGCCGATGGCGCCATTGTCGAGATTGGCAGCTTCAAGGGCAAGTCGACTGTGATGCTGGCCAAAGTAGCCGCTCATTACGGTCTGGGGCCAATTGTTGCCATCGATCCCCACAACTTCAACAATGCCGAGTTGCAGCAATTCAAGACTGACGTGGAAGCCTCTACGTTTCAGGATTTCCTTTTGAACATCGAAACGGCAGGCGTCGCGGCCCAGGTGGAGATTCACCGCGCGTTCTCCAAAGACGTCTCAACCGGTTGGAATCGCCCCATCCGCTTTCTGTGGATCGATGGCGACCATTCCTACCAGGGCGCGAAGGCTGATTTCGACGGGTTCTTTCCGCACGTCAGCCCACTGGGCGTGGTGGCACTCCATGACACTCTGCACCCGTATTCCGGACCCATTCGCGTTTTTACCGAAGACGTGCTCCGCTCCGACCAGTTTGGCGCGGCCGGCTTTGCCGGCTCCCTCGGGTGGTCGCAGTTTCGCCCGGTGGATGGCAGCCACTTTCGAACGCAGCGCACCCGGCTTGAGCGTATAGCCGCGCCCCTCATTCCGCTGGTTCCGGACGACACAAATCTTCGCGGCTTCGCCAAGCTCCGGTTCAAGCTCGCGCGCGCCCGCGTGCCGCGGCGCGCCTTGCGTCCCGCGACGTGGGTTTCTCTACTGGACGGTTAGGAACGCGAGTAACTGGCGCGACACTGTGAGTTATCTGACCTTCCACTTCGTCGACAGTGCGGCGAGCTTTTCATCCATTGTTGGCTGCGGTTTGGGCGCAACCTTTTCCTGCCTGGCGACAGGACGCGCGGCTGGCGCTGTGAGCGCCTTGATGGAGAGCGCGATGCGCCTGGCCCGTGCATCCACACTGAGCACTTTCACTTTGACAATCTGGCCGGTCTTGACGGCTTCAGACGGCTCCTTGATGAAGCGATTGGAGAGCTCACTGATGTGGACCAAGCCGTCCTGGTGCACGCCGATATCGACGAAGGCGCCAAACTTGGTCACATTGGTCACCACGCCTTCGAGCACCATGCTTGGCTGCACGTCCGCGATCTCCCGCACCAGTTCGTGGAAGCTGGGCGCGACGAACTTGTCACGCGGGTCGCGGCCAGGTTTGCGCAGCTCGGCGAGAATATCGTTGACCGTGTAGGCGCCGGCGGAGAGCTGTTTGGGATCAACCTGTTCGAGTAACTGCGGCTGACTGATCAGCTGCTCGACGGAGGTATGCAGCAACCCCGCGATCTGCTCGACCACGGGATACGACTCCGGATGGACAGCGGTCATATCCAGAGGATTATCGCCCTTGCGGATGCGCAGAAAGCCGGCCGCCTGCTCGTAGGTCTTGGGGCCGATGCCGGCAACCTCAAGAACTTGCGCACGCGAGCGAAAGCTGCCCTTCTCATTGCGGTGGCTGACAATATTCAGGGCCGTGCGCTCCGTAATGCCGGCAACAAAACGGAGCAGCGTCCACGACGAAGTGTTCAGATCCACGCCAACCTTGTTGACGCAACTTTCGATCACGGTCTCGAGCGACTGCTGAAGCTGGCGCTGGTCAACGTCATGTTGATACTGGCCCACGCCGATGGATTTGGGATCGACCTTGACCAGCTCGGAGAGTGGGTCCTGGAGGCGTCGAGCGATGGAGATGGCGCCGCGGACGGTGAGATCGAGATCGGGAAACTCCTGGCGGGCAACGGCCGAGGCGGAGTAGACGCTTGCGCCGGACTCACTGACGGTGACGGAGAAGATGTCCTCAATTCCCTTCTCGCGCAGAAACTCGCGGACAAAGGCGTCGGTCTCGCGGGATGCAGTTCCGTTGCCGATGGCGATGGCGCGGACGTTGTGCTGACGAAGAAGGGCTTCGAGCTTGGGCGCGGCTTCCGCGTTGCCGTGCTTTGAGGTGTGCAGGTAGAGAACGTCGTGCGCCAGCAGCTTTCCGGTTTCATCCACCACGGCGATCTTGCATCCTGTGCGCAGGCCCGGATCGATGCCCAGCACGGAGATGGGACCGGCGGGCGGCGCCAGCAGCAGGTTATAAAGATTGTCGCGAAAGACGCGGATGGCCTCCGTGTCGGAGCGGTGCTTCAACTCCAGACGAATTTCTCCCTGGATGGAGCTATTGAGCAGGCGCTTCCATGCGTCGTCGATGGCCAGTTCGAGCTGCGGCGTCCAGTCGCCCCGCAGGCGCAGTACGTGGCGCTGGACGATGGCCACGGCGCGGGCCGGTTCCACTTCAATGAGGAAGTAGAGCACGTTCTCGCCTTCGCCGCGGCGGATGGCCAACATGCGATGAGAGGGGATGGTCTTCACCGGCTCGCTGTACTCGTAGTACATCTTGAACTTTTCCTGCTCGTCTACCGCGTCCGTGCATTTGCGGCTGACCACCACACCTTCGTCGAAGACCAATTGACGAAGCGCCTTGCGCAGAGGAGCGTCTTCACTGATCCACTCGGCGACGATATGGCGCGCGCCTTCGAGAGCTTCGTCCACATTGGGGACGCCGAGCTCGGCGTTGACAAACGTGGCGGCAAAACTGCTGAGCGGCTCAGCTGTATTCTGCTGCGCCCAAAGATACTGGGCCAGCGGCTCAAGGCCCTTTTCGCGCGCAATGGTGGCCTTGGTGCGGCGCTTGGGTTTGTAGGGAAGGTACAGATCCTCGAGTTCGTTCTTGTCGAGCGTGGCTTCAATACGGGCCTCCAACTCATCGGTCAGCTTGCCCTGTTCGGCGATGGAAGCAACGATGGTCTCTCGGCGGTCCATCAGGTCGCGGAAGTAGGCGAGTTTCTCTTCGATGTCGCGAATCTGCACTTCATCCAGATTGCCCGTGGCCTCTTTGCGATAGCGCGCAATGAAGGGCACGGTGCCGCCGTCGTCGAGCAGTTCGATGACGGAGACGAGGCTCCGCATGGGAAGATTCAATGCTTGAGCAATATGAAGAAGGATTTCGGGGGAGAGGTTTTTGGTTTCTTTCATGAGCGGTCTTTGTTCATGGTACATGGAACCGCTGTTGAAAAACGACTCGCCGATTTGTGCAAAACGGAAAGAGCCGGGATGTGCCCCGTCAAAGCCGGCGCGGTCCCATCCTTGCGGAAAAAACACCGCAAGAATGGGACACGAGGCGGGGTGCGTTTGCCTGCTACGCCAGTTGCACCTTGAGCGTGATGCCGATGTTGGAGATTTTCTCCGCAGGCATCTCGACGCGCAAGCAAGATTCGTCCTGTTTCCAATTCACGTCGCCCTTGGAACCGAGAAGCTCAACCTTGAGGATCTTGCCTGGCGCCTGCGGGCTGGCAAGGCCGAGGGCCTGCACCACCGCTTCTTTTTCAGGCCAACCCATCACGAAGGCATAGAGCGTGCTGCCCTTCGCGGTGAAGCGAACGTCTTCCGCGCCGAGGTCCTTCTGCTTGTCTTCGTTGAAGTTTCCCGTCTCAATCTTGACCCTGGTTGATGGGCCTTCGCCATAGATCTTCCACGGGCGCGTAGCATAGATGCCTTCGCTGTTGACCTGCATCCAGGCGGTGATGCCGGAGAGCACCACCGTCTCCTCATAATCCAGTTCGCCGGAGTTGGGCAAGGGGAAGTTGAGCAGCAGGTTGCCGTTTTTGCTCACGATGTCGGTGAGCAGGTCGATGACTTTCTTGGCGGTCTTGTACTGCTGGCCGCGCATGTAATGCCACTGGCCGATGCAAGTATCGGTCTGCCAGGGATTCGCGGCGATGCCGTCGGAGACGCCGCGCTCGTGATCGAGCAGGCAGGTGCCAATGGCGCAGTCGGTGGGCTGCTTGCTGGTGTACACAGCTTCCGTCCGGCCGCCGTGCAGTTGCGCGCTCACGTTGTAGAGGTGCGACACCATCTTCATCCCATACTCTTCGAAGGGCAGGTGGCCATCGGTGTAGAGGAAATCGGGCTGGTACTTGTCAATGAGATCGGTCATGCGGTTGAGGTAATGCTGCTTCCACGACTCGGGAATGTCGTCGTCGTTCCAATCCAGCTGATTGATCACGCGGGCGCAATCGGCATCGTGATAGAGGTCGGCGAACTTTGGATCGGCGCCATCGTAGGCAACGCCGGCCAGAGGGCCGGTCTTGTCCGCGCCGTGGCTCGTCGCCCACCACTTATAGCTGATCCACAGATGCTCGCTGACGCCGAAGCGCAAGCCGTTCTTTTGCGCCGCTTTCTGCCAGGTTCCAACAATATCTCTCTTCGGCCCCATGTTCACCGCATTCCAGCGCGTGTACTTGGAATTCCATAAGTCGAAGTTATCGTGATGGACGCCCATGCTAACGAAGTATTTGGCGCCGGCATTTTTGTACAGGCTCATCAGGTGTTCGGGGTCCCACTTCGCGGCTTTCCAGTTATCGACGAGATCTTTAAAGCCGACCTTGGTGGGATGGCCGTATGTCTCCACGTGATAGCGATACTGCTCCGAGCCCTGCATGTACATGTTGCGGGCGTACCAGTCGCCGTTTTCAATGGCCGACTGCGGGCCCCAGTGGGACCAGATGCCGAACTTGGCGTCGCGGAACCATTCGGGAATCCGGTAGCCGGCAAGAGACGCCCGTGTGGGCAGATAGTTGCCGCCCTGCGCCTGGGCGCGGGCGAACCTATTGAGAGCCAGGGCGGAACATGCGCCGCCCATCCACTGGAGTAACTCACGTCTGTTCAATGCCATCGGAGTCTGTTCCTTTCAGCGTGCGTCTTGCGGCCAAAGTTGAGGATACATCTTGATTGCCAGCACCGGGCTTCGATGCCCCAAACCCGGCATCTGCGATTACGTATTGCCGGATGCCTGTATGTCGCGGCGAAGGCGCTCTTCTGCCTCGGCACTCCAGTAACCGCAATCCAGTTCAAAGAAGACAGAGGTGTAGGGGATGGTCATCTCCGTCTTGACGATGAGGATGTGAACCAACTGGGCGGCCTGGTCGAGTTTGTGAATGATCTGTTCATGCGGCAGCGCAAAAACCTTGGCTCCATGAAGTGCGGCGTCCAGTTCCCTGCGGTAGTCTGCGACGCCGGGGGCGTCCTCCTCGGCGACGAAGGCGAGTTCGCGGTCGATATAGACGTTGGCGCGGATGTGTTTGGCGGCGACGATGGCATCGAGAACCTTGCGCAGGACGGGGATTTGATCCCCGCCGCTGACGATGGTCTCAATGCCGGGCCGCGATTGCGCGGGGTAGGCTGCGTCGGCCACCACGATCCAGTTGCGGTGACCGTAGAGCGGCACAAGCTCGCTGAGTCTGCGCTCCCAATTGGAGGTTGTTGCGTCGTTCATCGCGTTCTCTCCTTGCCGCGCTATTTCAGTTCTTCATCGGAGCACACGGCAACCTTGCCGCACTTGCCGGAAGCCATCAACGCATAGGCCTCGGTGGCACGCTCCAACGGGAAGCGGTGGGTGATGATGTCGGCCGGATGCAGGTTCCAGCGAACCAGGCGCTCGACCAACTCTTCCATGAGCCAGGTGGTGGTGACCCAGGAGCCGTAGATGGTTTTCTGATCGAAGATGAGGTCCTTGGAGGCATCGAACTCGACGTTGCCGCCCATACCGAGCAGGACGATCTTGCCCCACTTGCGCGTGGCTGCGATGGCCGTGGTCCGCGCCGCGGGCTTGGCCGAGCACTCGACGGCCCTCTCTACGCCCATGCCGGCTGTCAGTTCCCTCACCTGGGCAACATTGTCAGGCCCGGAGGCGAGCACGGCGTCGCAGTAGCCGAGGTCAATGGCCATCTTCATGCGCTCGGGAACCACGTCGATGCCTATGATGTTTTTGGCTCCAAGTTTGCGGCACATTGCGGCCGTGGCCAGGCCCACCGGGCCGAGCCCGGTAACGAGGACGGCGTGGTTTCCGTCGATGCCTATTTTTTGCAGGCCTTCGTAAACGGTGCCGAAGCCACAGGCCACCTGGGCTCCATCGGCGTAAGAGAGCGCATCGGGCAGGGCAATCAGGTCTTTCTCTTCGGCCAGCATGTACTCGGCCATGCCGCCATCGCGCTGCCACCCATAGGCGCGGCGGTATTCCAGGCTGGTGCAGGAGATCATGTAGCCGCGGCGGCAATCGTTGCAGACGCCGCATCCGGAGATGTGATAAACAATCACGCGATCGCCCAGTTTGAAGCGGCGACAGCCGGGGCCGGCCACGACAATCTGGCCGCAGGGCTCATGGCCGGCGACCACGCCCTGGTAGCCCTCCGGGCCTTTGCCCAGATGCTCGTGATAGATGGCGCGAATATCCGAGCCGCAGATGGTCGAGGCCTTGATGCGAAGCAGGACTTCTCCATGGCCGGGAGTGGGCACGGGCACGGTACGCATTTCAACGGTCGAGTTGCCGGGCAGGAATGCCGCGGTCATTGTGTCTTTCATCTGAATTCTCCTTTTTCTGTCTGGTGCGAATCGCGGCTATGGAGGCGTGATTTCTCCATTCACGTCCCAGAGGGCTTCCCAGGTTTGGCCATCTTTCCAGAGGAAAACCTGGCCCTTGATCAGTCGGCAGTTGCGATCGAGTTTGGCAATGGCCTGCATCTCCCCGGCGCTGAGCGGATCGCGGGTCACGCATTCAAGATTGTCGCGGTAGTGATTGACTGAGAACGGAATGGGCGTTTGGCCGCGCTGGACGGCCCACTTGATGCAAACCGCCGCGGGGTTCACGCCGTGATGCCGGGCAATCTCGATGATGACCGGATCTTCCGTGGGCGCGGTGTCCTCCGGTGTGCGGTCGCGCTCAGGGCGGCCGGGCGAACCGAGGGGACAGTAGCCGATGGGCTGGATGCCGTTGTCGACTACGAACTGAAACAGCTCCGGCTGCTGGAAGTGCGGATGCAGCTCCATTTCGTTGACCGCGGGCTGGATGCGGGCGTCGCGCAGGACCAGTTTGAGCTTGGGGACGGTCATGTTGGAGGTGCCGATGTGGCGGACCAGGCCGAGATCGACCAGCTCTTCCATCTTGCGCCAGGTCTTCATGTAGCTCTCGTGGATGTAAGGCCTGGCGCCGGCGCTGCGGGAGGTGACGTCGCAGCCGGGCGGATGGAAGTTGGGAAACGGCCAGTGAACCAGGTACAGATCGAGGTACTCAAGGCGCAGATCGGCCAGCGACTTGCGGCAGGAGGCGATGACGTCGTCTTCGGCGTGCTTGTCGTTCCACAACTTGGAGGTGACCCAGAGCTCCTCGCGCCGGATGCCTTTGCGTTGGATCTCCTCAAGCGCGGCGCCGACCTCCGGCTCGTTGCCGTAGACCGAGGCGCAGTCGAAATGGCGGTAGCCGACAGCGGCCGCTCCTTTGACCGCTTCGGCCACCTGGGCAGGCGAGACGTGATCGGAGCCAAAGGTGCCCAAGCCGACGGCGGGCATGGTGGCTCCTGTGAAAAGCTTGCGTTGGGGGATGGCTGTTGGATCAATGGGGGCTGAGCCGGTTCCGGTCTGCGTGGTCATTCAGGCTCCTGGAGTGAAAACGTTATCAATCTCCTTGACCTACGAAGGATAAGAGGACCGCCCGGCCCTGTCAATCAGGGGCCGCTATGCTGGAAAGGTGGGTACTCGCTCTGATCCAGGCCGCGACATGCGGGCGCCGTGGACCCAAGCCGAGGCGCCTCACTTAACCCTCCGCGCGCACCAACACGCAGGTGATGTTGTCGTGTCCGCCGGCTTTCCTGGCGGCGTGGACCAGCCGGGCGCAAAGATCGTCCAGCGGCAGATCGGCCACGAGGAATGACTCAATCTGATGGTCGGCCAGCTCGCGGGTCAAGCCGTCGGTGCAAAGCAGAAACAGATCGCCCGGCTCGGCCTCCAGGGCGAAGATGTCAGGCGTGATCTGGCACTGGGTACCGAGCGCCCTGGTGATGACGTTGCGCAGCGGGGAACGCAGGGCCTCGGCAGGGGTCATGCGCCCGAGCCGCACCTGCTCCTCGACCAGGGAGTGGTCCAGCGTGATTTGCTCCAGTTGTTGCTTGCGCAGGCGGTAACATCGGCTGTCGCCGACGTTGACGACCCAGACGTGGCGATCTTGAGCCAGCAGGCCCACGAGTGTGGTGCCCATGCCGCTGAGGCTGGCGCTGCGCTGGGAGCGTGAAAAGATGGTCTCGTTGGCGGTGCGGATGGCCTCTTCGGCGGCCACCTGCGGTTCCTGGGCAGCGTCGCGGCTCTTGAGGCGTCCGAGCACCTCGTCCACGGCGAGGGAGCTGGCAATCTCTCCGGCCGCTGCGCCGCCCATACCGTCGCAGACAACAAAGACGCCATGCTCCACGGAAAATCCGAAGGCATCTTCGTTGGAGGGGCGCTTGCGGCCGCGGTCGGTGGCCGCCGCGGCCGTGTAGTGGACGAGAGCCGTGGCCAAGAGGTATCTCCCGCTGCCCAGTTTACACGGGTCGGCGCAATTTGGAGCGGAACAGGGCGGAATCTGTGGGCGAGAGCGTTGGCCGCCGAATCAGGGCAGAGGAGGAGGCGCGGGCAGCTCAAAGACCTGGATGGCGCCGGCAACGATGACAGCCACGCGGCGGCCGGAGGGCGAGATGGCCACATTTCCGCCCGCGTCGAGTACGGGGCTGGCCGCCGCGGTAAGAACCACCCGGCCGGTGGCCGCATCGAAAACCTCGACCCATTGCCCCCTGATGTCTTCGCTGTCGAGAGCCGAGTAGGCATTGACCGGGTGGTCGACGGTGAGCGACTCCCTGGCCAGGCGCGAGCCATCCGGCGACTTGACCATGAGCGGCCACACCCCCTCCGAGGCTGTGGAATGCTCCCAGAGCCGGCGTCCCTCGGTGGTCATGGCTACCAGCTTGCTTGCTCCGAAGCGATCGCAGGCGGTGGCCACAACCTCGCGCTGCGAGACAACGTCAAGCGCGGGAGAGCAGGTAGAGTCTACGCGGCCCAGCGTCGTGCTTCCCCCGGAGAAGTAGTTGAGATTGAGCAGCCACTGAGCGCCGCTGCCGCGCAGGGCCTCGATATAGCCGTCGGCGTCGATGGGCAGATGGACGGCGGAGCGCGTACGGCTCACCAGCATCACCTGGCCGGATTCCCGGCGGAGAATGCGCACCACGGTGTCTTTCGGTCCTTCGGCGGCCTGCCCGTCTACCGTGATGCCGGCGGCGGCGGTGGCTGGGCCGGCCACGCCGCCCTGCCGTGCCTCGGCCGCCGCGGGTTCATGGGAGTTGGTTACCAGATATTGCAGTGAGGGATCGAGTTCCAGCCAGGTGAGGGGACCGGGAAAACGCAGCAGAGGCTTCAGAGCCAGCGTTGCGTCGCCCTCTTGAACCAGGTCGCGGTCGCGCAGCAGAAAGTGTCCGTCTTTCAGCATCCAGAGGTAGTGGTTCCGGTCATGGACGGTCCACAGGGCCTCGGCCTGGATCGATCCGGCCGGCAGCGCCAGCACCACGGCGCGAATCTGGCGCTCGTCCTCCTCCTCGGCCTTGCCGGGTTCACGGCGGATCAGGCCGGGCACGCGAAAGGTAAACAGCAGCCGGCTTTCGTCGAGAAAATCCAGCGACGCCAGGCTGTTGCGGAGGCCCAGGTAGAGTGCGCCGGGAGCCGTAAATCCCAGCGCCTCGGCGGGGATGGTGAATGCAGGCGGCTGCGAGGAGGTGGGAGCGGACCTGGGTCGCAAACCCCTGGCGGCCTTGGCATGCGAGGCCTTTTCCTCGGAGAAGGCGCTGCTGCCTTGCGCCCACGCCGGCTGGACCGCACACAGCGTCATGGCGGCAACGGCAACCCATAACCCCGAGCACGGCCGCCGGCGAACCTGTTGGAGCCGCTTGATCATCCTGAAGTATTCTCGCCGATGCGGGCCGGTTTGGGCAGTGATCCTCGACCAGGCAGGTGTGTGCGACAGTAAAAGAGGAATGAACTCGCAATCCACGACCGAGCGGCTGCGCTATCTGGGCTACGGTGCCTGCGCGCTGGCCGGGTGCCTGTGGGGTACGGGCTTCTACTTCGGGCGGCTGGCGCTGAACGAGATGAGCGTGGAGCACATGGTGCTCTACCGCTTTCTGTTTGCCTGCGTGGGCATGCTGCCGGTGGCCATCGCGCATCGCAGCCGGTTCCGGCTCACCGCCGGCGAGGCGCGGCTGCTGCTGATCTGCGCCGCGCTGGGCGTGCCGGTTCAATTCCTCGTTCAATTCCATGGCCTTGACCGCACCACGGTGAGCCACGCCTCGTTGATGGTGGGCGGCATGCCGGTGTTGCTGGCTGCCGCGGCCGTGCTGTTCGCCGGGGAGCGGCTGGATTGGATCGGCTGGCTGGCGCTGTTTGGGTCCACCGTGGGCGCGGCGCTGATTGTGCTGGGCGCCACGCGCGGGCCGGCCACGCATGGCGAACCCTCCCTGACAGGCGACCTGATGGTGGTTGGCTCGCTGTGCACGGCGCTGGCCTGGATTCTGCTCAGCAAGAAGTTGATGGAAACGCACAGCCCGCCGGTGGTTACGGCCTACACCATCCTGTCGGGCACGGTCATGCTGGCCGTCTGGGTGCTGGGGCCATGGCTGCTGCGCCCGTTGACCCACGCCCGCGTGGGGCCGCCGCCCTTTGCCCAGGTAAGCTTAACAGCCTGGGTGGCGCTGGCCATCAGCGGCCTGCTGTGCACGGCAACGACCACGCTGTTGTGGAACTGGGGCATCCAGCATGTTCCGGCATCGCGCGCCGGGGTTTTTCTGAATATCGAGCCGGCGCTGGGCTCATGGCTGGGCGTCGAACTGCTGGGCGAACACCTGGGGCCCTACGCATGGCTGGGCGGAGGGCTGATTCTGGCCGCGGCAGTGACGCTGACCGTGCGAGGTCACGAAACGGGCTCTCCCGCCGAACCTGCCATCATCCTCGAATGAGCTATCCTCACGCGCTTATCCAAACCTTGGTCACCGGAACTGTGCGGATTACCGGTAATCCCCGAGCGGTGCACGGCCGATATCTCCATCAGTAATGCATGGAGGCTCATGTGACTCTTCTCACCTGGAACCACGCCTGCACAGTGGGCGTCCGCGCGCTGGACGATCAGCACGGCATCCTGATGGACACCATGAACGAAGTGCGGCTGGCGCTGGTTTGCGGGCGAGGGCGGGACCAGCTGAGCGAGTTGCTGAACCGGCTGATCGAGTTCACCCGCATGCACTTCTGGAGCGAAGAGCAACTGATGGAGCAGACCGCCTTCCCCGGCCTGGCCGATCACCGCGCCCGGCATCACATCATGCTGCAGCAATTGACGGAGGGCGCGCATCGGGCGCAACACGAAGAAGGCGTGCCAATGCACTCCATGCTGTGCTCGCTGCGCGAAGGGTATCTGGAGCACATCGAAGGGATCGACCGGCAGTATGGCCCGTGGCTGAACCAGCGCGGTGTGAGCTAGAGCAGAATCACGATTCCCGTTCCCTGAAAAGCATCGGGCAGGGTGTTGATTTATTAAGGAAATCAACACTTTGCTTTCCAGGCATTAGGTACATCTATCGTGATTCTGCTGTAAGGCCTGCCAGCGGGGCGGGGTGGATTTCCGCTCAACTTTCGCGGTTTGCGGCCGATACACCGATCAGCGATTGCTTTCACCCGGACGTGCATTTATGGCTTTATTGACCTGGAGCAGCAAATACTTCGTGGGCGTGAAGACCCTGGACGATCAGCATGCGGCATTCATGGGGCTCTTGAACGAGCTTCATGCGGCCATGATGAAGGGCCAGGCAGGTAGCGTGGCGGGGCCGTTGCTGAAGAGACTGGTGAGGCTGATCGAGGAGCATTTTTCCACGGAAAAAAAGATGTTCGCGTCTACCCAATATCCCGAGCAGGCGCGGCATGTCGATCTGCACAAGGATCTCAGGCGGCAGGTCGAGAGGTATTTGTCCCGCTTCAAGGACGGTGACACCACGCTCTACCTGGAGTTGTTGCGGTTCATGCGGGACTGGCTGAGCCAACACATGGTCGAAGAGGACCAGAAGTATACTCGGTGGCTCAATGACCACGGGATACGATGAGCGGCGACCTGCTCCTGTCGTTTTTTTACTCAACTTTTTCCCCCTGCGACCGATGAATCGACTACCGGAAGTTCCCGGCGGAAGAAGCCGTCGGGAGCAATGCACAAATTTTCTTCCGACATCACAATTGCCGGTGGATGCCGGCCAGGGGGTTGCACATGGCGCTTTTGACCTGGAACAGCAGGTATTCGGTGGGAGTAAAGACGCTGGATAGTCAGCATACCGTTCTTTTTGGCTTGTTGAACGATTTGCACGCGGCGATGTTGAAGGGCCAGGCGCAGGCGCTGACCGGCCCGATGCTGCGCAAGCTGGCTGAATACACCCGCACCCACTTTTCGACCGAGGAGCAGATGATGGCGGCAGCGAAATACCCTGGGCTTGCCGGACACCGGATCAAGCACCGCGATCTGACCAAACAGGTTGAGGAGTACGTGACCCGCTTTGAGCACGGCGAGGTGACGCTCAACCTGCAACTGATGAATTTCCTTCGCGACTGGCTGACCAACCACATTCAGAAGGTGGATGGCGAGTATGGGCCGTGGTTGAACGAGCACGGGGTGCGGTAGAGCATTGTTCCGCACTGCGACTGAAGGCTTCCCTGCCTGGACCTGGAGCAAACTGTCTCGCTGTTCGGGGCTGAGGGATCGAGACCGGGCAAGACTTGAAAGGAGCACGGCCATGGACTTAAGAACAGGAAACAGCGAATCGATTGTAGGCGTGAGGATTCTGGATTGCGATCACAGAGAGATCACCGAAGCTATCTTGGAACTTCAGGAATCTGCGGCAACACAGCAGGATCGGGGACGAGTCAGTTCGCTTCTTAACAAGCTGAGGCACTTCACTTCGGTGCACTTCGCCCTGGAAGAAGGAATGATGGCCGCGACAAGATACCCGAAGCTGGCGCTGCACCGGCTCCATCACCAGCGCATGATGGAGCACATGCGCAAGCTTCTGCCCCGATTCGATGGCGCTCACCCGGTGCTTCAGAACGAGGCGCTGGGCTGCCTTGCCGAGTGGCACACTTCCCATGTGCAGAGCGACGATCTGCACTACGGCCATTGGCTGAATGGGGCCCCCAAGAAATAGGAAGTGTCCGAGGGCATCAGCTTTCGAAGGAGAGCTGGGTGGAAGCGAAGAGCGGGGAAACGGGTTTGGGCTCGGAGGCCAGCTCGTAGACCAGCCGCTCCAGCACCAGGCGCTTGTCCGGCGGCGAAGAGCGCAGTTCCAGGTCGGCGCGGGCAATGAGCTTGAGGGCGCGGGTCAGGTCGCGGCGGCTCTTGTAGCGGCGGGCCTGGCGGATGAGGTCTTCCGCGGCAAAGGGCGGCATGCGGAAACCCTGCCACAACGCCTGCCAGATGGCGCGCGAGTCGCGCACGTTCTTCTCCAGGATGACGAGCATCTGGCGGAAGGTGCGGGCCAGCATGTAAAGGTGGCCGATGGCCGCGTCTTCGCCGGCGTCGGAGCTGTTGAGCAGGCCATGGAGCAGGGCCAGGGCGCGCCCGCGATCGCGCGCGCTGATAGCATCGGTGAGTTCGTAGAGTGAGCGCTGCTTGGCGCCGAGAACCATGGTCTCCACGTCGCCGAGGGTGATGCGGCCGTGGCCCAGGGTATAGAGCAGCAGTTTTTCCAGCTCCGAGGAGACGAGCATCATGTCGGCGCCCAGCGCGTCGACCAGTTCGCGGGCCGCATCGGGCTCCATGCGGGCGCCGGCCTCCTGCGCGGTGGCGGCGGTCCAGCGCATGGCGTCTTCCTCGTTGACGCGGGCCAGCTCGACCATGGCGCAGTGCTCGCCGAGAGTCTCGGTGAGCCGCTCGAAACGATTCTTGTCGTCCAGCTCCATGCGCCGGGAGTCGGAAGGAATACGCAGGAAGTCGGCAACAAAAATCACCAGCGCCTGCGGATTGGGCGATTTGAAGTACCGGTCGAGGGCGGCAAACTCGTCTTTTTTAGCGCCGCGGGTGAAAAGCTGGCGCACATTGCGGACAAAGATGACCTGGAACGGAGCCATCAGCGAGGGAGTCTGGGCGCGATCGAGGACCTCAAAAATTGACGTAGTGGCGAGATCGAGATCGGAGAGGCAAAAATCTCTTAAATTCTGCGGAACAAAGGCTTTGAGGACGGCGGCACGGCAACGGTCGAGGAGGAAGACCTCGTCGCCGGCGAGCACGTAGCCGGGGCGCAGCGGACCGGAGCCGGCCGCGGCAGCCTCGATTTCGGCCACAAAGCGGCCGGCGGCGGCAAAACCGGCGCCCCAGCGCGCGCCGGTCAAAGCGCGGTTCTCCGTGCGGCGCGGCCATCCAATGCGAGGATCATGCGGCTACAGGATACCCTTCCCGGAGCCGCGATGTCAGCCCGGAAAGACGAAAGTGAAGGGAGATTGCACCAGCCGCGTACACCTGCGTCGCGTCAAGGTATCCGCTCAAACGACCAAGTGCGAGGGGATGCAATTCCAGGGCGCTACTGGATTGCCGGTTCGTATTGATTCTAAACAAGTCATTGAAGAAGTTGGAGGCTCAAGACTGCGAATCAGACAAAATGGAAGTCCTGATCGGTCGTTCTTCGATCCGCGGAAAACGGCGAACCGGCTCACGGAGCGCTCATGTTTTTCAACCCCGGAGAAGAATTACGTCTGAATTGCCGGTCAGAACTAGCGCCTCGGCGATCTTGCAGCTAATGATCCAGATGCAGGGTAAATCCGATCGCCATCTGCAAGTTCGCTATATGTAGGACTCTGTACCTCACTCCGCGCGCAGAATCTCGGAAGGGTCTGTGCGCAGCGCGCGAAGCACGGCGGGCAGCGTGGCAACCAGAGCAGTGACTAGAATCGCGCATGCCGGCAGCGCGATCATTTCCGCGTCGGTTGCTTTCACCTGGTAGAAAAGCGACTGAACAGAACGCGCCGCGCCGAATCCGAGCGCGATGCCCGCGCAGCCTCCGAGCGCGATCGTCAGGAAGACGTCGAGAGTGAGGACGCGCACAATGCCGGCGCGAGTCGAGCCAATCGCCATGCGGATACCGATCTCGCGGCGGCGCTGAAGGACGGAGTAGTTGAAGACAGCGTAGAGTCCGATGCCGGCGAGCAGCAGCGCGACCGCGGCAAAGAAGGCGGCGAGCATGGCGATCAGGCGCTCACGAATCGTCTGGTCGCGGAACAACTCGAGTTGCGTGGTGACGTTTGAGACGCGCAGGCCGTTGTGGCGCTGCGCGATGAGCTGGCGGAGTGTGGCGGCGAGGGCGAGCGGGTTCTGGGCATCGGTGTGAATGGTGAAAGTGGCAAAGTCGACCCCTTTGGGGGCGGACTTGTCGTCCATCTCGGCGAAGGGGACGTAGAAGACGGCGGGGTGAGGCTCGCGCAGGTCGGCGTAAGGGACGTCGGGGGTGACGCCGACAATCTTGTTGAGGGGTTGATGGACGCCGCGTTCAAAGGTGCGGCCGATCGGGTCCTGGCCGGGGAAATAGGTCTTGGCGAAGGTTTCGTTCACAATGGCGGCTCCCGGCGACGTGTCCTGCGGGCGAAGGTCGCGGCCGGAAACGAGGGGAATCTTCATCGTCGAGAGCCAGCCAGGAGAGACCATCAGGAACCAGGCGGGGGTCGGATTGGAAGGCGCGCCCTTGATGGTGATGGTGCTGTTTATCTCGATGCGCCCGAGAAGAGGCCAGCACGCGATGGCGACCGAATCGACGCCGGGAACGGCACGGAGCGCCTCTGCCGTTTGATTCCAAACCACCGGGAGCTGGCCCTTGCCGGCAACGGTCTCCAGCAGCAGCAGACGGTCGGTCGAGAAACCGAGGGGGCGGTTCTGCAGGCGTTGGAAGGACGCGACGAAGAGCGAAGACAGAAAAAGGACGAGGCAGCAGAAAGCGACCTGAAGAGCGATGGCTCCATGCATCAGACGGCGCGGCGCGTGCGGATCTTCACCGCCTTTAAGAGCGGTAACGGGCCGGATGGCAGAGGCACGCAGAGCAGGAAGCAAACCCAGCAGTAGAACCACGAGCAGAATAAGCCCGAAGCCGAAGAGAACCACACGCCAGTCGGCGGAAAGGGCCAGGCGCGCTGGGTCGTCCGGGGGATTGATAAGGCTGAGCACGAAGGGCGCCGACCACGCCGCAAACACTGCGCCAAGGACTGAAGCAAAGAGGGCGAGCAGCCCGCTCTGGCAGAGGATGAGCTGGACCAGGCGGCGTCGGCCTGCGCCAATCGAAATGCGCAGAGCCATCTCCTGAGAGCGGGCGGCGGCCTGGGCCGTCATCATGTTGGCCACGTTCACGCAGGCGATGAGCAGGACCAGAGCGGCCAGCACACAGAGGATTCCAAGTGATCGGCGATACTCTTTCTGGAGTTCCGAGATGCCCGCGCCGGCGGGATGAAAAACAAGCTTCTGATTGATAAAGCGGTCGATGACCGATTGGGGCACGCCGCTGAAACCTTTGGAGAATTCGGTATTAAATGTGTGGTCCACGGCAGAGAGATGCTGACGCAGCGGCTCGAGGGCGGTCGCCGCAATGACGCCCGGTTTCAACATCAGGAAGGTAAGGTGCCAGATAGCGCTTTCCTGGGTGGCGAGGCTGTTCATGCTGAGGGGCAGAAAGATGTCGGTGGCCGTCCCCTTTTCGGTTCCAGTGAATTCGCGAGGGCCCACACCGATGATTTCGAAGCTCTGGTCGCCGATGCGGAGCCGGCGGCCCAGAACGTGCGGATCGCGGCCGAAGCGGTGATTCCAGTAGTCCCAGGAGAGGACCGCATAGGGGGCCAGGCCGGGGCCGCGGTCATCGACCGGGGCAATTAGGCGGCCGAGCGCGGGCTCCAGGCCGAAGAGCGGGAACATGTTGCCCGAGGCATACACGACGTGGGTCTTCTCCATGTCGTCATCGGATCCCCAGGTGATGTCAGTGCGGTCAGCGCCACTGATGGCGATCAAGTCGGCCTGGTCCTTCACGGCATCCCGCATCAGCTTGAACTCCGGTGTGGACCAGTAGTCGGATTCGGCAGGCTTGCCGTTGAAGCCGATCCTCTGGCGGGAGACGACGTAGAGCTTGCTGGCGCTGGAGATGGGCAGCGCGCGCCAGAGAAGTGCGTCGATAAGCCGGAAAGCGGCAACACACGAGCCGATGCCGAGGGCGAGGGAAAGCACAGCGGCCACGGACGTGACCTTGTTGCGGCAGAGTTGCCGCCAGCCGAATTCTACATCCGCGAGAAGCGACTCAAGCCATCCGGCAACCCGAATCCGGTGGCTCGCCTCGCGCTGGCGCGGTATCGAACCGAAGGTGCGGCGTGCTTCATCGGGGTCGCGTCCCGAGGCAATGGCTTCTTCAATGTGCGACTGCAACTCTTCCTCGATCTCGCGATTCAGGCGCTCGCCGTGTACGGCGTTCAAGATACGTGACCACAACGACATGTCATGCCTCCCGGAGAACCCGATTGATTGCCAGGCTGACTGACTGCCAGCGCGACTCTTCCGCGCCTAGTTGCTTCTTGCCGGCGGTGGTCAGTTCGTAGATCCGGGCACGGCGGCCGGTGTCTTTCTTGATCCACTCGGCGCGAATCCAGCCCGCTTCCTCCATTCGATAGAGCGCGGGGTAGAGC